>Ga0056909_1000418_pt1 | contig 42983 bp, 40 predicted proteins | sample EBPBio102011_DNA_FD_62115 | JGI IMG/M metagenome (GOLD analysis project Ga0056909, IMG submission 62115) | Wastewater treatment Type I Accumulibacter community from EBPR Bioreactor in Madison, WI, USA - Reactor 1_1/10/2011_ DNA | ecosystem: Engineered > Bioreactor > EBPR > Anaerobic-Aerobic >...
TGCCGGGCGATCAGGCGCGCGACGATGCGCTCTCCGTCTGTTTCGACATGGCGCCGCTGGCGGCGGATCTCCAGCTTCTGGGCCAGGCCCGGCTGCGCCTGTCATTGGCTTCCGACAGGCCGCTTGGTTTCGTGGTGGCGCGGCTCTGCGATGTCGCGCCCGATGGTGCCTCGGTCCGCATCTGCCATGGCATGCTGAACCTTTGCCATCGCGACGGCATGGACCGGCCCGCGCCCATGGTGCCGGGGCAGGCGATGGAGGTGGCGTTCAAGCTTGATCTCACCGGCTATCGTCTCAGGGCGGGCCACAGCCTGCGGCTGGCCCTGTCGAACAGCTACTGGCCCTTCGTCTGGCCCTCGCCCGAAGCAGGCACCCTGACCCTGACCGGCGGCAGCCTGACCCTGCCCGTGCATCACGGCGCTGATGCCCCGGAATGGACCCCGCCGCCCGCCGAACATGCCGCCCCCTTCGCCCATCGCGTGATCCGCCCCGGCAAGACCCGGCGCTATATCGAGGAAGACCTTATCGCCGGAAAAACCGCGCTGGTGGTCGAGGATGATCTGGGCGACACCGAAAACCTGGGCCACGGCCTGATCTCGGGCGAGACCATGTCGGAACTCTGGGAAATCGCCCCCGATGATCCCCTCAGCGCCAGGGCCGTGCATATCTGGGAACAGCGCCTGTCGCGCGGGGCCTGGTCGGTGCGCACCCGCGCCGAGGCGGAAATGACCGGCACGGCCAGCCATCTGCGCATGACGGCCCATCTGCGCGCCTGGGAAGGCGAGGCGCTGGTCTTCGAACGGCGCTGGGACGAGGAGGTGGAACGCAGCTTTGTGTAACAGAACCTGCAAAAACATTTGCCGCGAAGGAAAGATCGCGGTTTATTGACTCTACAATCAACAAAAGAATCCCAGGGCAGCGTCCCGGGGGAAGACCACAGGGAGACGGATATGAACGACAAGCACAACCAGTTGGACTGGCTTATTTCCCGCGTCCGCAAGGGCGCCATGAGCCGCCGCGAATTCCTGGGCCGCTCGACGGCGCTGGGCGTCTCGGCGGGGCTTGCGGGCGCGCTCTTCGGCAAGGTCGCCCTGGCACAAGAAGCCAAGAAGGGCGGCACGATCAAGGTGGGCATGCAGGGCGGCGAATCCACCAACTCGCTCGACCCGGCGCTGGCCGCCTCGGAAGTGCCGTTCCAGGTCAACATGACCTGGGGCGAGATGCTGGTCGATGTCCATCCCGACGGGACCATCGACTATCGCATCGCCGAAGAGATCAGCAGCTCGCCCGATGCCATGGAGTGGAAGTTCAAGATCCGCAAGGGCGTGGAATACCATGACGGCAGCACCGTCACCGCCGAGGACGTGGTGGCCACGCTCAAGCGCCATACCGACGAGAAGTCGCAATCGGGCGCGCTGGGCATCGTGCAGGGCATCGCCGACATGAAGGCCGAAGGCGACATGGTCACGCTGAAACTGTCTTCCGCCAGCGCCGACCTGCCCTATCTGATGGCCGATTATCACCTGATCATCCAGCCCGGCGGCGGCGTCGACGCGCCCGCGGCGGGCATCGGTGCCGGCCCCTACAAGGTCGTCGTGAACGAGCCGGGCGTGCGCCACACGTTCCAGAAACACGCCAATTACTTCGACAGCTCGATCGGCCATGCCGACGAGGTCGAGATCCTGGTCATCAACGACAACACCGCCCGCACCGCCGCCCTGCAATCGGGCCAGGTCCATATGATCAACCGGGTCGATCCCAAGATCGTGGAACTGCTGAAAGGCGTTCCCGGCGTGTCGATCAAGGCCGTCGCGGGCCGCGGCCATTACGTCTTCATCATGCATTGCGACAAGGCGCCCTTCGACAACAATGACATGCGGATGGCGCTGAAATACGCGATCAACCGGCAGGAGATGGTGGACAAGATCCTGGGCGGTCTCGGCTCGCGCGGGAATGACTTCCCGATCAACGCCGCCTATCCCTTGTTCGACGACACGATCGAGCAGCGCGATTACGATGCCGCCAAGGCCAAGGAATATTACGACAAGGCCGGCCATGACGGCAGCCCGATCATCCTGCGCACGGCGCCGGGCGCCTTCCCGGGCGCGGTCGATGCGGCCAACCTCTTCGCCGCCTCGGCCAATGCGGCGGGCATCCCGCTTCAGGTCAAGCTGGAACCCGATGACGGCTACTGGTCGAATGTCTGGAATGTCGAACCCTTCTGCGCCTCCTACTGGGGCGGCCGTCCGGTGCAGGACCAGATGTATTCGACCGCCTATCTCTCGACCGCCGACTGGAACGACACCAAGTTCAAGAATGCCAAGTTCGACGAGCTGCTGCTCGCCGCGCGGGGCGAGTTGGATGCCGAAAAGCGCAAGGGCGAATACAGCGAGATGGCCCATATCCTGCGCGACGAAGGCGGCCTGATCCTGCCGATGTTCAACGATTTCGTCTCGGGCGTGTCCGACACGATCGGCGGCTGGGTCGACGATCCGAATGGCGAGCTGATGAACGGCCGCTCGCAGGTCAAGTGCTGGCTGGCCTGAGAGGGCCAGACCCATGCACCCCGTCCTGAAACTGGTGGTCCAGCGCCTTGCGCTGGGCCTGATCCTGCTTCTCGCCTGTTCGGCCGTGATCTTCCTGGGCGTCGAGGCGCTGCCGGGGGATACCGCCCAGGCCATCCTCGGCCAGTCGGCCACGCCCCAGGCGCTGGCCAATCTGCGCGAGAAGATGGGGCTCGATCAGCCGCCGCTCACGCGGTATTTCCAATGGCTCGGCGGGGTGCTGACGGGCGATCTTGGCACGGCGCTGACAAACGGTGCCGATATCGCCACCTCCATCGGCCAGCGGCTGGGCAACACGCTGTTCCTGGCCGCCTGCGCCGCCGCGATCTCGGTGCCGCTGGCCATCATCCTTGGCCTGATCGCCGCCCGCCATGCCGGCAAATGGCAGGACAAGCTGATCTCTGGCATCACGCTGACCACGATCAGCCTGCCCGAATTCGTCGCCGGCTACTTCGTGATCTTCCTCCTCACCCAGGACAACTGGCTGACCCAGGGCATCGGCTGGCTGACCGGCGGCTCGGGCCGCCTTCTGCCCGTCGCCATGGTCTTTCCCGGCATGGGGTTCTGGGAACGGGTCAACGCCATCATCCTGCCGGTGATCGTGCTCGTCCTGGTCGTCCTGGCGCATATGATGCGCATGACCCGGGCCGCGATCCTGAACGTCATGCAATCGGCCTATATCGAGACGGCCGAGCTGAAGGGCCTTAGCCCGATGACGGTGATCTGGCGCCATGCCTTTCCCAATGCCATCGCGCCGGTCGTCTCGGTCGTCATGCTCAACCTCGCCTATCTCGTGGTCGGCGTGGTCGTGGTCGAGGTGGTCTTCGGCTACAACGCCCTCGGCCAATATCTGGTCGACCATGTCACCAAGCGCGACCTGCCGGTGGTGCAGGCGGTCGGCCTGATCTTCGCCGCCGTCTATATCGGGCTGAACATGCTGGCCGATGTGATCGGCATCCTCGCCAACCCGCGGCTGAGGCATCCGAAATGAGACTTCCCTTCACCCAGACCCGTCTTCCCGTCTCGGCCTTCATCGGCCTGACCCTTACCGGCATCTTCCTGTTCTGCGCCATCTTCGCGCAATGGATCGCCCCCTATCCGATCGACATGGCCGTCGGCGGCGTGTGGGAGGGACCAAGCGAGAAATACTGGCTTGGCACCGACACGATCGGCCGCGATATCCTGTCGCGGCTGATCTATGGCGGTCAGATCACCATCTTCGTCGCGCTGGCCTCCTCGGCGCTGGCCTTCTCGCTGGGCGCCTTCTTCGGCTTCTTCGCGGCGGTCAATGGCGGCTGGATCGACCAGACCCTGTCGCGCATCGTCGATCTGATGATGGCCATCCCCTCGCTGATCGTGGCGCTGGTCATGCTTTCGGTCCTGCCGCTGAACCTGACCGTCCTGATCCTTGTGATCGGCGTCCTCGACAGCACCCGCGTCTTCCGCCTGTCGCGCGCCGTCGCGGTGGACATCGCCGTGATGGATTACGTCGAGGCTGCAAAGCTGCGCGGCGAAGGCGGGCGCTGGGTGATCTTCCGCGAGATCCTGCCCAATGCGCTATCGCCTTTGGTCGCCGAATTCGGCCTGCGCTTCATCTTCGCCGTCCTCTTCATCTCGACCCTGTCCTTCCTGGGCCTTGGCGTGCAGCCGCCGCTGGCCGACTGGGGCGGCATGGTGAAGGAAAACAAGGACGGGCTGGTCTATGGCAAGTCGGCGGCGCTGGTTCCGGCCTTCGCCATCGCCGCGCTGGCGATTTCCGTCAACCTCGTGGCCGACTGGGTGCTGACCCGCACCTCCAGCCTGAAAGGAGGCCGCGGTGGCTGACGACACGCTTCTCGACATCAGGGGCCTCGTGATCGAGGCCACGTCCTACCCGCCCGGCGAGCCGCCGAAAGAGGTGACGCTGGTCCATGGCGTCGACCTGAAACTTCAGCGCGGCAAGGTGCTGGGCCTTATCGGCGAATCCGGTGCGGGCAAATCGACCATCGGCCTTTCCGCCATGTCCTATGGCCGGGGCGGGGTGCGGCTGACCAAGGGCACCATCCACCTGAACGGGCGCGAGATCCGCGAGGCCACCCCGCGCGAGCTGCGCACCCTGCGCGGCAAGGAAGTGACCTATGTCGCCCAATCGGCGGCGGCGGCCTTCAACCCGGCCAAGAAGCTGATGGAACAGCTGATCGAGACCTCGCTTTCGCATGGCGTCATGACCAAGTCCGAGGCCGAGGCGCGGGCCGTCATGCTGTTCAAGAAGCTGGGCCTGCCCAACCCCGAAACCTTTGGCAACCGCTATCCCCATCAGGTGTCGGGCGGCCAGTTGCAGCGCGCCATGACCGCCATGGCGCTTTGCCCCAAGCCCGATCTTGTCATCTTCGACGAACCCACCACCGCGCTGGACGTGACCACGCAGATCGACGTTCTGGCGGCGATCAAAGAGGCAATCCGCGACACACGCGTGGCCGCGCTTTACATCACCCATGACCTTGCCGTGGTGGCGCAGGTCGCCGATGACATCATGGTGCTGCGCCATGGCCGCATGGTCGAATACGGCCCCACCGCGCAGGTCATCCACGAACCCCGGCAGGATTACACCAAGGCCCTGGTCTCGGTCCGCTCGCTGGAACATGAGGAGAAGGCGCCGGCCGCCCCGGTGCTGCGGGTCGAGAATGTGACCGCGCGCTATCGCGGCACCAATTTCGACGTGCTGAAGAACATCAATGTCGATCTGGCCCCAGGGCAGACGCTGGCCGTGGTGGGCGAGTCGGGTTCAGGCAAATCCACGCTGGCACGCGCCATCACCGGGCTGCTGCCACCCACACAGGGCCGCATCAGCTTTGCCGGGCGGCAATTGTCGCGCGAGTTGAAGGGGCGGTCCAAGGACGACCTGCGCGAGATTCAGATGATCTACCAGATGGCCGACACCGCGATGAACCCGCGCCAGACCGTCGGCACGATCATCGGCAGGCCGCTGGAGTTCTATTTCGGCCTGCGCGGCAAGGCGCGCGATGCGCGAGTGCAGGACCTTCTGGACCAGATCGAGATGGGCAAGGGCTTTGCCGACCGCTACCCGGCCGAACTCTCGGGCGGCCAGAAGCAGCGCGTCTGCATCGCCCGCGCGTTGGCCGCGAACCCGAAGATGATCATCTGCGACGAGGTGACATCCGCCCTCGACCCGCTGGTGGCCGATGGCATCCTCAAGCTTCTGATGGCACTGCAGGCCGAGGCGCAGGTGGCCTATCTCTTCATCACCCATGACCTTGCCACGGTGCGCGCCATCGCCGACAAGATCGCGGTCATGTACAAGGGATCGGTCGTCCGCTACGGCCAGAAAAGCGACGTTCTGGCCCCGCCCTTCGACGATTACACCGACCTCCTCCTGTCCTCGGTCCCCGAGATGGAGATCGGTTGGCTGGAACGGACGATCGCGCATCGCAAGATGGAAAGCGCCGGGAACTGACCCGGGGCGGCGGTTTCTTCGAAGAAACCCTGACGGTGCCGTCGAAGGCTCCGGGCCGGAATTCTTGAAAATTCCGGTGCGGCCAACAGGGACGGCGTAGAGACGGAAAGAAGACGCAAGAAAGACGCTGGGAAGACATGACAAAACTGCTGCTGATCATCCTTGACGGTGTGCCCTACGCCAATTGGCGCCGCCTCTTCGGCAATCTGGAAGGCTGGGTCGCCCATGGCGATGCGCGGGTCTGGAAGATGCGCGCCGTCCTGCCCTCGACCTCGGCCTGCTGCTATGCCTCGATCCATACCGGCGTGCCGCCCCAGGTCCATGGCATCTGGGACAATGCCGATATCCGGCGGCTGGAATTTCCCGACATATTCTCGGAATTGTCCAAGGCAGGCCGGAAAACCGGGGCGGTAACCCACTCATATTGGTCGGAATTCTTCAATCGCGCGCCATTCGACGTGGTGCGCGACATCGAATATGACGAGCCGGATGGACCGATCGCCCATGGCCGGTTCCACACCATGCATGGCTATGGCCATGTGAACCAGATGACGCCCGCCGATTACGACCTCTTCGGCACCCTGACCCGTCTGGCCGAGGTCATGGGCATCGACTACGGCATCCTGCACACCTGCACGCTGGACAGCATGGGCCACCGTTTCTACCACGATTGCGAAGAAATGGACGACGCCTGCTTCAAGATGGACGCCACCCTCGCGCCCTTCCTAAGTCGTTGGCGCAAAAGCGGTTATGAGGTGATCGTCACCGCCGATCACGGTCAGGATTCGCGCGGTCATCATGGCGGCACGACCGAGGAGCAGCGCGATTTCGCCTTCTACTATTTCGGCGATAGCCCCATGCCCGCGCCCGATATGGTGCTGGATCAACTGGCCCTCGCGCCGTCGATCCTGACCCGGATGGGCGTGCCCGTGCCCGCGACGATGAAGGCCAAGCCCTTCATGTCGGCCTGAAGCAGACCCCGAATTTTCGCCGAAAATTCGGGGCTTTGCCTGTCAATGCGCGTAGTCGGGCGTATCCTTGTCCAGGATCGCCTTGATCTCGCGCAGGTGCATGTCGGCGCCGCCGGGATAGTCTTCCCATTCCCGCGCAGTTTTTTCCGCGACTTCGTCCGACAGGTAGCGCAGCTTCTGCCCTGTCTGCAAAGCGCGGATATAGGTCTCGGCGGCGCGTTCAAAGTAATACAGCCGGTTGAAGGTCTCGGCCACGGTCCGCCCGATCACCAAGACGCCATGATTGCCCATCACCATGGTGTTGACCTTCGGATCTTGCAGCATTTCCGCGCAGCGGGCGCCCTCGTCGCCAAAGGCCATGCCGCCGTAATGATCGTCGACGACATGCCGGTTGTGAAACATTGCCGTGTTCTGGTCGATCGCCGGAAGGCGGCTGTCGGCAAGGCTGGCCAGCACCGTGGCGTGGATCGAATGGACATGCATCACGCAGCGCGCATGGGCGCAGGCGCGGTGGATGCTGCCATGCAGCCCCCAGGCCGTCGGGTCGGGCGCGTCTGGGCGGGTCATCGTTTCGGGGTCGTCGGCATCCAGTTCCAGAAGCGAGGACGCCGTGATCCGGCTGAAATGCCGCCCGTTCGGATTGATCAGGAAGCGCGTGCCCTCGGGGTTCACCGCCATCGAGAAATGGTTCGCCACCGCCTCATGCATGTTCAGCCGCACGGTCCAGCGGAAAGCGGCGGACAGGTCTACCCTCTCGGTCCAGTTCGTCAGATTTGCGTGCTGGTTCATGGGGTTGCTCCAAAGGGCCAGGTATTGCGCGCGAAGGCGGAGATGGTGTCGGTGATCAGCGCAAAGCTTTGCGCCGCGCGCGGCACGGTGGCGCGGGCGCGCAGATAGCCGTGGACAAGGCCGGTCGCCGTGACGGCATGGGCGCGGCCCCCGGCCCGCGTGATCGCTTCGGCATAGGCGGGGGCATCATCATGCAGCGGGTCGCATTCCGCGCCGATGGCCAGGGTCATCGGCAAGCGGCTGAAATCGGTGTCCTGCAAGGGGGAGACGGTCGGGTCGCCCGGCGCGGGCGCCACGCCGCCGTGGCGGATTCCGGCATAGAAATCCAGGTCGTCCTTGGTCAGCATCGGCGCATGGGCGTGGGTCACATAACTGCCCTTCGTCCTGTCGCCGCCAAGGCCCGGATAGATCAGCACCTGCCCCAGTATGCGGGGATCGCGCAGGGCGTGCGCGGCGGCGGCGCAGAGATTGCCGCCCGCGCTGTCGCCCGCCAGAACCAGAGGCCCAGGTACAGCACGGATCGCGGCGACCACATCGTCGAAGGCGGACGGATGCGGATGCTCCGGTGCCAGCCGGTAATCGACCGAAATCACTGTCAGCCCGGTCGTGCCCCGGATCTCGGCGCAGACATCGTCATGGCTGTGCAAGCCGCCGACGACATAGCCGCCGCCATGGCAATAGATCACGGTGGCCGGTCCCGCACCGGGATAGCGGCGGCAGGGAACGCCCGCGATCGCCTCGTCCACAGCTGTCACCCCAGCCGGATAGCCACGAAAGAAGGCCCGGCACATGCGGTCATAGATGCGGCGCTGATCGGCCACCGTCAGCGTGGCGGTATCGGGCGGATAGGCGTCATCGGTGGCGCGGATGAAGGCCCAGGTCGGGGCGTCGATAAGGGCTTGGTAATCGGGCGCTGTCATCATGGGTCCAGGCTTGGCGGTCGGGTCACTCTGCGCCCTTTCGCCGGGTCGGGCAACCGGGCCGGGAAGGAGGGCGGAAATAAGGCGGCATCGCACCAGCAATTCCCGAATTCCCCCTCAATATTAACCAACTCGACCTGCAAGATCTGTCCAGCCCCAAAGCCGGGCCCAGGAGACGCAACATGCAGTTCACCCATGACTTTGACACCGATCAGGCGCTGCCCGTCGGCTGGGGCGTGCGCGTCCTGGTTCTGGCGGAAAGCGAGGCTGCGCCGCTGGTGTCGCGGGTGGCGGCCCTGGGTGGCCCGGTCGAGGTGGAGACCGAACTTTACGCCGCCCTGGCGGCAATGATCGACGATCCGGGTGGTTACGGGCTTTTCGTGATGGATTGCGATGCGTTCGGCGGGGGCGAGGCCGGGGCGCTGGCCCGTCGGACCCTGGCAGCGGTCCAGTCGCGCGTGCCGATGATCCTGCTTTGCGCCGAGCATGAGCGCCATGATTTCCCGCAAGAGCGCAATGCGCCGGTGACCCTGCGCACCCCGGTGTCGACGGTCAGCCTGAAGGTCGGCTTCGAACACGCCCTGCGCGACCGGCTGGCCTGGCGTGCGGCCTGATCCTGCGGAAACTGAAAAGGGGCGCGGCCTTGCGGCTGCGCCCCTTTCGATTCGTCCGAGCGAAGCTCAGGCGAGGGCGAGGTTGGTCGCCGACTCGCGGCCGTCACGGCCGGCTTCGATGTCGAAGGTCACGGCCTGGCCGTCCTTCAGGCTGCGCAGACCGGCACGCTCCAGCGCGGTGATGTGGACGAACACGTCCTTCTTGCCGCCTTCCGGGGCGATGAAACCATAGCCCTTCGTTTCGTTGAACCATTTCACGGTGCCCTTGGCCATCGTGATTCTCCTTTATATGCCACCCGCGGAAGTGCGGCGGCCCGGCGCAGTCAGCTGTGGTCGATGCTGTGCCGAAAATCGGAGACAGGTCGAAAGAGATAACGTCGCAGCGCAGATATTGCTGGAAGTCAGTGAAAAATCAAGTCTTGGCGAGGAAGCGGCGGTGAAGGCGCCTGTAAAGGCAAACCGCTTGTCGCCGGTCGCGGGTCGAGCGGCATTTCATTCCACGGCCCGGGGTCGGGACACGGATACCTTGCCTGATCAGGCCGAAACCGGATCGACAGTCGCCTCGCCCGGATGAAGGGGGCTGCCCAGCATCGCGATCGCAACGCCGATGGCCAGCGCAAGGACGCCGCTGCCGGACCAGATGGCAAGGGCGAGAAGCGGCCCCGTGCCAGACACCAATGCGGCGATAGACAAGGCCAAGCCGCAGACACTTCCCAGGATCACAAGAACGCAAGCCATGATCGAACCTCCTGATGGCACGATTTTGCGCGGCATGAGGTGGCGGAACTGTGGCGGAACAAGGGAAGCATGGTGAGTGGTTAACGCCAGCCAGCCCGCCGACGTTCACCCTTTTGGGACGACCGGTCAGAAGACGTCGGTCAGGTAGAGAAGGATGATGATCGGGATCGGGATACCGATGACCCAGGCGAGAATGCCTTTCATTTTGTCGCTCCAGAATTGCTTTGCTTGCCTGGCAAACGCATCAGGAGGGCGACCGGTTCCGCGCTGCGGCTGGGGGCCGCGAGAGATACCGCAGAGCGGCTATCCCGCAGGCATTATCCGGCAATATCAGAGAGCTGTATCGCCACACGTGCCGGGCCTTGCGCAACTCGTCATGGCCGATTTCCGCAGCAGGAGGGCGGCTTCGCGCGTCGCTCGGCAGCGGCGCATTGAGGTCTCATGGCCAGGGATGATGGCCCCAGAAGGGGGCGGAAGGCGGTTTTGCCGGGATCGCTGTCGACGCCGGTCAGCCTGAATTTGCGCATCAGGAAGGCCGGCAGGAGGGGGAGCGCACGCGCTAGGACCGTCGCACCCCCTGCGCAGCAATGCGGCGCAAATGTGGCATTCTCGGCCGATCGTGTCGGGCGGCGGCAGGACGCGCCTGAGAAAGCGCCAGGAGATCGGCACGGCCCTGGCCCTCTTGCGTCGCGATGCTGAAACGTCGCGCCGAAATCAGCACGTCCGACAGGGGCGGGGCGCACCGTGCGGCTGACTCTGGCGCCGGTTCCCGGCGTTTCACGGGCAGCGGGGCGGAATTTCCGGGTCGAGGAGGTACTCCCTGATTCGATCTATAAGCTCTGGCTGCGATTGCAGCAGCAGATGGCCGCCCTCGGGCAGCACGCAGAGATCGGCCCCAAGCGCCTGGGCCAGCGCGCGGACCTGGGGCAGGGGGAAGACCGGGTCCAGCTCGCCATGGAAAATGGCGATGCGGGCACCGCTGTGGCGGGCCGCGTCGGACAGGGTCCACAGGAGAAGCGCCCAGGATTGCGCCTTGCCCCTGCCACCGCCGGGCGTCTCGATCTGGTCGCGCAGGCGGCGGACGAGGTCTTCGGCCCGGGCGCGCTTCTCGGGCGAGGCCCGCCAGCCTTTGCCGAACCAGAGCGTCTTGAAATAATCCTCCCAGATCGGCTGCCAGCCGAAGGAGCCGGTGGCGATGGCCGATCCGGCGACCTGAAACCCGCCGCGCAGGGCGGCCAGCGCCGCGCCGGGAAAGGGGGTGGCGGGCGAGACGGCGGCGATGGTGACGCGGGAGGGGTTCTTGATCAGGGGCGCGGCCTCGAAGGCGATGGCGGCGCCGGTGGAATAGGCCAGCAGGTGGATCCGGGCGTTTGGCTGCAGGTTCGCCTGCGCCGCGATCCAGGCCGCCGCGCCCCTGATCGTCAGGCGCGGGTGGACCGGCTGGCCCTGCATTCCGGGCAGGCGGTATTCGATCACCGGATGGCGGGCATCGCCCCAGCCCCGCGCCGGGCCGAAGACGGCCGAAGTGGTCAGCGCGCCTGGCAGAAGGAAGGTCAGGCTTTCCGGCCGGGCGGCGGGGGCCGGGGTCAGGACATGCAGGGGCGAGGGGGCAGGCGCCCTGGCCACGGGGGCGCAGGCCGCAAGGGCAGCCGCGAGGGCAAGGGCCGCGCCCCGAAGGACAAGGGGAATCGATGCCATGATGGCATCCTGCCCGGATCGGGGGTTTGGGGGAAGGGCGGGGTCTTGCGCATTCTGGCACAGCTTGCGGCCCCGGCAGCTGTCGTCAGGCTTGCTATGGAAAAGAGGCGCTCGTAGTCTTTTGCCTTGTCGATTGGAGGTGCAAATGCCGATTGATTTCAGAACATTCTTCAGGGTCTTCTCGACGACGATATTCTTTCAACTTGTCATGGTCTGGGCAGCATTAGCCACGCTGGTCTTTGTGTCCGCCGTGCTTTACGCACTTTCGGTCGATTTTCGCTGGGCGGTGGCGCTGGACTTTCTTGAGCTTGCTCTTGGACTTCGCGATGGCCAGCCCTTGCAGGGTGCTTTCTCAATGGCCTTCGGGTTTCTGGGCGAGATTTACTTCTTGATGATCACTGGAATATTCGTCGCAGCCGCAATCAATTCGCTCAACGCATCAGCATAGGTGACGGGAATGGATGAAGAGACGTTGCGCCAAATCGTTCGCGAGGCCGTATTCGATGCCTTGAGTGATATCTTTGCAAAGGACCGGGCAGCATCGGAAAGCCCCGATGACGCCGAGGATCATTACAGGGAGCTGGGCCAAGAAGTGCGGCGACTGAAGACCCTGAACATGGCCTATGCGATGCAGATCAATCGTGTTGGCGCCTTCGGCCCTTCCTGCAACTATGACAAGAAGACGGTCGCGGAGATCAAGACAAACACGGACCGCATTCCCTGATCCCCTCGCCCCGGACCGATTGCGAACGGTTGCCCGCGCCCTACCTCGTGAACTTCTTGTACTTCACCCGCTTCGGTTCCACCGAATCCGGGCCGAGGCGGCGGATCTTGTCCTGTTCATAGGCGTCGAAATTGCCCTCGAAGAACTCGACATGGGCATCGCCTTCGAACGCCAGGATATGGGTGCAAAGCCGGTCAAGGAAGAAGCGGTCGTGCGAGATGATCACCGCGCAGCCGGCGAAAGCCTCGATCGCGGCTTCCAGCGCCTGCAGGGTTTCCACGTCCAGATCGTTGGTCGGTTCGTCAAGCAGCAGGACGTTGCCGCCCGATTTCAACAGCTTGGCCATGTGCACGCGGTTGCGTTCGCCGCCCGACAGGATGCCGACCTTCTTCTGCTGGTCCGAGCCCTTGAAGTTGAAGGACGAGCAATAGGCCCGGCTGTTCACCTCGGCATCGCCCAGAACGACGATGTCCAGCTCGTCCGAGATTTCCTGCCAGACGTTCTTGTTCGGATCCAGCGCATCGCGCGACTGGTCGACATAGGAAAGCTGCACCGTCTCGCCCAGGGTGATCGTGCCGGTATCGGGCTTTTCGGCGCCGGTGATCATCTTCATCAGCGTCGATTTGCCGGCGCCGTTCGGGCCGATCACGCCGATGATGCCGCCGGGGGGCAGCATGAAGGACAGGTTCTCGATCAACTGCTTGTCGCCCATCGCCTTCGAGACATTCTCGAACTCGATGACCTTGGAGCCAAGGCGCGGCCCGTGCGGGATGATGATCTGGGCCTTGCCGACCAGTTCCTTGACCGACTCGTCCGCCAGCTTCTCGTAAGCGCTGATCCGGGCCTTGGACTTGGCCTGACGGGCCTTGGCGCCCGCACGGATCCATTCCAGTTCCTTTTCCAGAACCTTCTGCTTGGCCTTGTCTTCGCGGGCTTCCTGTTCCAGCCGCTTGGCCTTGGCATCGAGCCAGGAGGAATAGTTGCCCTCATGCGGCAGGCCGCGGCCACGTTCCAGCTCAAGAATCCAGGTGGTGATGTCATCCAGGAAGTAACGGTCGTGGGTGACGGTCAGGATCGTGCCCTTGTAGTCGATCAGGTGCTTTTGCAGCCAGGCGATCGTTTCGGCGTCAAGGTGGTTGGTCGGTTCGTCGAGGAGGAGCATGTCCGGCTCTTCGAGCAAGAGCTTGCACAGCGCGACGCGGCGGCGCTCGCCGCCCGACAGGGTGGACACATCGGCATCGTCGGGCGGGCAGCGCAGGGCTTCCATCGCGATGTCGACCTGGCTGTCCAGATCCCAGAGGTTCTGGGCATCGATCTCGTCCTGAAGACGCGCCATTTCCTCGGCGGTCTCGTCGGAATAGTTCATCGCCAGTTCGTTGTAACGGTCCAGCTTGGCGGTCTTGGACTTGACGCCTTCCATGACGTTGCCGCGCACGTTGAGCTGTTCGTCCAGTTGCGGTTCCTGCGGCAGATAGCCCACGGTCGCGCCCTTGGCGGCCCAGGCCTCGCCCTGGTAATCCTTGTCCCAGCCTGCCATGACGCGCAGCAGGGTGGATTTCCCGGCGCCGTTGACGCCGACGACACCGATCTTCACGCCGGGCAGGAAGTTCAGGCGGATGTTCTCGAACACCTTCTTCCCGCCGGGATAGGTCTTGGTCACGCCGTCCATGTGATAGACATATTGATAGCTGGCCATCTGGTGCTCCTGTCGCGGGTTGGCGCTGATCTAGCGGGCCGGGACCAAAGCTGCAACTGCTGCACGGCGGATTCAGAGGTCTTTGCCGAACCAATGCGTCGCGGGAAAGCCGGTATAGGCCGGGATCGCGGCCCAGCCCGAGCCCTGGTATAGCGCGATGGCGGCGGGCAGGGCGGCGTTGGTGTCGAGGGCCAGCCGCGTGTAGCCCAAAGCGCGGGCGCGGGTCTCGATGTCCTGCATGAGGTGGCGGGCAAGGCCCTGACCCCGGGCCTCGGGCGCGATCCAGAGCCGCTTCACCTCGGCCATGCCCGGCGCATGGGCGCGCAACGACACGCAGCCCAGTGTCAGGTCGCCCTGCCGCGCCAGCCGGAAAGCGCCCGAGGGCGGGCGGTAATCGGCGGCATCGTAAAGGGGCAGGCCGGGCGGGGCGAGGCCGGGGATGACCTTGGCGAGCAGGTCGAAATAGGCCGCAAGGCAGGCCTGTGCGGGCGGATCGTCGGGGTCGGCATCGTGGAAGGTCAGTGGATCGGCCATGGCGGAGAAGGTGCAGAAGGCCGGGCCTGCGTCAAGCGGGGTGACTTGACTTTCCCCTTGGGCGCAAGGACCAAGGCGCAGGGGACCGGGAGGGCGAGAAAGACTTATGCGGCAGGGCTTTCCTTTGGCGCGGCGGGGCATGGTGGTGGGCCTGTTGGGCGGGTCCTTCGACCCGGCGCATGAGGGCCATGTCCTGATCACGCGCGAGGCCCTGAAACGGATGGGGCTGGACCGGGTGTGGTGGCTGGTGACGCCGGGCAACCCGTTGAAGCCGCGCCCGCCCGCGCCGCTGGCCGACCGTCTGGCCCATGCGCGCGCGATCATGCGCCACCCGCGGGTGGAGATCACGGCGCTGGAGGCCGAGTTGGGGACCAACCTGACCGCCGAGACGGTGCGAAGGCTCAAGGCGCTGTATCCCGGCGTCACCTTTGTCTGGCTGATGGGGGCGGACAATCTGGTGCAGTTCCACCGCTGGGCGCGCTGGCGGCAGATCATGCGGGAAGTGCCGGTGGGCGTGCTGGCGCGGCCGGGATCGGGGCTCAGGGCGCGGCTGTCGGTGGCGGCGCAGGTCTTTCGCGGCAACCGGCTGCGGCGGGGCGAGAGCATCGCGCTGAAACGCCCGCCGGCCTGGGTTTTCGTGAATGTGCCGATGAACGATGCCTCGTCGAGTGAGATCCGCGCGCGGGGCGGCTGGCGGCGGTAGATCACGGCTTCGCGCGTGGCGCATGGCGGCGAATCGGGTATCACGGGCGGGAAACGGCAGGGGGGTACGGCATGGGGATTCGGGCGTGATCACACGGCGCGGGATGATGGCGGGGCTTCTGGCGGGGGCGGCCTTGCCCGTCTGGGCCGAGGGGATCGACCGCTCGCCCCGGCCGATGCCGCGCCCGGCCGGGGGCAAGGGCGCCGCAGGCTCGGCAGGGGCCGCCGTCAAGGATGCCGAGGCGCTGGTCGCGGCGGCCAAGCTGGGCGGATCGGTCGGCTTCATCGTTCTGGATGCCACGACCGGCGCGGTGCTTGAGGCGCGCGATGCCGCCAAGGCGCTGCCGCCCGCCTCGGTCGCCAAGGCCGTCACCTCGCTTTTCGCGCTGGAGCGGCTGGGGGCCGGGCATCGCTATGCGACCCGCGTGCTGGCGACCGGGCCGGTCGAGGCCGGCACGCTGCGCGGCGATCTGGTGCTCTTGGGCGGCGGCGATCCGACCTTGCAGACCGACCAGCTGGGCGATCTGGTGGCGCGGCTGGCCAAGGCGGGGCTGAAGCGGGTCGAGGGGCGGTTCCTGGCCGCCGATGGCGCGCTGCCGCGGATGGAGGCCATTGCCGAGGACCAGCCGGTGCAGGTGGGCTACAACCCCGCACTTTGCGGGCTGAACCTGAATTTCAACCGGGTCTATTTCGAGTGGAAGAAGGCGGGCGGCGACTGGGCGGTCAGCATGGATGCGCGCGGCGAACGCTTTGTGCCCGCCGTCGATCTGGCGCGGATGCAGGTGGTGCGGCGCGAGACGCCACTCTTCACCTACAAACGCAACCGCGACCATGAGGACTGGACGGTCGCCTCGGGTGCCTTGGGCAAGGGCGGCAGCCGCTGGTTGCCGGTGCGCCAGCCCGGGCTTTACACGGCGGAGGTCTTCCAGACACTCGCCCGGGCGCAGGGCATTGCCCTGCCCGCGCCGGAAATGGTGGCGGCCGCGCCTGCGGGCACCGAGATCGGAAGGGTCGAAAGCGACGCCCTGCCCGACGTGCTGCGCGAGATGCTGAAATTCTCGACCAATATCACCGCCGAATGCAACGGGCTGGCGGCCAGCGGGGCCGACAGTCTGGCGGCCTCGGGCGCTGCGATGACGGACTGGGTGGACCGGACCTTCGGCGTGATGGCACGCTTCGTCGACCATTCCGGCCTGGGCGGCGCCTCGCGGATTTCGGCGCAGGACATGGCGGCGATCCTGCTGGCGGCGCATCGCCAGGGGCGCGGGCTGAAGCCCTTGCTGCGCGATGTGGGGATGAAGGACGACAAGGGCGCGGTGATCAAGGGCCATCCGGTGAAGGTGGTGGCCAAGTCGGGCACGCTGAATTTCGTCTCGGCGCTGGCGGGGCATATCACGCCGCCCGCCGATTCCGCGAATGGCGGCCGCGAGATGATCTTCGCCATCTTCACCGGCGACCCGGCCCGCCGCGACGCCGTGCCGGTGGCCGCAAGGGAACACCCCGAGGGGGTGGAGGCCTGGATCAAGCGCTCCCGGCGGCTGCAGGGGCAGCTGGTGAGCCGGTGGGCGGAGGTTTGGGGGTAGGGGGTACTCCATTTATCGAGAGGGCCATCACGTGGAATGGATTTCGTACTAGGCTTCGCTTGATATCTTGAAACGATAAGGGATACTCCGTTAACTCGTAGGAGTTCGTGGCTGCGGACAGGGCCCTCAGCCGCTCCTGAACCCATATTTTAGTGATCTGGAACCTATGTCAGAAGAAGTTTTTCACATCATAGTTAAGAAAAAGAATAATCGGGTCACTCGACATGTTGTGAAGACTGGGGCTATCGACAAGGAATTTGTTGATAATGCATTTTTGCGTAAGAAAAAAGATCTGAAATCGGACGACAGTGCTGCCAAGGCCGTGGATGCACCCGCTCTGGTGCGTTCTCCATATCCAAAGAATTTTTTGGAAGTCGAGCGCGCATTTTCCCAAGCGATGCTAATGTATCGCAGTTCAGTAATTGAAACGATCAGGATCGCTCCCGTTCTTGCAAGCATTCACCTTGGCGAGGGAATTGAGAAGGTATGCAAGACGCGTGGAGCGAAGGTTGATGCTTTGTCTGAAGGTGAGGTCGAAGTTTACTCTCTGCCGGAGCATGCCCTCTCTGCATTTATGCGCTACTCAGATCGAGCGCGCGCATTGATTGATGGCGCCGATCACCTTCCGGCAATTTCTGCGATCGGCATCCTGAGTTCATATGATGCAATCCTGTCAGATCTGCTGAAAGTGGTTTTCTCTATAAAGCCTGAGATGATATTTACATCTGATCGTGAGATAAAATTCTCGGATCTTGCAGCTTTCGGAAGTATTTCCGAGGCGCGGGATAGCATCGTTAGCAATGAAATTGATGGTGTAATGAGGCAGAGCCATCACGAGCAGTTCTCGTGGATGGAGAAAAAGTTTGCTATGAAGCTCACAGAGGGACTGGACGTATGGCCAGAATTTGTGGAGCTTTGCGAACGCAGGAATCTACTTACTCATACAGGTGGAGTGGTTTCTGGTCAGTACCTGAAGAATTGCGAACACTACGGTAAGCCTGCCACACACAGTGTTGGCGATAAGCTCGAAGTCGACTTGGACTATCTAAAGAGGGCCGTGGAAATAGTTTCTGAGATTGGGTTCAAATTGATTCATACCCTATGGCGCAAATTTGCGCCGCGCGATCTTGAAACGTCGGATAGCACCTTGAATGCGTGCGGTATGAACCTGATTGCGTCGAAAGAGTATAGCTTGGCTGAAAAGTTGCTCAGCTTCGGAGTTTACCAGAAGCGACATCACTCCGATCGCCTGAAGAGGATGATGATCGTAAATTTGGCTAATTCAGCGAAGCTTCAGGGGCACCAAGATCGCTGTAATGAGCAGTTGGCGTCGCACGATTGGAGTGCAACTTCATATCAGTTTCAAATCAGTGTTGCGGCTGTTAAGAACGATTTTCCAGGCGTTGCACGTCTGCTGATGTTGGGCGGCGATGTTATAGAGTTGTCTTCATCTGACTTCAGAGACTGGCCAGTCTTTGGAGATGCGCGTAAAGACGCTGAGGTGCAGACAGCTTTCGAAAAAGTCTACGGAGAGCCGCTGAATAAGCATGACCCTGTTGATGCGCCGCCGGTTAATACAGAGGTTGAATTAGTCGATGGCGAAGAGATCGAAAAGAAAGTGTAGTCGCTTGCGAAGCTAGTTCCATGTTCATAGAATTTGTGCATCTAGTGGCTCCGCGTTAGTTGCTGCTTTCTCGTGCGAATTGGCAATGATATGGTGCTTGGAGTTATTTCCTCCCCTCACACCCCCATATGCCTTACCCTTGCCCCCCATTCGATCGCCGCCGCGTGCAGGCGGTCGATCTTCAGCTCTTCGCAGACCTCCTGCAGCATCCGCAGCTCGGTCTGGGAATGGCGGCCATCCGAGGTGACGACGTCGCAAGCGAGCGCATAGGCGGTTTCGTTCAGACGCTCGGGCAGGGCCTCGCGGATCAGGCCGAACAGGGCGTCGAGCCCGTCTTCCTCTTCGAAGAGGTCAAAGACCATGCGGGCGACGCGGCGGATGCGGTCGGCATCGTAGGTCGCGAAGACCGGCATGTGGTTGACCATGCGGGTGATCGCCACCAGCTCGGCCGTGCGCATGTCCTGGTCCGAGGCCGAACAGGCGATCATCACCGCGATCAGCGCGTCCTGGGCGGAAAGGGCGGGGGTGTCGTTCATGGCGGTCTCTTGCAGGGGGGGAGGCATGGGGCGGAGATTATTGACGGGGCGGGGCGGCGGCAATAGAGGACACAGGGCTGCGGCAAGGGGCCCCGGCGGGAAGGGATGCGTGCGATGACGAGCTTGCGGGATGCGGCGATGCAATCGAAGGCCTGGCCATTCGAGGAGGCCCGCGCGGTTCTGAAACGCTATGAGAAGAAGGACCCCGAGAAGGGCTATGTCCTGTTTGAGACCGGCTATGGCCCGAGCGGCCTGCCGCATATCGGCACTTTCGGCGAGGTGGCGCGCACGACGATGATCCGCCGCGCCTTCGAGATGATCTCGGACATTCCGACGCGGCTGATCTGTTTTTCCGACGATGTCGACGGGATGCGCAAGGTGCCGGAGAATGTGCCGAACCAGGCGCTTCTGAAGGCGAATATCCAGAAGCCGCTGACCTCGGTCCCCGATCCGTTCGGGGAGTATGAGAGCTTTGGCCACCACAACAACGCGATGCTGCGGCGGTTCCTCGACACGTTCGGCTTTGAGTACGAGTTCATCTCGGCCACCGAGTTCTACAAGTCGGGCCGGTTCAACGACACGCTGCGCCTGGCGGCGGAACGCTATGACGCGATCATGGCGATCATGCTGGCCAGCCTGCGCGAGGAGCGGCAGCAGACCTACAGCTGCTTCCTGCCGATCCATCCTGAGACGGGGCGGGTGCTGTACGTGCCGATGAAGGAGGTGAACGCCGCGGATGGCACGATCACCTTTGACGACGAGGATGGCCGCGAATGGACGCTGCCGGTCACCGACGGCCATGTGAAGCTGCAATGGAAGCCCGATTTCGGCGCGCGCTGGGCGGCGCTGGATGTCGATTTCGAGATGTATGGCAAGGATCACAGCACCAACACGCCGATCTATGACGGGATCTGCGAAGTACTGGGCGGGCGCAAGCCCAACCATTTCACCTATGAGCTGTTCCTGGATTTCGAAGGCCAGAAGATCTCGAAGTCCAAGGGCAACGGGCTGACGATCGACGAATGGCTGACCTATGCGGCCAGCGAGAGCCTGTCCTATTTCATGTATCAGAAGCCGAAGACGGCGAAGCGGCTGTGGTGGGATGTGATCCCCAAGGCGGTGGATGAATATCACCAGCAGCTGCGCGCCTTCCCGGATCAGACGGTGGAACAGCAGGTCAACAACCCGGTCTGGCACATCCACAATGGCAGGCCGCCGGAATCGAAGATGGTGGTGCCTTTCGCCATGCTGCTGAACCTGGCTTCGGTGGCGGGGGCCAAGGATGCGGCGGGGCTTTGGGGCTTCATCCGCAAATATGCGCCTGAGGCGAGCCCGGAGAAGAACCCCGATCTTGACGCGGCGGCGGCTTTCGCGCTGCGCTATTACACTGACAAGATCGCGCCCTCGCGGGTGTTCCGTCTGCCGACAGACAAGGAACGCGCGGCGATCGAAAATCTGCGGGCGCGACTTCTGGCCCATGCGGGGCCGGTCGAGGACGAGGCCCTGCAGAACATCTGCTATGCCGTTGGCAAGGAGCACGCTTTCGAGCCGCTGCGCGACTGGTTCAAGGCGCTTTATGAAGTGCTTCTGGGCGCCAGCGAGGGGCCGCGTTTCGGCGGGTTCATCGCGCTTTACGGTGTCCAGGAGACGGTTGCGCTGATCGACCGCGCGCTGGCGGGCGAGCTGGCAGGCTGAGGCTGGCCCGGCCCCGTGACGGGCCGGGCATTGACAGGGGGCGTCTTGCGCCTATCCTTCGTCTTGGGGACAGTCCTGACCGAAAGGGCCGCGCCATGCGCCGTCTGTCCCTATGCCTTGCCTTTGCGCTTCTGCTGATCGCGCCGCCGCGTGCGGCCTTGGCGCAGGAGGCAGAGATCCAGAACACGATCCGCAGCCAGATCGACGCCTTTCTGGCCGATGATTTCGCGACTGCCTTCACCTATGCCAGCCCGAACATCCGCGCGGTCTTCGGCAATCCCGAGAATTTCGCCCGCATGGTGACGCAGGGTTATCCGATGGTGCATCGCCCGAAAGAGGTGACCATGGGCGAGATGCATGACGAAGGTGGCGTCTTGTGGCAGCGGGTCGAGGTGACCGATGCACAGGGCAAGCCGCATGTGCTGGATTATCAGATGGTGAACACGCCCGAGGGCTGGAAGATCAACGCGGTCGATGTGCTGCGGGCCGAGGGTCTGGGGGTCTGAGGCTGATCGATCTTGCCTTGTTGTTGCGCTGCGACGGCCGCTGCCGCGCGGGCGGCTGAGGCCGCGTTAACGGCCTGTTGATACTTCCCTTGCCCCAAGGCGCGGACCCCCGGGGCCGTGGCCGCAGATCAGCGATCGGGCAAGGGGACATCCAGATGAACAAGGCGATTACCGACGGGCTCGTGCTGATGCCGCCGCCCTTTTCGGCGGGGCTGAACCTGTGGTCCAGCGCGAACGGGCTGTCGGGCGATGCAAACTACGCGGGTGCGCCCAATGCGGGACTGGTGACGAATGACCAGGATTTCGCGGGCTGTCTTGAGTTGCAGAAGACCGCGGCCACGCAGAAGCTGCGCGCCTTCGCCGAAACGCCGCTGCGCCCGGACATGTATATCCGCATCACGGTGCGGGTGAAGGCGGTGTCGGGCAACTTGCCCGCTGTGCGCATCGCGGCCTGGGCGGGCAATGTCGGAGGCACGAATGTCTCGGCCGCGCCGCAGGTTGGCCCGTCCGCGCAATTGACGACTTACGGCGAAGTCGTGACGGTCCAGGCGATCATTGGCGCGGGCAACCGGACCGGTGTGACCATGGTCTGGGGACCGGAGCCGATCTTTGCCCATGTCGGGCTGGACCTGACCGGGCCGACCGGCGGCGTGGTGCGCATTGATGATATTGTCGTCGAAGATGTGACCCAGGTCTTCCTGCGCAACCTTCTGGATGTCGTGGATGTGCGCGACTATGGCGCCATCGGCAATGGCGTCGCCAATGATTTTGCGGCCTTTCAGGCGGCGGATGCGGCGGCGGCGGGGCGGACGATCCTGGTTTCGCCCGGCACCTATCTGATTTCCGGCAACCTGACCGTGGCCTCGCCGATCAGGTTCAACGGCACGCTGACCATGCCGGCGGCGAACCGGCTGGTGCTGACGCGGAATTTTGATCTTGAAACCTATGCCGCGGGTTTTGGCGGCGATCAGGAAGGGTTCCGCCGCGCCTTGCAGGCGCTGTTCTATTTCTCGGACCATGTCACCTTTGACATGTCGGGGCGCCGGGTCGATCTGACCGCGCCGGTCGATGTGGCGGCAGTTGCGGGGCTGACCAGTTTCGCGACGAAGCGCATCCTGCGCAATGGCACGCTGAATGCAGTCGCCTCGACCAACTGGGCGACGACGACGGTCACCTCGGTCGCGACCTATTCGGTCGCAAGCCCGACCACGCTGACGGCGGTGGCGAATGTGGCGAATGTGCCGGTGGGTGCGCTGGTGCAGGTCACCGGCGGGGGGCGCGAGATCTATGTGAAGTCGAAGAATGTGGGGGCGGGGACGATCGAGCTGTCACAGCCCCTGTATGGGGCGGCGGGGACGCGGACCTATACGTTCAAGCGGTTCAGGTATCTGCTGGATTTCGGGGGCTTCTCGACCCTGTCGAATTTCGAGATGCACCAGATCGAGTTCAACTGCCTGGGGGTTTCCTCGGGCGTGATGATGCCGCTGGCCGGATCGGTGAACCGCTTCGACAGCTGCACCTTCAACAAGCCGCTGGATCGCGGCATCACCTCGACCGGGACGGGCTGTCAGGGGATGCTTCTGGACTATTGCCAGTTCCTGTCGAACGAGCAGGCGCTGGACGCGCAGATGCGCACCACCATCGCGCTGAACGTGCAGGCGAATGACACCAAGATCCGCAACAACCGGATCGTGCGCTTCCGCCATTTCGCAGTGATGAACGGCACCTCGCACATGATCTGCAACAACCATTTCTTCCAGGGCGATGACGCCACGGCGGGGGTCCGGGTGGCGGGGCTGGTCTTCACCCAGACCAATGTGGCGACGGTGGTGCAGGGCAATTACATCGACAATTGCTTCATCGAATGGGGCAATGAGCATGACCCCGAACCTGGCTTCAGCAACGAGCTGTCTTTCGGCGGGCTGAATGTCATCGGCAATATCTTCATCGCCTCGGATGTCTCTTCGGCCTTCCGCTGGCTGGTGGTGAAACCCTATGGATCGGGGCATTTCCTGAACGGCTTCAGCCTGGTCAACAATACGTTCCGGGCGTTCAATGCCACGGTGGACCGGGTCGAGGCGCTGGATACGACCTTTGCGACGCTGGATTTCACCCGCTCGCGCGATGTGCTGGTCGAGGGCAACACGTTCAATCAGGTCAGCCAGCGCATCGCCAATCCGATCACCGCGACGCATGACCAGAATACCGAGGCCGCGACCTGGAACATCGACGCCTCGGCCTATATCCCCTTTGGCGGCCGCATCCGCATGGTCGAAACGGCATTGCCGCAGGGCAATATCACCAACGCTGCGAATGCGGTGCGCTATGTGCAGCCCAATGCGCTGGCGGGGCAGGGCGCGGGGGGCAATATCGCATCGTTGCGCTGGGGCGAGGCGGTGAAAGGAACGGTCGTGGCGCGCATCCGCATGGATGTGCCGGTGTGATTGTGGCAGTCCCCCGCCTTGCCTAACCGCGCCTTGCCTTGTCGATGGCGGCGACGTCAATCTTTTGCATCGTCATCATCGCGGCGAAGGCGCGCTGCGCCTCGGCCCCGCCCGCGGCAAGCGCCTGGGTCAAGGTGCGGGGCGTGATCTGCCAGGACAGGCCCCAGCGGTCCTTGCACCAGCCACAGTCGCTTTCGCGGCCGCCATTGCCGACGATGGCATTCCAGTAGCGGTCGGTTTCTTCCTGGTCATCGGTGGCGATCTGGAAGGAGAAGGCCTCGGTCTGGTGAAAGACCGGGCCGCCGTTCAGCCCCAGGCAAGGAATGCCGAAGACGGTGAACTCGACGGTCAGCACATCACCTTTGTGCCCGGAAGGATAATCGCCGGGGGCGCGGTGGATGGCGGTGACTTTGCTGTCGGGGAAGATGGAGGCGTAGAAATTGGCGGCCTCTTCGGCCTCCTTGTCATACCAGAGGCAGATCGTGTTCTTCGGGCCGGGCATGGTCTGTCCTTTCCTTATGAAGGCAGTCTCCCCTTAGCACAGGACGCGCCGAGGCGGCCCTTGCGCGCGGGGTCAGGCCTCGAAATCGGCGGCGGACAGCCGGAAGGCGCGGGCGAAGCCGCCGTTCAGCAGGGCCGATTGCGGCACGAGGCGGACGAAAGAGAAATCGGGCAGGTCGATATAGACCGTGGCTTTGGGGTTGCGGGCCAGCCAGCGGGCGCGAAGCGCGGCGCGGCGCGGATCATCAGCGGGCACGAAATCGGCCAGCGCGCGCAGCATCAGGCGGGGATGCGTCATCGGATCACCCTTGTCGCCAACCTCTCCGACCATCAGGGCGCAGGCGGGCTGGGCGCGCAGGGCAGCGGTATGGGGGGCGAGGCCGGAGATCAGGGTCAGCGGCCCGGCCTCGGGGTCCAGCGCGAAGGCGACGCGGCTGATGCCGGGGGTCAGGGTTTCCGGGTCGGTCCAGGACAGGGCGGCATGACCGGCATCTGACAGAAGCTGCCAGGCCAGCGCGCGCGACGCGTCGTCTGAGGGGGCTACGGGATCGGGGCGTTTCATCGCAGGGCCTTCGGCGTTGTTGACAAGTGCTCTGGCGGGGCGGTCATCTGGCAGCGAGTGACTGACATGCCAGTTTTCCCGGCGACTGGCCTTGCTGGACCGCACCATGACCGACACCCCCGCCCGCCACAAGGATCGGCTCGAGTTTCTGCCCAAGATCGTGACGGTCTGGCGCGAGGGCTATGACATGGCGGCCCTGCGGGCCGATCTTCTGGCCGGGCTGACCGTGGCCATTGTGGCGCTGCCCCTGTCGATGGCGATCGCGATCGCCAGCGGGGTCGGGCCGGAGCGCGGGCTGTACACGGCGATCGTCGGCGGGTTCCTGGTCTCGGCCCTGGGCGGCAGCCGGTTCCAGATCGGCGGTCCGGCGGGGGCCTTCATCGTGCTCGTTTCGGCCTGCGTGATGCAAACGGGCGTCGAGGGGCTGATCACGACGACCTTCCTGTCGGGTTTTCTGCTGATCATCGCGGGCGGGCTGCGGCTGGGAACCTATATCCGCTATATCCCCTATCCGGTCACGGTGGCCTTTACCGCCGGGATTGGCGTGATCATCTTTGCCAGCCAGATCAAGGAACTGTTCGGCCTGACCCTGCCCGGGGCCGAGCCGGGCGAGATCATCGCCAAGGTCGGGGCGCTGTGGGCGGCGCGCGCGACGGTGACCTGGGCCGCCGTCGCAGTGGCGGCGCTGGCGGTGGTCGTGATCCTGGGGCTGCGGCGGTTTGCGCCGAAAGCGCCGGGGATGCTGATCGCGGTTGTCCTGTGTTCGGTGCTGGCGGCGGCGCTGCATTTGCCGGTCGCCACCATCGGCAGCCGGTTCGGCGCGCTGCCCAACCTGCCGCCGCTGCCCGCCCTGCCGCCGTTGGACCGGGACCATCTGGTCGCCGCGATGCCCTTCGCCCTGTCCTTTGCCCTGCTCGGTGCGATTGAATCGCTCTTGTCCGCCGTGGTCGCGGACGGGATGAGCGGGGCGCGCCATCGCTCGAACGCCGAACTGGTGGGGCAGGGCGTGGCGAATATCGGCTCGGCGCTGTTCGGGGGCTTCTGCGTCACCGGCACCATCGCCCGCACCGCGACCAATGTGCGGGCGGGCAGCCGCGGGCCGGTCTCGGGGATGCTTCATGCCCTGTTCCTGCTGGTCTTCCTGGTGCTGGCGGCGCCTCTTGCCGCCTATGTGCCGCTGGCCGCGCTGGCGGGGGTGCTGGCGGTGGTCAGCTGGGGCATGATCGAGAGGGCCGAGCTGGTGGCGCTGCTGCGCTCGTCCTGGGGTGATATGCTGATCGTGGCGACAACCTTCCTTCTGGTCGTCTTCCGAGATCTGACCGAGGGGATCGTGATCGGTTTCGCTCTGGCGGGGCTGGTCTTCATCAAGCGCATGTCGGATGCGACGGTCTTGGATGCGCCGGACGCGATGCCCGAAGCGATGGCGGCCGGGCATAAGGGCGATGTTATGGTCTACCGCCTGCACGGGCCGTTCTTCTTTGGCTCGGCGGCGCAGGTGGGGGCGGTGCTGGACCGTATCGCCGACCGCCCCGCCGAATTCGTGGTCGACTTTACCGATGTGCCGCTGATCGACAGTTCTGGCGCGCGCAGTTTCGCGCTGCTGGCGCGGCGGATCGGGCGCAAGGGAGGCAGGCTGGCGATTGCCGGGGCGCGGCCCGAGGTGCGGCGTGTCCTGCTGGCGCAGGAGGGGCTGCATCCGCCCGGAGTGCGCTATCTGGCGGCGGTGTCGGAACTGCACACCGCCGCATGAGGCGCGAATCAACCGGGGCTTGCGGCGCGGGCGCGTGACCCTGCGACAGCGCGCCTCAGGTCGAAATCCTGCAAATCTGGCGCAACTTTTCCGAAGCCTCGCGGCTTTGTGAAGCCGCAGGCTGTTGAAAATCCATGTCAAACCCGCAGCGCTTTTCAGGCGTTTTTCTGCATTAACATATTTCCAGTGAAGAAATTTACATAATTATGTTTGCGTTAAAAGGGGTTACGCAAACTTTGACGACGCGCTACTGTTACAGCGGGAAAAGTCTTTGGGTCATTGCCTGAAGGTGAAGGCTGCCTGCCGGAGGCGCGGCGCGCAGCGGATATGAGGGGAGGACGCCATGAAGGATCATCCTGCCGTGGACGGCATCTATCCGGCTTCGGAAGAGTTCACCGCCAAGGCGCATGTCGACGCCGCGAAATACGAAGACATGTATCGGGCCTCGGTGACCGACCCGAATGCCTTCTGGGCCAGGGAAGGCCAGCGCATCGACTGGATCCGGCCCTTCACCAAGGTCAAGAACACGTCGTTCGACTATGGCAAGGTCGACATCAAGTGGTTCGAGGATGGCACGCTGAACGTCAGCGCCAATTGCATCGACCGCCACATGACCCAGCGCGCCGAGCAGACCGCGATCATCTGGGAGCCAGATGATCCCAAGACCCCCGCCCGCCACATCACCTATCGCGAGCTGCTCGAACAGACCTCGCGTCTGGCCAATGTGCTCAAGGCGCATGGCGTCAAGAAGGGTGACCGGGTTGTCCTTTATCTGCCGATGATCCCCGAGGCGGCCTATGCGATGCTGGCCTGCGCCCGGATCGGCGCCATCCATTCCATCGTCTTCGCGGGCTTCTCGCCCGATGCGCTGGCGAACCGGATCAACGATTCCGAAGCCAGGATCCTGATCACCGCCGATTACGCCCCGCGCGGCGGCAAGAAGACCCCGCTCAAGGACAATGCCGACAAGGCGTTGCTGCACTGCTCGGACAAGGTGAAATGCCTGATGGTGCGCCATACCGGCGACGAGGCGCATCTGGTGCATGGCCGCGATTTCGACCTGACCGCCGAGATGGCGGCGGCCAGGCCCTATTGCGCCTATGCCGAGATGGGGGCGGAAGACCCGCTGTTCATCCTGTACACCTCGGGCTCGACCGGCAAGCCGAAGGGCGTGGTGCATACGACCGGGGGCTATCTGGTCTATGCCGCGATGACCCATCAGATGACCTTCGACTACCATGACGGCGATGTCTTCTGGTGCACGGCCGATGTGGGCTGGGTCACCGGCCACAGCTACATCATCTACGGACCCCTTGCGAATGGCGCGACGACGCTGATGTTCGAGGGCGTGCCGACCTTCCCCGATGCGGGCCGCTTCTGGGAGGTCTGCGCCAAGCACAAGGTCAACCAGTTCTACACCGCGCCGACCGCGATCCGCAGCCTGATGGGCCTGGGGCCGGAATGGGTGGAAAAGCACGACCTGTCGTCGCTCAAGCTGCTGGGATCGGTGGGCGAGCCGATCAACCCCGAGGCCTGGAACTGGTACAACACCCATGTCGGCAAGGGGAAATGCCCGATCGTCGACACGTTCTGGCAGACCGAAACCGGCGGCCATATGCTGACGCCCCTGCCGGGCGCGATCCCGGCCAAGCCGGGCAGCGCGACCAAGCCCTTCTTCGGGGTGAAGCCGGTGGTTCTGGATGCCAGCACCGCCAAGGTGATGGAAGAGACCGAGACCGAGGGCGTCCTGTGCATCGCCGACAGCTGGCCGGGCCAGATGCGCACGCTCTGGGGCGACCATGAGCGCTTCCAGGAGGCCTATTTCGCCCAGTATCGCGGCTATTACTTCACCGGCGACGGCTGCCGCCGCGATGCCGATGGCTATTACTGGATCACCGGCCGGGTCGATGACGTGATCAACGTCTCGGGCCATCGCATGGGCACGGCCGAGGTCGAAAGCGCGCTTGTGGCGCATGAGAAGGTCGCCGAGGCCGCCGTGGTGGGCTATCCGCATGACATCAAGGGCCAGGGCATCTACGCCTATGTCACCTTGATGAAGGGCGTCGAGCCGACGCCCGAGCTGCGCAAGGAGCTTGAGGCCTTCGTCCGCCAGGAAATCGGCCCGATCGCCAAGCCCGACCTGATCCAATGGGCGCCCGGCCTGCCCAAGACCCGCTCGGGCAAGATTATGCGCCGCATCCTGCGCAAGATCGCGGAGAACGACTTCGGCGCGCTGGGCGATACCTCGACGCTGGCCGATCCCTCGGTCGTCGACGACCTGATCGCAAACCGCATGAACAAGGGATAAGGCGCGCATGTCCAACGCCCCCGTATTGATCCTTCTCGGCCCCCCGGGGGCCGGCAAGGGCACCCAGGCCCGGATGCTGGAAGAGGATTTCGGTCTGGTGCAGCTTTCGACGGGCGACATGCTGCGCGCCGCCGTCGCCGCCGGGACCGAAGCCGGGCGCCGCGCCAAATCGGTGATGGAGGCGGGCCAGCTTGTCAGCGACGAGATCGTGCTCGCGATCCTCAAGGACCGCATGACGCAGCCCGATATGGCGCGCGGCATCATCCTTGACGGCTTCCCGCGCACCGATGGCCAGGCCGCGGCGCTGGACGCGCTTCTGGCCGCGAATGGCCAGAAGGTGACGGCGGCGGTCAGCCTTGAGGTCGATGACGAGGCCATGGTTGGCCGGGTTTCGGGCCGCTTCACCTGCGGCTCCTGCGGCGAGGGCTACCACGACGAGTTCAAGCAACCCGCCCAGGCGGGGACCTGCGACAAATGCGGCGGCACGGCGTTCAAGCGCCGGGCCGACGACAATGCCGAGACGGTGCGCGAGCGGCTGAAGGCCTATCACGCCCAGACGGCTCCGCTGATCGCCTATTACGAGGGCAAGGGCGTTCTGGCCCGCATTGACGCGATGGGACCCATCGCCGAGGTGCGCCAGGCGCTGTCGTCCATCGTGGGGCAAGTGGCGGCGTGACGGCCCGTCCACCGGTGGAGAGGGCACCGGAGGGCGGGAAGCAAGACCGGAGGGAGGCGGGTCGCCAGACGCGGCGATTTCCATCTCGCCCGGCCCCGGGCTGCAAGGCCAGGGGCAAGGGGCCCGACCCGACCTGACCGGGCGGGTGCAGAGGCCGAATGCGAACGGGAACAGCCCCGGCCGCGAGGCGGGGTATCAAGGAGGGAAACACATGGCTATGTCTGCCACGGACGTGCGCGACCGCTCGCGTCCCATGACCGGCGAAGAGAAGAAGGTTATCCTTGCTTCTTCCGCCGGCACGATCTTCGAATGGTACGACTTCTACCTTTACGGCTCGCTGGCCGCAATCATCGGGGCGCAGTTCTTCACGCCCTTCCCGGAAGCCACGCGCAACGTCTTTGCGCTTTTGGCCTTTGCGGCAGGCTTCATCGTGCGCCCCTTCGGCGCGCTGGTCTTCGGTATGCTGGGCGACATGATCGGCCGGAAATACACCTTCCTGATGACCATCCTGATCATGGGCTCGTCGACCTTCCTCGTCGGTCTTCTGCCCAGCTACTATTCCTGGGGCGTGGCTGCGCCCATCATCCTGATCGCGCTGCGCATGTTGCAGGGCCTTGCGCTGGGCGGTGAATATGGTGGCGCGGCGGTCTATGTCGCCGAACATGCCCCGCAGAACCAGCGTGGCTACTTCACCTCGTTCATCCAGACCACGGCGACGCTGGGGCTTCTGCTTTCGCTCATCGTGATCCTGATGGTGCAGGGCTATGTGAACGGCAACTATCCCGACCAGCCGGTGCTTGATGCCGCGGGCGCGGCGGTGATGAATGCCGATGGCACGCCGCAGATGATCAAGGCCTTCAACGCCTGGGGCTGGCGGATCCCGTTCCTCGGCTCGATCTTCCTGCTGCTGATCTCGCTCTACATCCGGCTTCAGATGAACGAATCCCCCGCCTTCAAGAAGATGAAGGAAGAGGGTTCGGCTTCGAAGGCGCCGCTGCGCGAGGCTTTCGGCAACTGGCGCAATGGCAAGATCGCCCTGATCGCGCTTCTGGGCCTGACCGCAGGCCAGGCCGTGGTCTGGTATTCCGGCCAGTTCTATGCCCTGTTCTTCGTCCAGAACGTGATCAAGGTCGACAGTTTCTCGGCCAACGTCTTCGTCGCCTGGTCGCTGATCCTGGGCACCTATGGCTTCATCTTCTTCGGTCGCCTGTCGGACCGCATCGGCCGCAAGCCGATCATCCTGGGCGGCTGCCTGATTGCGGCGCTGACCTACTTCCCGGTCTTCCACTTCCTCACCCAGACCGCGAACCCGATGCTCTACCATGCGCATCAGACCCCGATCGTCGTGACCGCCGATCCGGAAGACTGCTCGTTCCAGTTCAACCCGGTTGGCACCGCCAAGTTCACCAACTCTTGCGACATCGCCAAAGCGGCGCTGACCTCGCGCTCGGCCAATTCCGAAACCGTCGCGGCACCGGCAGGGACCGTCGCCACGGTCAAGGTCGGCGAGACGGTGATCAACGGCTATTCGGGCGCTGCCGAGAATGCGGCGGATGAGAAGAAGCGTTTCGATGGCGAGCTGAATGCGGCGCTGACCGCGGCCGGCTATCCGATCGTTGCGGCCGACAATACCACCGTGGCCAAGGCCAACCACTTCTTCGACATCTTCACCGGCCAGAAGATCATGATCATCCTGACCCTGACCTATCTGATCCTCCTGGTGACGATGGTCTATGGTCCGATCGCGGCCATGCTGGTCGAGCTTTACCCGACCCGCATCCGCTATTCCGGCCTGTCGCTGCCCTATCACATCGGCAACGGCTGGTTCGGTGGCCTTCTGCCCGCGACCGCTTTCGCGATCTCGGCCCAGAGCGGCAACATCTATGCGGGCCTGTGGTATGCGATCGTCGTCGCGACGATGACCGTGATCATCGGCACGCTCTTCGTGCCGGGCGGGACCCACAAGAAGGACATCTTCGCCGATTCGAAATAGGGGTGTCTTCCCCAAGGGGCGCGCCGCCAAGGTGGCGCGCCCTGTCCCCTTTTCCCGCCGGGGGCGCAGGGCCTGCGCCGCGCCCCTCGCCGGAAAAGGCTAGCGCCCCCGGCGCAGGATCAGACGGGCGACAAGAAGAATGGGCACGAGCCAGAGGATATTCGCCACCATCCCCGCCGCGATCGCCAGAGGCAGACCCTCGGCCGCGCCGAAGCCCATCGTGACCGGCAGGATCACCGCCACGAAAACCACCCCGGCCAGAAGCGGCAGGACCATGCCCGTCACGGCCTGGGTGCGGATCTGGGTGATCACCAGGCCGACCAACAGCACGATGCGGAACGGGTCAAGCAGCGCCTGCTGCAACAATGCGGTGAATGCGTCCATTTTGGGGTCCTCCTGCCGCCTTCATCGGGGGCCGGGGCGCGGATTGCAAGGGGCGCGCCATGGCTGAGGGGCGCCGTCACCGCGTGCTGGTGGTCGAGGACGAGGACAATATCGCCCTGGCGCTTGAATTCCTGATGGAGCGCGAGGGCTATGCCCATGACCGTGTCGCCGATGGCGCCGAGGCCCTGCCCAGGATCAGGGCGATCCAGCCGGATCTGGTGCTGCTGGACGTGATGCTGCCCGGCGCTTCGGGCTATGAGATCTGTCAGGACGTGCGGCTGGACCCGGCGCTGAAGGATGTGAAGATCCTGATGATGACGGCGCGGGGCTCCTCGATCGAGAAGCGCAAGGGGCTGGCGATCGGGGCGGATGGCTTCATCACCAAGCCGTTCGAGCTGAAGGCGCTGCGCGATGAGGTGCGCCGCCTGCTGGACGGGCAGGCCTGACGCGATCCTTCGGCGAAAATCCGGCGCGGACTCAGCCGGTGAAAGGATCGGCAGGATAGCCGACGCCGGTCAGATACAGGCCCTGCGGCGGCGCGACTGGGCCGCAGGCCGCGCGGTTGCGGGCATTGAGCGCCCCTGTCACATCCTCGGGCGTCCAGGCCCCTGCGCCCACCCGTTCCAGCGTGCCGACCATCGAGCGCACCTGATTGTGCAGGAAGCTGCGGGCGCGGAAGGTCAGGCGGTATTCGAGGCCACCGGGATAGGGGTGTTCGCTGACCCGCGCTTCGTCCAGCGTCTTTTCAGGGCTTTTCGCCTGGCACAGGGTCGAGCGGAACGTGGTGAAGTCATGCCGCCCCTCAAGCCGTGCCGCGCCTTCGCGCAGGGCCGCCAGATTAAGCGGTTTCAGGATGTGCCAGGCCTGGCCGCGTTCCTGCGTCAGCGGCGCGCGGCGGGCGACGATGCGGAACAGATAGCGCCGTTCCATGGCCGAGAAGCGGGCATGGAAGTCCTCCGCCACCCGGGCGCAGGCGATAACCGCCACCGGCGCCGGTTTCAGGTGCCAGTTCAGCGCCTCGGACAGGCGGAACGGGTCCCAGTCCCTGGCCAGATCGGCATGGGCGACCTGGCCCGTCGCGTGCACGCCGGTATCGGTGCGCCCGGCGGCGGCGATGCGGTGTTCGCCCGGTTCCAGTCGCGCCAGCGCCTCTTCCACCGCCTGCTGCACCGAAGGCAAGCCGCCCGCCTGGCGCTGCCAGCCGCAGAACGGGCCTCCGTCATAGTCGATCTTCAGGGCGAAACGCGGCATGGCCGCGCCTTAGCCCGAAGCCCGGGCGCTGTCCATCTTTCCAAGCGGGCCGGGCCTGCCTATCTTGGGGCCACAGGCAAGGGACGCCGAAGGCGGGGAATTGGCAGCGTGGCGCTTTTCGGCATGACGGACAGGATCGCGCGCACGGTCGAGGGGGTGCAGGCCGCCACCCGCGAGGCGCTGTTCGAACCCTCGCTGCGGCTGGGCGTCACCGGCCTGTCGCGGGCGGGCAAGACCGTGTTCATCACCGGGCTGATCGCGAACCTCTTGAACCGGGGCCGGATGCCGCAATTCACCGCCGCGCGCGAGGGGCGGATCGAGGCCGCCTATCTGCAACCCCAGCCCGACGACACCCTGCCGCGTTTCGATTACGAAGGCCATCTGGCGGCGCTGACCGGCGACGATCCGCGATGGCCGCAATCGACGCGGGCGATTTCCGAATTGCGACTGTCCTTGCGCTATCGCCCCGGCGGCTGGTTCGCGGGCTTGCGCGGGCCGCAGGTGCTGCATCTCGACATTGTCGATTACCCCGGCGAATGGCTGCTGGACCTGGCCTTGATGGACAAGTCCTATGCCGAATGGTCCGAAGCCACGCTGGCCCGCATCGCGAAGCGCCCGGAAGCCGCCGGGTTCCTGGCCTTGGCCCGGGCCGAAGATGGCGCTTTGCGGCTGGATGAGGGCCGGGCGCAGGCGCTTGCTGCCGCCTTCACCGCCTATCTGCAGGCCGCCCGGGCCGTTGGCTGGTCGGATTGCACGCCGGGCCGCTTTCTTCTGCCCGGCGATCTGGCGGGATCGCCTGTGCTGACCTTTGCGCCGCTGCCCAAACCCGGCCAATCGCCGCGCGGCAGCCTGTGGCGCGAGATGGACCGCCGCTTCGAGGCCTATAAATCCCGCGTCGTCACGCCGTTTTTCCGCGACCATTTCGCCCGGATCGACCGGCAGGTCGTTCTTCTGGATGTGCTGGGCGCGATCCATCAGGGGCCGCAGGCGGTGGAAGACATGCGCCGGACGATGGCCGAGGTTCTGTCGGCCTTCCGCATCGGGCGCACGGGCTGGCTGGCCTCGCTTCTGGGCGCGCGGAAGGTGGAAAAGATCCTGTTTGCGGCCACCAAGGCCGATCATCTGCACCACGAACAGCACCCGGCGCTGACCGCGATCACCGAGGGGCTTCTGGCCGAGGCCAGGGCGCGGGCCGATTTCGCCGGGGCCGAGACGGCGGCCATGTCGCTGGCGGGCCTGCGCGCGACGGTCGAGGAGCGTGTGGAGCGGGACGGGCAAAGCCTTCCTGCGGTGCGGGGGCGGCTGCTTGCCACCGGCAAGACGGCGGTGATGTATCCCGGCGCCCTGCCGGGCGATCCGGCGCGCATCCTGTCGCCCGCGCGCGAAGGGGCGGAGCGCTGGCTCGATGCCGAATTCGGGCTCATGGGCTTTGCGCCCGCGCGGATCACCCTGAAACCCGGCGAGGGCCCGCCGCATATCCGCCTGGACCGGGCGGTGGAATTCCTGATCGGAGACCGGCTGTGAGCGATGATCCCCGGCCCCAGTCGCGGCCCTTCGTGATCCATGAGGGCGACGAGGCCGACCCCGGCCTTGCGCCTGAGGTGCCCGAGGCATTGCCGGACGGCGCGGCGATGCAGGCGGCGGCTGCGGTGGTGACGGTCAGGGCCGGGGGGCTGTGGTCCTGGGCGGGCGCGGCCTTTGGCCTGTTGTTCAGCTTTGTCCTGTCGGTCGCGGCCTGGGATTTCGTGACCACGCTTCTGGCGCGCAACGCGTTCCTGGGCTGGCTGGCCGGGGTGCTGATCGCCGTGGCTGTGGGCTTTGCCCTGCTTTTGGCCCTGCGCGAATACGCCGCCTATGCGCGGCTGCAACGGCTCGACAGCTTCCGCGACCATGCCTGGCAGGCACGGGCCAGGGCCGATATCGCGCTGGCGCGGCGGGTGACGGGCAATCTGGCCCGGCTTTACGCCGCGCGCCCCGATACCGCCTGGGGGCGCGCCCGCTTTGCCGAGCGCGAGGCCGAGGTGATGGATGCCGATGCCCTGCTGGCCCTGGCCGAGCATGAGCTGCTGTCGCCCCTCGACGCCCGCGCCAAGGCCGAGGTCGAGGAAGCCGCGCGGCGGGTGGCGCTGGTGACGGCGCTGGTGCCGCTGGCGCTGGCCGATGTGGCGGCGGCGCTGTTTTCCAACCTGCGGATGATCCGGCGGCTGGCCGAGATCTATGGCGGGCGTTCGGGCACTTTCGGCAGTCTGGGCCTGTTGCGCCGGGTCTTCACCTCGCTGATCGCCACCGGGGCGGTCGCCCTGACCGACGATCTGATGGGGTCGGTTGCGGGCGGTGGTGTCCTGTCGAAACTGTCACGGCGCTTTGGCGAAGGGGTGGTGAACGGCGCGCTGACCGCCCGTGTCGGCGTGGCGGCGATGGAACTGTGCCGGCCGTTGCCCTTTGTCGCGGTGGAACGGCCGGGCGTGTCGGGGCTGGTCAGCCGGGCGCTGACGGGCCTCGTGCCGCGGGGGTAGGGCACCGGGGTTTCGAAAACCCCGGTCAGTTTCCTTCGAAGGAAATTTGCCTCTCAGCGGAACTTGTCCATCAGCTTCTGCATCGCGCTGCGCGTGTCGGGCGCGGGTTCGGCCAGGACAGGTTTCTCGACCTTCGCCGCCGGGCTGGCAGAGGAGCGCGGCGGCGCCACCCGCAGCGAGACCGCGTTCAGGAAGCGCGTGCCATCGCCTTCGGCCAGGGCCGCCGCGCCATCGGAAATCCCGCGCAGCAGATCGTCCAGCCAGTCCTGATCGGCCTTCGGGAAATCATGCAGCACATAGCCTGCCACCGCATCCTTGTGGCCGGGATGGCCGATGCCAAGGCGCACCCGTCCATAGGCCTCGCCCAGATGGCCATGAATCGAGCGCAGACCGTTATGTCCGGCATGGCCGCCGCCCTGTTTGACCCGGCATTTGCCGGGGGCGAGGTCCAGCTCATCATGGAAGACGGTCACATCGCCGGGCGACAGCTTCCAGAAATCCACCGCCGAGCGCACCGCCTGGCCGGACAGGTTCATGAAGGTCTCGGGCTTCAGCAGCACCACCTTTTCCGCCCCCAGCCGCCCCTCGCTGACCAGTCCCTGATGGGCCTTCTTCCAGGGGCCGAAACCATGATCGGCGGCGATGCGGTCCAGCGCCATGAAGCCGATATTGTGCCGGTTGCCGGCATATTTCGCGCCGGGATTGCCCAGACCGACCCAGAGTTTCACCGCTTGCGCCCTTTCGTCCGCTGGACGCCGCATCGCGGCCCCCCTAGGCTTCCGATATAGCGGCGCTGCCGCCCATGCTCAACCAGACCTGCCAACCCAAGGCTGCCATGCCCCGTTACAGCCTTCGCGGCGTCACGCTGGACCTGCCCGAAACCGCGCTGCGCGGCGGGTTGGCCCGCGCGCTGGAAAGCGGGCGCTATGAGAATACCGAGGCCGATGCGATCCAGCGCCATCTGCGGCCGGGCGACCGCTTTCTCGATCTGGGGGCCGGGCTTGGCTATCTGTGCTGCCTTGCGGCGCAGGTTCTGGGGCCGGAGGCGGTGATGGGGGTCGAGGCCGGGCCGCAGACGGCGGCGCTGGCCCGGGCCAATCTGGACCGTAACGGCTTTGCCGCCGCCGTGGTGAAGCCGGGGGCCGTGATGCCCGCGGGGCAGGGCGGGCGGGTGGCATTCGGCCAGAGACCGGCCTTCTGGGCCTCGGCCCTGGCCGGGCCGGCGGGCGTTCCTGCCAATGCGACGGTTGTCGAGGTGGAAGCGCTGCCACTCGACAGGCTTCTGGCCGAACATGCGCCCACGGTCCTGTCTTGCGATATCGAGGGGGCCGAGCTTGCCGTGCTGACCGGACCTTTCCCACCCTCGCTGCGGCTGATCGTGGTCGAGATTCATCCCGCCCTCTATGGTCCGGCGGGCACGAAGCGGCTGTTCGATGCGCTTTCGGCGGCAGGCTTCGCCTTCTGCCCCGAAGGGGCGCGCGGCGCGACCGTGGTTTTCCAGCGCATCGAAGATTAGGGGCAAAGAAAAAGGGGGCCTTGCGGCCCCCTTGGTCCCGGTCCTGTGCCCGAAGGCTCAGGCAGCGGCTTCCTCGGCATCGTCGCTGGCCGCCAGGCCCGAGGGCGCGGCGATATTGGCGACGGCGAAGTTGCGCGCGACGGTCGGCTTGGCGCCCTTGGGCAGCTCGATGTCGTTGATGTGGATCACATCGCCGATCTGCTTGCCGGTCAGGTCCACGGTGATGTGGTCCGGGATGTCGCCCGCGACGACTTCCAGTTCCACTTCGTGACGCACGATGGTCAGCGTGCCGCCACGCTTGAGGCCCGGCGCCGCGTCATGGTTCACGAAATCGACGTGGATGAACAGGTTGATGCGCGATTCGTCATGGATGCGCATGAAGTCGACATGGGTCGGCAAGTCCTTGACCACGTCGCGCTGGACGCCGCGGCAGATGACATGCTGGTCGGCCTGACCGTCAACCTTGAGGTTGAACAGCGTCTGCGGGAAGCGGCCCTGCTTCAGGCGCTTGAGCAGATAGTTGTAGTTCAGGCTGATCGCGACCGGCTCTTTGCCGTCGCCATAGATGATGCCGGGTACGTTGCCTTCACGACGGGCTTGACGGGCGGCCCCCTTGCCTGTCCCCGTCCGTACCACGGCCTGAAGATCGGGGATCTCGCGAGCCATAGGTTCTCTCCATTGGTTAAGCTGCCATCCTCCAAGGGTGCATGGCAGACCGCGGGCCTATAGCGGGGAATCGGGCAAAGGGAAAGCGGAAACTGGCCGGGCTGGGAATGGCTGATCGCCCGGCCCCCTGCCGCGGTCGGAGCCTCCGGCGGGCGTGTTTATCGCCAAGAAGAAGGGGCGGGCAAGGGCTGGCGTTCCGGGGCGGGACGGGGGCGCATTTTGCCGCAGATCGGGCGTCGGGCGGCGCGAAACCGGCGGCGAAGCCCTTGGGATGAGACGCATTTGCAGGTGGCGCCGATTTTCGGCCGAATGCGCGGATTCGCGGCTTTCCCCGCATTGCAACATGCCGTTCTGCCGCCTAATCGGACGAAATGACCGCGCAACCAGACCTTCGCCTTTCGCTTTCCGCCGGTGCCGCCTCGGTCGCCGTGGCGGGCACGCTTGTCGCGCTCAAGCTCTGGGCGCTGTGGCATACGGGCGCCTTGTCCATCGCCGCCTCGCTGGCAGACAGCGCCATGGACCTGATGATGTCGCTGGGCGCGGCGGCCGCGATCCTTTACGCCGCGCGACCCGCCGATGACGATCACGCCTTCGGTCATACCTCGGCCGAAGACCTGGCGGCGCTGGCCCAGGCGCTGTTCATCCTTGGGTCGGCGGCGGCGATTTCCTGGGGCGCGGTGGGGCGGCTGATATCGCCCGACGCGCCGGTGATCGAGGGCGAGGCGGCGGGGATGGTGGTCATCCTGATCTCGATGGCGCTGACGCTGGCGCTGGTCTGGTGGCAGGGCCGCGTCGCGGCGCGCACCGGCAACAAGGTGGTGGCGGCGGATCGGCTGCATTACCTGGGCGACCTGATCCCCTCGCTGGGGGCTCTGGTGGCGCTTTGGGCCTCGTCGCGCTTCGGCATCACCCGGATCGACGCGGTGGTCGCGCTGGGCGCGGCGGGGATCATGGCCTTCGGCGCCTTGCAGATCGGCCGGTCGGCCTGGCACGCGCTGATGGACCGCCAAGCCGATCCGGCCACCATCGCCCGCATCGGCGAAATCGCGGGGGCCTGGCCCGGGGTGCATGGCTATCACGACCTCAAGACCCGCACCTCGGGCAGCCGCCTGTTCGTCTATCTGCATATAGAACTGGACGGAACGCAGACGCTGCGCCAGGCTCATGACATCGGGGCCGCCCTGCGCCGCGCGCTGCTGGCCGAGTTTCCGGGGGCGGATGTGATCATCCACAAGGATGTCGCCGCCGGGTCGGATGGTCGCCCGGGCACCTGATGCGCCGCAAACGGGCTTGCCTCCTGCGGGGCAATCGCTAATTATGCATCTGTATAACAACCCCCGGCCCTCCAGATGCAGCCCGAACGACGCCCCTATATTCGCGACAGCGAAGAGAACCGCCGCGAGGCGCTGATCGCGGCCACCCAGGCGCTGGTGGCCGAGGGCGGGCCGCAGGCCGCGACCGTGCGCGCCATCGCCGCCCGGGCCGGGGTGACGCCGGGCCTGATCCGCCATTACTTCGGCTCGAAGGATGAACTGACCCGCGCCGCCTATACCGCGCTTGTCGATGGCATGACCGACAAGGGCGCCGATGCGCTGGCGGGGGTTTCGGCCGATCCGGCGGAACGTCTGGCGGCCTTTGTCGCGGCCTCGCTGCGCCCGCCGGTGGTCGATGGCCGGGCCGTGGGCCTGTGGGCGGGCTATCTGCACCAGGTTCAGGCCGATGAGGGGCTGCTGGCCCAGCACGAACGCAGCTACCTGCGCTATCGCGACCAGTTGCAGTCCCTGATCGCCGCGCTGGACCGCGGCGAAATCGGGCAGGACCGCCTGCGGCGCGAGGCCATCGCCTGCAATGCGGTGGTCGACGGGCTGTGGCTGGAAGGCTCTATCCTGCCGCATGGCTTTGCCAGCGGCGAGCTGGTGCGCATCGGCCTTGCCTCGGTCGGCGCCATTCTGGGCCTCGACCTGACCGTCCATGCTACATTCATTCCCGAACTGACCGACCAGGACCGAAAGACCGCGCCATGAGATACGCTTCCGTGACCGACCGCCTTGCCCATCTCGGCTCGGCCAAATGGGAATTGCATGTCCGCGCCCGCGCCATGGCCGCCGCCGGGCGCGAGATCATCGAACTGACGATCGGCGAACCCGATGTGCCAACCCCGCAGGCCTTGATCGCGGCGGCGACGGCGGCGATGCAGGCGGGGCGGACCGGCTATTCCAACGGGCGGGGCGAACCGAAGACCGTGGCCGCGCTGGCGCAGCGCTATTCGGCGCGGCGGGGCAGGCCGGTGGGCGCGGATCAGGTGATCTGCCTGCCCGGCACCCAGACCGCGCTTTACGGCATTTTCCGCACTCTGGTCGGGCCGGGCGACGAGGTCATCGTCGGCGACCCGATGTATGCGACCTATGAGGGGCTGATCGCCCAGACCGGCGCCACCCTGGTGCCGGTGCGGCTGCGCCCCGAAGACGGCTTCCGCCTGCGGGCCGAGGATGTGGCCGCTGCCATCACCCCGCGCACGCGGGTTCTGTTCCTCAACACACCGCACAATCCTTCGGGGGCGGTGCTGCGCGCCGCGGATATCGCGGCGCTGGGCAAGGTTGCCCGCGACCATGACCTGTGGATCGTCTCGGACGAGGTCTATGAAGAACTGGTCTTTCCCGGCGTGACCTTCGCCTCGCCGATGGATCAGCCCGATCTGGCCGAACGCACGGTCATCGCCTGCTCGATTTCCAAGTCCCATGCCGCGCCCGGCTTTCGCTCCGGCTGGGTGATCGGCCCGTCCGAATTCGCCCGCCGTCTGCTGCCGCTTTCAGAAACCATGCTTTTCGGCAGCCAGCCCTTCCTTGCCGACATGCTGGCCCTTGCAGTTTCCGAACCTTCGCCGGTCGCAGCGGGCATGGCCGCCCGTTTCGCCTACCGCGCCGCGATGATCGCGCGCGGGCTGGAGGGCGTGGCGGGGCTGCGGGTCCACAGCCCCGAGGCGGGGATGTTCAGCATGGTCGATATCCGCGCCACCGGCCTGTCGGGCGAGCAGTTCGCCTCGGGCCTGCTTGAGGCGCAGGGTGTGGCGGTCATGCCGGGCGAAAGCTTTGGCGCGGGCATGGCGGGCTGGCTGCGCCTGTCGCTGACGCAGGATGATGCCCGCACCGCCGAGGCGATCCGGCGCATCGCGCTTCATGCCCAGGGTTTGATGGGGAACGCGGCATGACGACGGTTGGGGAGAGGCTGGTCGAGGGCCTTGCGGCGCGCGGGGTCGAGGTCGTCTTCGGCATTCCGGGCGTCCATACGATCGAGCTGTATCGCGGGCTGGAAAGCGGCATCATCCGCCATGTGACGCCGCGCCATGAACAGGGCGCGGGCTTCATGGCCGAAGGCTATGCCCGCGTCACCGGCAAGCCCGGCGTCGCCTTCGTGATCACCGGGCCGGGCCTGACCAATACGCTGACCGCCATGGGACAGGCGCGCGAGGATTCGATCCCGATCCTGGTGATTTCGGGCGTCAACCGCCGCGCCTCGCTGGGCAAGGGGCTGGGGCTTCTGCACGAGCTGCCCGATCAGGCGGCGATGATCCGCCCGCTGTGCCATACCGAAACCCTGACCGACTCGGCCGAACTTGGCCCGGCGCTGGACCGCGCCTTCGCCGCCATGCTGGGCGCGCGGCCCGGCCCGGCCCATATCGAGATCCCGACCGATGTGATGCCGCTTTCCTGCCCGCCGCTGGCGCCGCCCGCGCCGCTGGCCGCCGCCCCGCAGGCCAGCGCGGCCGAGCTGGACCGCGCCGTCGCGCTGCTGGACAAGGCCAGGCGTCCGGTGATCCTGGCGGGCGGCGGCGCGCGTTTCGCCGAAACCGCGCTGCGCCGTCTGGCCGAAGTGCTGGATGCGCCGGTGATCCTGACCACCAATGCGCGCGGCCTGATGCACAGCCATCCGCTTTGCGTGCCCGCCTCGCCCAGCCTGGACGCCCCGCGCGACCTGCTGGCGGCGGCTGATCAGGTGCTGGCCCTGGGCACCGAACTGGGCCTGACCGATTACGACATGTATGTGAACGGCCGCCTGCCGGACCTGTCGGGCATGATCCGCGCCGATCTTTGCGCCGACCAGCTTGCCCGCCATGCCGCCGCCTTGCCGGTCCGGGCCGAGGCCGGGGCTTTCGCGGCGGCGCTGGCCGCCCGGCTTTCGCCGCGCAAGGGCGGCGATGGCGCGGCACGGGCCGAGACCGCGCGCAAGGCGGCGCGGGCCGAACTGGCCGCGCTGCACCCCGCGATGCCGGGAATGCTGGAGATGGTCGAGGCCGCCCGCGCCGCCATGCCCGCCGCCCGGATCGTGGGCGACAGCACCCAGCCGGTCTATGCCGCGAACCTTTACTATGACGCGCCTTTCCCGCGCGCCTGGTTCAACGCCGCCACCGGCTTTGGCGCCCTGGGCTATGGCCCCGGCGCGGCGATCGGGGCGGCCGTGGCTGATCCGGGTGTGCCTGTCATCTGCCTGATCGGAGATGGCGGCCTGGGCTTCTCGCCCGCCGAATTGCGCTGCGCGCTGGACGAGGGGCTGGATGTCACCTTCCTGGTCTGGAACAACGCCGCCTTCCGCGAGATCGCCGAGGCGATGACCGGCTCGCAGATCAAGGTGATCGGCTGTTCGCCCTCGCCGCTGGACATGGGGCATTTCGCTGCCGCCTGCGGCCTGCCGTTCCAGCGCATCGCGGTCGACCCCGCCGCTTTGGCCAAGTCCCTGTCCGCCCCGCGCAATGGCCCCAGGCTGATCGAGGTGCAGGCGCCCTGACCCTGCGGTGCAGGGTCAGGCCCGGGCGTCCCGCATCGGCCGCGCCACCCGCGCCATCAGCGGGGCCAGCAGCAGGATCGTCAGCAGCACAAGCGCGGTGAAGACGAAGGCCGCGCGCAGGCCGAAGGCCCCGGCGATGAAGCCCAGCGTCGGCGGGCCGAAGAAATAGCCGCAATAGCCGAACAGCGTCGCCCGCGCCACCGCCCGCGCCCGCGCCTCGGGCGGGCCAAGGCGTCCCACCAGCGAAAACGCGGTGGGCGAGATCAGCGCCGCGCCGATGCCCATG
>Ga0056909_1000420_pt1 | contig 42843 bp, 38 predicted proteins | sample EBPBio102011_DNA_FD_62115 | JGI IMG/M metagenome (GOLD analysis project Ga0056909, IMG submission 62115) | Wastewater treatment Type I Accumulibacter community from EBPR Bioreactor in Madison, WI, USA - Reactor 1_1/10/2011_ DNA | ecosystem: Engineered > Bioreactor > EBPR > Anaerobic-Aerobic >...
GTCGGGCGTATCGAGCGACGAGCCGCCGGAAATCGTCAGCTTGTCCGACACGCCGTCCGTCGCGTCGAGCATCGCCGGATCGGGCGCGAGCGTCACCGAGGCTGCTGTCGGGGCCGCCGTCCCGTCGGCGGTCACGGCGTTGACGGCCAGCCCCATGTGGCGGGCAAGCTCTCCACCCGGATCAACGGGGGCCGTGCGCGCCGGACCGGGGGGTGCTTTCAGGATCGGCAGGCCGTGCGCCTGATGCAGGGCCAGCCGCGTGCCCCAGATCACGAGGCCTGCGATCAGCCCGGCCGACAGGACCATGCCGCCTACCCGCACCAGCCTTGCCGGCAACGCGCCTGACCCGCCGCCCGCAAGGCCGCGCAGGTCGTCCATGTCCCAAACTGCCATGCCTGTCATCCCGCCTGAAGGGTCTGCTCGACCCCGTCGGCGGCTGTCTAGCGCAGCTCGTCCGCCGGAGTGACGCCCAGAATACCAAGACCGGCCGAAATGACAACGCCCGCCGCCCGTGCCAGTGCAATTTTCGACTGGCTGGTGGCGGCGTCGCCTTCCTGCACGAAGCGAAGGCTGGTGTCGTCATTGCCCCGGTTCCACAAGGAGTGGAGGTCGGAGGCCAGTTCGTAAAGGTAGAAGGCCACCCGGTGCGGCTCGTGCCCCCGCGCTGCGATCTCGACCAGGCGCGGCCATTCGCCGATCTTCCTGGCCAGCGCCAGTTCGGCCTCGTGGGTCAGGCGCGTCAGGTCCGCGCGCATCAGCGTCGCGTCGTCGGCCGCGATCCCGGCCTCGGCCGCCCGGCGCAGGACGGAAGCCACCCGCGCATGGGCATACTGGACGTAGAAGACCGGATTGTCCTTCGACTGTTCCAGCACCTTGTCGAAATCGAACTCGAGGGGCGCGTCGTTCTTCCGGGTCAGCATGACGAAGCGCGTCACATCCGCGCCCGCCTGTTCGACCACGTCGCGGAGCGTAACAAAGGTGCCCGCCCGCTTCGACATCTTGAAGGGCTCGCCGTTCTTCATCAGCTTCACGAGCTGGATCAGCTTGATGTCCAGCGGCACGCGGCCATCGGACAGGGCCGTGACGGCCGCCTTCATGCGCTTGACATAGCCGCCATGGTCGGCGCCCCAGACGTCGATCAGAACGTCGAAGCCGCGTTCGACCTTGTCGTAGTGATAGGCGATGTCGGGCGCGAAATAGGTCCAGGCACCGTCCGATTTCTGAACCGGGCGGTCCTGATCGTCACCGAAGGCGGTCGAGCGGAAGAGGGTCTGCTCGCGCTCTTCCCAGTCGTCGGGCAGCTTGCCCTTCGGCGGCTCGAGCGTGCCCTGATAGACAAGGCCCGCCGCCCTGAGCCGATCGAGCGCCGCCTCGATCCGGCCGGTGCCGTAGAAGGCCTTCTCGCTCGAATAGAGGTCCATGGTGACGCCGAGCGCGGCCAGATCCCCGCGGATCATGCCCATCATCGCCTCTGTCGCGAAGCGGCGCACGTCGGCTAGCCAGGCCTCTTCCGGCTGGTCCAGCAGGGACGCGCCATAGCGGGCCTTCAGCGCCTCGCCGACCGGGATCAGGTAGTCGCCGGGATAGAGCCCCTCGCGGATTTCGGGGTCGAGGCCGTTCGCCTCGCGGTAGCGCTCGAACGCCGAGCGGGCGAGCACGTCGACCTGCGCGCCGCCGTCGTTGATGTAATATTCGCGCGTGACGTCATGGCCGGCGAAGGACAGGAGTTCCGCCAGCGCATCGCCGAAGACCGCCCCCCGGACATGGCCCACATGCATCGGGCCGGTGGGGTTGGCCGAGACGAACTCCACGTTGACCTTGATCCCTGCACCCAGGTCCGACCGGCCATAGCCTGCGCCCTTGGCCAGCACCTGCCCGACCAGCCCCTGCCAGACGGCGGTGGCGAGGCGCAGGTTCAGAAAGCCCGGGCCCGCGACTTCGGCCGAGGTCACGCGCGGGTCACGTGCAAGGCGCGCGGCAAGCTCGTCGGCGATGGCGCGGGGGGCGAGGCCCGAAGGTTTCGCCAGCACCATTGCGGCATTCGTCGCCATGTCGCCATGCGCAGGATCGCGCGGCGGCTCGACGGTAACGGCACTCAGGTCAAGGCCCTTGGGCAGCGCGCCCTCGTCCGCCATGGCGTCGAGTTCGCGGATCACCAGGCTGCGGAGTTCGGAAAACAGGTTCATGGCATCCTCTGGGGTTCGTCCGGGGATGCCAGAGGCGGCGCGGCCCGTCAAGGAAAGCCCGTCAAGGAAAGCCCGACACGGAAAGCCCGTCTCTGGCAGCCCGCCACTTGCAGCCCGTCAGGGGCGCCCCGTCAGGGGCGCCGGTCGCCCAGCCCGTGGCGGCGCGCGGCAAGCCAGGCGCAGACCGCGATCCCCGCAGCCCCGAGCGGCACGGCATAGAGGGGCAGCATCATCGGGCCGCCCCAGGCCAGCAGCCCGACCAGAAGGGGTGTGCCGAGCGTCGTGCCGACATTGCCGAGCTGCGCGATGGCGCCGGCCGCCTCGGCCCGGGCGGCGTCCGAGCGGTTCAGCGCCGTGACCGCGGCAAAAGAGGCGCCCTGCACCAGGCCAAGGGCCGCCGACAGCGCCAGCGCCGCGACGAAGGCTGGCGCGCCGGTTCCGGCCAGCGCCGCCACGGCGACGGCCGACAGGGCGCCGCCGCCAAGGCCCAGTTGCACGACCCGCACCGGCCCGACCCTGCGCGTGAGCGAGACGCCCAGGGTCAGCGACAGGCCGATCGAGGCCAGAGGCATCAGCGTGGCCGTCAGGACCTGCCAGCCCGCGCCGACCAGTTCGGGCAGAAGCGTGAGGTAGGCCACGAATTGCAGCGTGTAGAACACGAAGCCCAGGGCCGGGGCGGCGATAAAGGGCGAGCGGTAGATGCGGGCGTGGGCGATCAGGACCGCCTCGCGCAGCGCCCTTGGCCCGCCACCGGGCACGCGGGGCAGCATCAGGGCCAGCAGGACCGCCGCGCCCGCCATCAGGCCGGCATGGACCAGGAAAGCGCCGCCGAGGCCGTGAAGGTCGACGAAGGGCCGCTCGACCCAGGCGGCAAGGGAAAAGGCGACGGCAAAGAAGGTGGACCAGAGCGTCATGGCCGCCGGCTGGTCCTTCGCCTGCGCGGCCTGCGCGATCAGGACCGGGCCTGCGACGACGATGGCCAGGTGGCTGAATCCTTCGGCGATGCGCAGGACGATCATCGGGATGTAGGGCGGCAGGAAGGCCTCGGCCGCTGACAGGAGTGCGCCGGCCGCCAGCCCGGCAAGGATCATGCGCCGTGCGCCGATCCGCGCCACCGCCACCCCGGCCGACGTGCCGAAGACGATGCCGACGATGCCCACGACCGACACGATAAGGCCAAGCGCCACCGGCCCCACGGGCCAGACGGCACCCAGCCCGTCGAAGACCACGCCGACCTTGGCGAACTGCGCCGCCGCCACCAGCCCCGCAAACCACAGGGCGGCGATGCGGCCCCAATGGGTGCCGTCTTCGGTCATGGCCTAGATATGGATCACCCGCCCATAGGCATCCAGGACGGATTCGTGCATGGCCTCGGACAGGGTCGGGTGCGGGAAGACCGTCTCGATCAGCTCCGCCTCGGTCGTCTCCAGCGTGCGGCCGATCACATAGCCCTGGATCAGTTCAGTCACCTCGGCACCCACCATATGGGCGCCGAGAAGCTCGCCCGTCTTGGCGTCGAAGACCGTCTTGACCAGACCCTCGGGCTCGCCCAGGGCAATGGCCTTGCCGTTGCCGATGAAGGGGAAGCGTCCGACGCGGACCTCGTGCCCGGCCTCTTTCGCCTTGGCCTCGGTCATGCCGACGGAGGCGACCTGGGGCTGGCAGTAGGTGCAGCCCGCGATGGAGCCCGGCTTGATCGGGTGGGGCTTCTGCCCGGCGATCAGTTCTGCGACCATGACGCCTTCGTGGCTCGCCTTGTGCGCAAGCCAGGGCGCCCCCGCCACGTCGCCGATCGCGTAAAGACCCGGCACGCCGGTCCGGCAATAGTCGTCGGTCACGACATGGGTGCGGTCGATCTTGACCCCCAGGGCTTCCAGCCCCAGCCCTTCGACATTGCCGACGATCCCGACGGCGACGATCACCGTGTCGAAGGTGCCGGTCGTGGCCTTGCCGTCCTTCTCGAACGTTGCGACCACGCTGTCGGCCTTGCGGTCGAGCGACTTGACGGTCGTGCCTTCCAGGATCGTCATGCCCTGCTTGACGAACCGCTTCTTCGCGAAGGCGCTGATTTCGGCATCCTCGACCGGCAGGACGCGGTCCATGACTTCGACCACCGTCGTCTTGGCGCCGAGCGCATTGTAGAAGCTTGCGAATTCGATGCCGATGGCACCCGATCCGATGACCAGCAGATCCTTCGGCATGCGTTTCGGCACCAGCGCCTCGCGGTAGGCCCAGACACGGTCGCCGTCCGATTCCAGCCCCGGCAGGGTGCGGGCGCGGGCGCCGGTCGCAAGGATGATGGCGGGCGCCGTCAGTTCCTCGACCCCCTTGTCGGTCTTGACCGAGACGGTCCCGGCCTTCGGCAAGGACGCCACGCCCAGGAAGACGGTGATCTTGTTCTTCTTCATCAGATGGGCGACGCCGCTAGACAGCTGCTTGGCAACCCCGCGCGAGCGTGCCACCACCTTGTCGAGGTCGAACCCCAGGGTGCCCGCGCTCAGGCCGAAGTCGCCAGCCCGCTGCATCAGGTGAAAGACTTCGGCCGAGCGCAGCAGCGCCTTCGTCGGGATGCAGCCCCAGTTCAGGCAGATGCCGCCCAGATTCTCGCGTTCGACGATGGCGACCGTCTTGCCAAGCTGCGCCGCCCGGATCGCCGCCACATAGCCGCCGGGGCCCGAGCCGATCACGATCACGTCGAAATTCTGTGCCATCTTTACTGTCCTTTCGTCCGTTCCTCAGGCCAGCCGGGTCTTGCGGCCCGCGGCTGGCGGGGTCTCCATGTCCTTGACCAGGGTGCCGTAGCCGCCCCGGTCGAGAAGCGTCTGTTCGTCCGCCGAGCTGGGCCGGCCAAGCGCCTCGTTCCGCCAGGGAAAGCGGCCGAAGCGTGCGATGGCGGCGCGGTGGACGCGCGCATGAAAGACGTGCTGGCCCGAGGGATCGTCGAGCCGCTCTGCGATGAGCGCGATGCCCCAGTCCTGATCGGCCAGAACCTCTGAATGCTCAAAGGGCAGATAGAAGAAATTCCGGGGAAGGCCCGCCACCTCCAGGTCCGCGTTCCGCGCCACCGCACGGCGCGCCACGTCGCGGGCGAGCGCATCGGTCGCGAAGGACCGGCCGTCACCACGGAACATGTTGCGGGAAAACTGGTCGAGAAGGATCAGGAAGGCCAGCGTCTCGCGGCCGCCCTCGCCCCAGCCGGTGAAGCGGCCTTCGCGCGCTTCCTGCCAAAGGGCGCCCCAGCGGTCGCGGATGGCCGTGTCGACCGCGGGGTTGACCGCGAACCAGCCTTGCGGCCCGACCTCGTCCAGCCAGAAGGCCAGAAGCGCGTTCATGTCGCGGGCCGATGTCATTGGAGCTCCGTCAGCGTTCGCAGGCAGAGTGGCACGCCGTTTTGCCGAAGGCCAGCCCCGGGTTGAAGGTCGCTGACCGCACTACCGCCAGCCGCGCGCCCGGTCCACGGCAGCCGCAAAGCGGGCATGGTCTGCGTCCGACAGGGGCTGGTCCGCCCGATACCGGCCGGCCGGCGGCGGCAGCGGCGGCAAGTCCCGGACCCCTGCCCCCTTCATCGCCATCCGCGCGGTGCCAAGTGCCGTCAGATCGGCCGCCCCTGCCACCACCACCTCGCGGCCAAGCGCGTTGGCCAGGAACTGGCCGAAGGCCGGATTGGCGCTCATGCCGCCGTCGATCGACACCGGCCCAGAAAGTGGCCCCGAAAGTGGCCCTGAAAGTGGCACGGCCTGTCCCATGGCGCCCACGACCTCGGCTGCGCGGAGCGCCACGCCTTCCAGAACCGCCTGCATGAGGTCGGCGCGCGTGGTGTCCAGCCCCATGCCGATCCAGAGCCCTGCGGCGCCTCGATCCCAATGGGGCGCGGCAAGGCCGGAGAGTGCGGGGACGAAGCACAGGCCCCGCGACAGGGCGGTCGCGTCGCGGATTTCGTTCAATTCCGAATAGTCCGAAAAGAGGCCGATCGAGCGCGCCCATTTCACCGCCGAGCCGGCATTGTAGACCCCGCCTTCAAGCGCGAAGGTCGCAGGCCCCCCGCCCATCGCCCAGGCGACCGTCGCCGACAGGCCACCAGCGCCCTCGGGCCGTCCGGCGCCGGTGATCGCCAGCGCGAAGGCGCCGGTGCCGAAGGTGATCTTCGTGGCCCCCGGCTGGTCGGCGCCGTGGCCGAAAAGGGCAGCCTGCTGGTCGACGAGGCTCGCTGTGACCGGAATGCCCCTGTGGCTGCCGAAGGGGCCGGTCGTCGCGCGCACCTCGGGCAGAAGGCCGCGCGGCACGGCGAAGAGGCGCAAAAGGTCGTCGTCCCAGTCGAGCGTCGCCATCGCCATGAGCGAGGTGCGCGAGGCCGTGGTGACATCGGTCGCAAAGACGCCGGTCAGCCGGTCAAGGAAGAAGGCGTCCGAGGTGCCCATCCTCAGCCGCCCCTCGCGCGCGGCCGCCGCGACCTCGGGCCGGTGTTCCAGCATCCAGGCGAGCTTCGTGGCCGAGAAATAGGGGTCGAGCGGCAGGCCTGCGCGCTCTTGCGTCAGCGGCTCGGCCCCCTGCGCCTTCAGGGCCTCGGTCACGTCGCGCGTCCGGTCGTCCTGCCAGACGATCGCCGGACCAAGGGCGCGCCCCGTCACCGCGTCCCAGGCCACCACCGTCTCGCCCTGATTGTCGATGCCGATGGCGTCGACGGGCCCGGCGCGGTCGATGAGCGTCAGGATGTTGGCCAATATCTCTTCGGCATCATGCTCGACCCGCCCCGGCGCCGGGTAGTGCTGGGCATGGTCGAGGGTTCCGACGGGCTCGAACCGGCCATCGCTGTCATAGGTGAAGGCCTTGGTCGCGCTCGTCGACTGGTCGATGGCCAGAACCTTCATTTGTCCCCCAAAATCTGGCGCGCCGCCGCGCGCCCGGCCATCGCGGCCCCACCCGCCGTCTTCAGCGGGCCGGTGACGTTGCCCGCCAAGATGACGCCCGGAGGACAGGCCAGTCCGGCGATGAGCGACGCCTCGGGCCGGAAGCGGCCAGAGATGACGACGCCGTCGCAGGCCAGCTCCTCCTGCCGCCCGTCGCGGGTGAAGCGCACCCCCTCGACCCGGTCGCGGCCAAGGATCACGGGGTCCGAGATGCGGCGCAGGGTGGGGATGGCGAAGGCAAGGCGGGCGACGGGGGCAAACCAGCGGGGCGCAGCATCGGTCCCGCCCTGCCCTTCGTCCAGCAGCGCCACGGGCCGGATGCCGGCGTGGCGGCAAGTCAGGATGGCGGAATAGGACACCCATTCGGCGCCAAGGATCAGCGGGCGGCGGAAGGGCACGAGGCCCTTGAGGTAGACCATCTGCTGGAATGTGCCTGTCGTCAGGATCTGGGGATGGCGGACGCCGCCGATCAGGCGTTCGGCGCGTGTCCCCTCGCGCGCACCCGTGGCCAGGACGACGCGGCCCGCCACGACCTCGCGCAGGCCGCTGGCGTCGTGCAGCAGCACGCGGCCCGGCGCTTCGATCCGGGCCACGGTGGTTCCGGTCGCGACCGTGACGCCGGCCGCGCGCGCCTCGGCCAGAAGCTGCGCGGCATAGGCCGGTCCGCGCATCAGGCGCCGGTGGCTTTCCCAGCCGAAGCCCCAATGTCCGGCGTGGCGGGGAACGCCGCCCGCCTCGGCCTCGCGCTCGGACACCAGCACCTGCCGCATCCCGGCCTTTGCGAGTGCGGTCGCGCACGCAAGCCCCGCCGGGCCGCCGCCGATGACCAGGACATCAGGCTGTCCCATCCCGGCCCTCCCCCTCGCGCGCGTCGGCCAGTCCCGCCGCCGCGGCCATCGCCCGCACCTCGGCGCCGCAGTTGAAACCCTGGCAGCGCCCCATCATCGCCCGCGTCCGCCGCTTCAGCCCGCCCAGGTCGCCCGCAGCGAGCGGTCCGTCGAGTGCCGCCCGGACCTCGTCCCGCGTCACGCGCTCGCAATGGCAGACGATCTCCCTGCCCTGCTCCCAGGGGCGCTCGCGCGCCTCGGCCAGGTTCGGGACCGGGGTCCAGACCGGCTCGGGCGGTTTACCAGGCAAGGGCGCGATGTGGGACGCGTAGAGGTCCGCCACATGTTCGGCGAGGCCAAGTGCTGCCGACAATCCGGTCGAGCGGATGCCGCCCACGGTGATCCAGGCGCGGCCGGGCACGGCCTCGACCCGGTAGTGCTTGGCTTCGGTCGCAGGGCGCAGGCCTGCGTAAATGGTCTTGACGCCCGCCTGTGCCAGAGCCGGCACCATCTCAACCGCCCGCGCCCGCAGGCCCTCCAGCGTCGCGCGGTCGCAGGTCGCGGCCTCGCGCTCGTCGGTTTCCTCGGCCGTCGGGCCGATCGCCAGGTTGCCGAAGATGGTGGGGAACAGGACGACACCCTTCGTGCGCTCACTCGGCACAGGCAGCAGGATGGCGTTCACGAGCGTATGGCCGGGCACGTCGAAGACGACGAACTGGCCCTTCCGGGGCTTGATGGTAAAGGGCGAGTGTCGGATCAACGCCTCGATCCGGTCGCCGAAAAGACCGGCGGCGTTCACGACGGCGCGGGCCCGGACCTCGCCTCGCGGGGTGGTCAGGGTCCAGCCGCCGGGGCCTTCGTCTGCCCCTGTCACCTCGGCCCGCGTCAGGATCGTGGCGCCATGGGCCAGCGCCTGCCGCCCGTAGGCCAGAGGCGCGGACCAGGGGTCGATCACCGCCTCGCCCGGCACATGAAGTGCGGCGCGGGCGCCGGGCGCCAGGTTCGGCTCGGCCGCGCGCAAAGCCGCGCCGCCGATCAGGTGCGTGTCGGTGACGCCGTTCGCGCGGGCCTCGGCCAGCAGGTCCGGCAGGCGCGCTTCCTGCGCCTCGTCCCAAGCCACGACATAGGCCCCGGTCGCCACCAGCGGCAGGTTCAGCCGTTCGCGAATCGCCCGGTATTCGTGCGCACCGCGCTGAACGCAGGCCAGCTCGAGCGAGCCCGCCGGCGCATCGAAGCCGGTGTGCAGAAGGGCGCTGTTGCCCTTCGAGGCGCCCGACAGGATGTCGGCGCCGCGTTCCAGCAGGACGGTGCCGAGGCCCGACATGGCAAGACGGCGCAGGATGGCCAGACCGACCACCCCGCCGCCGATCACCGCAACGTCGAATTCCTGCACCATGGTATCCCTCAAAAAATGGGGCGGCCCGAAGGCCGCCCCCCGGCCCTGCGCTTGGCGCGCGGGGCTACTTGTTCAGAGCCGCCTCTGCCTGTGCGATCTGTGCCTGACGGCGGCGGATCGCCTCTTCGCCGATCGGCGGGCCCTGGAAGCGGGTCCGTTCGGACAGGAACCAGCCCAGGATCAGCGCGACGCCCAGGAAGACGATCGGGTTCGTCAGCCAGTTCAGCGGCCGCGGCAGATCCGGGAAGAGCGGGTTGATGATCGGATCGAACGGCGGCTGGATGCCGGCATAGGCCAGCAGAACCACGCCGATGATCGTGATCACCGCAAAGGGCTTGGAGAACGCGCCGAGCCGGAAGGGCCCGAAGGTCGTCCAGGTCTTGCCTTCGGCAAAGAGCCCCGCCGCGACCGGCATCGAGTAGGAGATGTAGAGGAAGAGCGCACAGCCTGCCGCAAGGGCGAACATGAAGGGCGCGTAGTAGCAGGCGCCGGCCGACAGGGCCGCCGTCAGCCAGATCGCGTTCACGGGCGTCCGGTAGTGGGGATGGACGCTGGAAAGCTGCTTCGAGAAGGGCAGCCCCCCGTCACGCGCAAAGGCGTAGATCATGCGCGAGGTCGAGGTCATGCCGGCCAGTGCGCAGAGGTAGTTCGCAACCACGATGCCGATGGCCAGAAGCGCTTTCAGGAAGCCCGGCATCGGCAGGTTGTTGAAGAGGTTGAAGAAGGAATTATAGCCGTCCTTGGCTGCCGCGGTCGTGTCCGGCATGGCCATGATGAAGGACGCCGCCATCAGGAAGCCGAAGAGCAGCGACCAGAAGACGGAGTGCAGCATGCCCCTCGGCACCGCGACGCGGGCGTTGACGGTTTCCTCGGACGTGTGGGCCGAGGCGTCGAAGCCCGTGATCGTGTAGAGCGGGTAGAGAAGGCCGATCAGGAAAGCCACGAAGGCGCCACGCGGCAGGGGCACAACCTGACCGCCCGGATCGCCGGTATTGTTGACGAAGGCGGTCAGGCGGCTCAGGTCGAAGGTCGCGCCCCAGATCAGCATCGCCAGCGTCAGAAGGATCGCGACGACGAAGATCAGATAGCCCGAGAAGTCGGTGAGCATCGTCGTCACCTTGATGCCCATGTGGTTGAACAGGGCCTGCGAGATGGCGAAGATCGTCACGAAGATCGAGGCCTGAAGTGCGCCCCATTGCGAGGTGTCCATACCGAAGACCCCTGTCAGCACCAGGTCCTTCAGCAGCAGGTAGACGCCGAAGTTCACCGAGGCGACGACGAAGATCAGCCCGACGAGGTTGATCCAGGCGCAAAGCCAGCCGTAGCCGCGTCCGCCCAGGATCGAGGCCCAGTGGTAAAGGCCCCCCGCCGTCGGGTAGGCCGAGGCGATCTGCCCGACCGAGGCCGCGACGATCAGCGCAAAGAGGCCGCCGATCACCCAGCCGACGGCGACCGAGAAGCCCCCCCCGGCAGAGAAGGCAACCGGGAAAGCGGTGATCCCGCCCGCCAGGATGCAAATAATCGAAAACGAGATGGCGAAGTTCGAAAAGCCCGACATGCGCCGGGCCAGTTCCTGGGCGTAGCCCATGCCGTGGAGGACCTTTTCGTCCTCGGTCAGATTGTGGTGTTGGTTGTCGCTCATGCTTCCCTCCCCGCAGGCGCCGGGCCGTCCTGCCCTTTTCTGTCCCGGTCCTTCAGGGGGTCCTTCGCCGGTCGCGGCACGCCCATCGCGTCATGCAGGCGCCAGGGCGTTGTCCGCCCCTGGTCGACCGTTGTCCCGTCCCCCGTCATGCCCGCCATCGGCGGGATGGCCAGATGGTATCACCAGTTTACCCCGCGCCAAGAAAAATCTGCGGATGTTTACAGCGGCGGCTTTTCTGAAACTTCTGTGACAGAACGGCGACGGATGGAAGCAATCGGTCAAACCGGGGCCATTGCCTCATATCTGCCTCACATCTCTTTCACTTTCGCTCACGAATCCGTTGACCGGCGACCTTGCGCGCGCCCTACTGGACGCAAGTTCGCTCTCGGGTCGACGCGGCCCAATGTCTGTTGCCTGAAGGAGAATATGATGGTTCCTGGCGTCCGGTTCCGCCGCACTGCACCCAGACTGAAGGCGCTGTCCGCCCTGTCGATTCTGGCGCTGGCCGCCTGCCAGGGCGGCGGCGGCACGACCACGGGTGCGGCGATCACGCCCGGCGGATCGGGCATCCTTGGCAGCTACTATGTCCAGAGCTTCGCGCCCTACGCGCCGCAGGTGGCGAACCTTCTGGCCTCGGCCCGCTACCAGCTGCAGAAGACGACCGGCTGGTATTTCGTCGACGTGAACAACAATCCGATCCCGCCCTACTACAACAGCTTCCCGCTCTTGTCGTCCGGTGCGGTCTATGCCCATGCCGTGGGGCTGACTGGCAGCGGGCAGACGGTGGCGATGGCCGACACGCGGCTCATGCTCTCGCACGAGGCGCTGGCCGGCAAGCAGATCTCGGTCACGTCGAACCTGGGGCTCGGCACCAATCCGGGCGACCCGAGTTTCGACCGTCACGGCACCATGGTCGCCTCGATCATCGGCGGCAAATCCTCGAGCTTCATCGGTATCGCGCCGGGGGCGAGCCTCGCGTTCGGCGACTTCTCGACCACGCAGAGCCTGACGGCGATCACGCAGAGGGCGATCCAGCTGAATGCGGTCGCCTACAACAACTCGTGGGGCTTCGACAACACGACGCCCTCGGGCGCGGACTACAACACCTATTTCAGCTCGGGACCGGATCAGGTCTACCTGGGCGCGCTGGCCCAGTATGCCTCTCGGGGTGTCGTGGTCTTTGCCGTGTCGAACGACCAGACCAAGACGCAAAGCACGCTGATGGACGGGCTTCCGGTGATCCTGCCGCAACTGGAATCGGGCTGGCTGGCGGTCGGGAACGCTGTGCCGACCTGGAATTCGAGCGGCACCACCATCGTCGGCGCGCAGATGGTGTCGTCCTCCTGCCTTGACGCGGCGGCCTGGTGCCTTGTGGCGGACGGCGCCTGGACGGCGGCGAACGGAACCACCACCACGGGTTACAGGTTCGGCACCGGCTCGTCCTTTGCCGCGCCGCAGGTGTCGGGCGCGCTCGCCCTGCTGGCCCAGGCATTCCCGTCGCTCAACCCGCATGACCTGCGGCTCCGGCTGATCGCGTCCGCGAACAACGACTTCTTCACGCCGACAGGCTTCACGCCGATCGGCTCGACCGGCTACACCCACGGCTACAACCAGACCTACGGCCACGGATTTCTGGACATCAAGGCCGCCCTTCTGCCGATAGGGGGCACTTCGATGCAGCTGGAAGGCGGCGCGGTGCAGTCGACCAATGCGCCTATCCTGCAGACCGGGGCCGCGATGGGCGATGCGGTGGCGCGAAGCCTGACCAACGTTTCGGTCGGCGTGACCGACGCGCTCAACGGCCAGTTCCGGATGCCCGGACAGGCGCTGGTCGCGACGACGGCGCCCTCGCCCCTGGCACGTTCGCTGATGGCCAGCGGCATGACCACCGACCTGCGGCGGCTTCGCCTTGGCTCGATGGGCCTGTCGGACCAACCCTTCAGCAGCTTCCAGGGCACGACAATCGCCTCGATCGACCCGAACGGCGAGTTCATGGCGCAGATCCTGCTGCCGTCCGCCGGCGCGCAGACGGCCAGCTACGGCATCGACCTGAAGCGGCTGGTCAAGGACGGCGATACCGAGTTCGGGCTGGGCCTGAAGCTCGCGCGCGACGATGGCAGCATCATGGGCTTCGGCGCGACCGACCAGGGCCTTGGCACGCAGATGGCCTCGCTTGAGGTCGGCGTGACGCAGGACATGGGGCGCGGCGCCTTCCTGTCTGTCGGGGGCGAGGTCGGGGTCGCGAGCCTTGGTTCGCAAGCGGCACTGAAGGATGTCTCGACCGCCGTCTTCAACGCGGTCCACCTGAACCTTGGCCAGCGCGACCTGCTTGACGAGGGCGACCGTCTGACCATGGGGGTCAGCCTGCCGATCGCCGTCTCGTCCGGCGGTGCCACGATGGTTCTGCCGGGCATGACGCCGGGCGTCTGGCAGAGGGTCGGGCTGGACCTCGCGCCGACCGACCGGCAGGTGAACCTGTCGCTGACCTATCAAAAGCCCGTCGGGGACGCGGCCGAGCTTCTGATGCAGGTGGTCCATGCCGACAATTTCGGCAACCGCTCGGGGGTCGAGGACATGGCCGGGCTTCTGGCGATGAAGTTCAGCTTCTAGGGACCGGCCATCGCGGCCTTACTGGAGTCGCCTTGCTGCGACCAGTCTGCTGGGGCCAGTCTACTGGGGGTCGCCGAGCGGCCCCCAGATGCTTTGGCCCTTCACCAGCCACTTGCCGAGCCGCTGGCGCTCGCGCCAGGCGCGGCCCGTATCCTCGATCAGGAAGGGTTGGGCGCGGTCCGGGCCGAACAGGAACTTGCATTTCCAGGGCAGCGCGAAGGCCTCGAGCTCGGGGTTCAGCTGGCGGAAGAACTGCTTTTCGGGGTCGAACTCGGGCCGCATGAGGGCGGCCGCCTGCCGCAGGAACGGCCCCCGGAAAAAGCCCGGCGACGTCGAGAAGGCGTTGACGAACAGGTCCACCTCGGTCCCGTCCGCCTGCCGCACCCGGCGGCGCGCGGTCTGGAAGGGCTGGTTGCGCGTGTTCTTCGTCGCCGTCAGCAGCGTGAGCGCCTGCACCTCGCCCTGCAACTCCGCCACCATGCGTGCGGGGTCGAGCGGCGCGAGCGCGAGCCAGTCATCCTCCAGGTGAAAGACGATGTCGGCGGTCGTCGCCTGCCAGAGCCGGATCACGGCGGCGGCAAAGCCCGCCACTTCCGGCCGGAAGATGACCGCATCGGGGAACCGGGCGCGGATCAGGGCGGCGCAGGTGTCGCCGTCCTCTTCCGTGCCGCCGAACGGGTCGATGTTTGCGTAGACGCCGGTCAGGGTCACGCGGTCGAAGAAGGCGCCCGCAAAGGAGGCGAGCGTGGCTTCCAGAAGTTCCGGCCGGCGCCCGCAGACAAGTGTCAGGTCGAAGGTCGGGGGGGCCGCGCTCATCCGAACAGCTCGTGGCAGAACTCGAGCCCCTCGACCAGCGCATCGACATCCTCGAGCCGGTTGTAAAGCGCGAAGGTCGCCCGGCAGGACGCGGTCAGGCCGAAGAACTCCATCAGCGGCATGGCGCAGTGGGTTCCCGCGCGCACCGCGATGCCGCGCTTGTCCAGCACGGTGGACAGGTCGTGCGGATGGGCGCCGCCCTCCATGGTGAAGGAGAAGATCGCGCCCTTGTCCTTCGTCGTGCCCTGCTGGCGCAGCCACGGCAGCGCGCCGAGCCGCCGGGCGGCGTGATCGCGGATCGCCGCCTCGTGCGCCGCGACCCGGTCCATGCCGATCCCCATTAGGTAGTCGAGCGCCACGCCAAGCCCGATCTGCGGCACGATGCCGGGCGTTCCCGCCTCGAACTTCATCGGCGGGTCGGCATAGGTCACGGCGTCCCTGGTCACGGTGCGGATCATGTCGCCACCGCCCATGAAGGGGCGCATCTCCTCCATCCGCTCGCGCCGGACCCAGATCGCGCCGGAGCCCGACGGGCCATAGAGCTTGTGGCCGGTGATGGCGAAGAAGTCGCACTGCAGGTCGGGGATCGAGATCGGCATGTGGACGGCCGATTGCGATCCGTCGACCAGGACCGGGATGCCGCGCTCGCGCGCCGCACGGCCGATGGTTGCCACGTCGACATGGGCGCCGGTGACGTTCGACATCTGGGTGATCGCGACAAGCTTCGTGCGCGGGCCCATCGCGTCGATGACCTTCTGCGGGTCAAGGCCGCCGTCCGGTTCCGGCTCGACCCAGCGAAGGGTGACGCCCTGCCGTTCGCGCAGGAAATGCCAGGGGACGATGTTGGCATGGTGTTCGAGGACCGACAGCAGGATCTCGTCCCCCGGCTGAAGGCGCGGCGCGGCCCAGGCGTAGGACACCATGTTGATGCCCATGGTCGAGCCGGTGGTGAAGACGATCTCTTCGGGGTCCGGCACGCCCAGGAAGCGGGCGATGACGGCGCGCACGCCCTCGTACTTGTCGGTCGCGAGGTTCGACAGGAAGTGCAGGCCCCGGTGGACGTTGGCATATTCGTCGGCATAGGCGCGGGTCACCGCCTCGATCACCGCGCGGGGCTTCTGGGCCGAGGCGCCATTGTCCAGATAGACAAGCGGGCGCCCGTTCACCTGCCGCGACAGGATGGGAAAATCGGCGCGGATGCGGTCCAGGTCAAACATCAGACAGCCCCCATCGGCGGGTCAATCCCGAGGACCAGCATCAGGATCGCCAGGATCAGGGAAAAGACGAAAAGCGTCGCGAGGCCGGCGACCGCGACCTTGCCGACGCCCGGGCTCCGGTGAAGCTCGGCCGTCATGTTCAGAAGGACGTAGAAGAAGCCGATGAGCGTCGCGACGGCCACGATGAAGACCGCCGGCGCCGCGATCAGCATCAGCACCACCTCGAGAAGCGTGGGCGGAAGCGTCATCGCCTCGATCCAGGTCGCCAGAAGCATGGCATCGGCGAAAGGCACGGCGGATCCGAACCAGCGGCCGGTCATGGCCATGGTCAGGGCAAGGACGAGGGTCGAGAGGACCTGGAAGGCAAACCCGGGCATCGGCGCTTCCAGAAGAAGCCGCGCGTCCGAGGGCGTGCCGGCCGGCGCGACATAGCCCGTCAGCGAGACGAGGATCGCGGCCACGGCGGCCACCGCCAGAAGGGCAAGCCAGCGCGCGCTCATCGGCAGGTTCAGGCCCAGAAGCCAGCGCGCCACGCTGCGCGGGTCGCGCAGCGTCCCGACCCAAAGATCCGCCAGAAGCGCCGCGTTCATCCTTGCCTCATTCCGTTGGCGGCCGTTCCGTAGGCGCCGCGAAGCCCGGCCCACAGAAACCAGACAAAGATCAGGAATACCAGAAGCCCCGTCGCGGCGCTGAGGGCGCCCGGTCCGGCCAGCCCCTCGATCAGCCCCTGCGCCAGAACGGCGGGGCCGATGGCGAGGAGCATCCAGAACAGCGTCGCGCGCGCGCGCCAGCCCTGGCCGCGCCCCCCGCGGACCCCGACCAGGTGCAGGACCCACGCCAGGGCGTAGGCCAGAAGCGGCATCAGGAAGAGAAGCGCCAGCATGCTGCCGCCAAGCCGCGCCTGAAAGGGGACCGAGGGGTCGAGTTCCGCCGCGCGGGCAAGGGCCGGGGTGCGTGCGACCAGAAGGACGATCGCCGCCCCCATGAGTGCTGCGATGGCCCTGTCCTCGCGCTGGCCCTGCCCCACCCGCGCCGCCATGGCCGCGCGCGGGTTGGCCCAGGTCGCGGCAATATCGGCCAGAAGGCTCATCCCTGCGCAGCCCCGCCGCCGAGGGCCGTTCTGTCGACCGTCCTGTGGGCCGTCCTGTGGGCCGAAAGCCATTCTTCGAGCCGGGCGACGATGGCCTCGCGCAGCGCCTCTTCCTCGACCTCGGCGATGGCGTCGGCGAGGAAGGACAGGACCAGAAGTGCCGTCGCATCCTCGCGCGGGACGCCGCGCGAGCGCAGGTAGAAGAGCGCGGTTTCGTCGATCGCCCCGGTGGTCGAGCCGTGCGAGCATTTCACGTCGTCGGCGTAGATCTCAAGCTCCGGCTTGCCCAGGAACTGGCTGCCGTCGTCGAGAAGCAGCGCCTGGCTGATCTGGTAGCCGTCGGTCTTCTGCGCGCCGGACCGGACCAGGATCTTGCCCTGGAAGGTGCCGACGGCGCCGTTACGCAGGACCTTCTTGAAGACCTGCCGGCTTTCACAGCCGACCGCGCCATGGGTGACGAAAACCGTGTCGTCATGAAGGAAGGGCACATCCGCGCCATCGCCCAGGGCCGCGCCCGCGACATGGGCCACGGCCCCGTCGCCCGCGATCTCGATCACCGCCTCGTTCCGCGTCAGCCGCCCGTTCGCCGCCAGCGTGAAGGACTTGGCGGTCGCCCCCCTGGCAAGGCGCGTGACCATGGCGGTCGCCGTCAGCCGGTCGGGATCGGGCCCTTGCAGGCGGACATGGTGGAAGCGCGCGCCCTCGGCCACGTCGACCTCGGCCAGCGTCACGAAACGGTGCGCGGCACTGCCGGTTTCCAGAAGCGTCAGTTCCGCACCCGGCTCAAGCTGCACGAGGTGGTGCAGGACCGCGTCGGTCACGGTGCCGGAATGGCGATAGTCCAGGTAGACCGGCCGTTCGACCCGGCCCGTCACGCGCAGCAGGACGCCGTCGGTCGCCGCCGCCGTCGCCAGTGTCGCGAAGGGGCGCGGCACCGGGGTCTGGGCCAAAAGCTCCAGCCGCCCGAACAGGGCCTTGGCCCAGCCGGGTTCCGCGCCGGGCTTCAGGGTGGCGAGCCTCTGGACCTCGATCCCCTGCCCCGCCAGATCGGGCGACGAGAGCGCGGGGTCGAAGCGGCCGTCGGTGAAGGCGATGGTCAGGCTGTCGCGATCCGCCAGAAGGCGCGCATCGGCCTCTGCCGCCTGTCCGGCCGGCTTGAGCGTCGGCTTGAGCGTCGGGGCGCCGAGCGGTGCCGCGTCGGTGAAGCGCCAGTATTCGTCGCGCCGGCCCGGCAGGCCCATGGCCAGGAAGCGCGCCCGCGCCTCGGCCCGTTCGGCCGCAAAGGCGGGCGCAGGCGCCGCGAGCGCGTCCAGCCGCGCCTCTGCCGCCGCGGCCCGCGCGGCGACCCGGTCGAGCGCGCCCATCACCGCACCCCTTCGGCGGTCAGCAGGTCGCCGTAGCCGTTCGTCTCGACCTCGAGCGCAAGCTCGGGGCCGCCGGTGCGGATGATGCGGCCGTCGGCCATGATGTGCACGACGTCCGGGCGGATATGGTCCAGAAGCCGCTGGTAATGGGTGATGACGAGGAACGAGCGGTCGGGCGAGCGGAGCGCGTTCACGCCCTCTGACACCAGCTTCATCGCGTCCACGTCAAGGCCGGAATCGGTTTCATCAAGGATGCACATGCGGGGTTCGAGCATGGCCATCTGCAGGATTTCATTGCGCTTTTTCTCGCCGCCCGAAAAACCCACGTTGACCGGGCGCTTCAGCATCTCGGCGTCGATATGAAGCCGCTTGGCCTTCTCGCGCACCTCGCGCAGGAAGTCACCCGCGCTCAGTTCGGGCTCGCCCTTGGCCTTGCGCTGGGCATTCACGGCGGTGCGCAGGAAGGTCATGTTGCCGACGCCGGGGATTTCGACCGGATACTGGAACGCCAGGAACAGGCCCGCCGCAGCGCGCTCTTCCGGCTCCATCTCCAGAAGGTCCTCGCCCAGAAGCGTCGCGCTGCCTTGCGTCACCTTGTAGCCGTCACGGCCGGACAGGACGTAGGACAGCGTCGATTTCCCCGACCCGTTCGGCCCCATGATCGCATGGACCTTGCCGGGTTCGATGGTCAGGTTCACGCCCTTGAGGATCTGCTTGCCCCCCTCTTCGAGTTCGGCGTGCAGGTTGCGGATGTCTAGCATGGGATCCTCATCAAATGGCAAAGGGCGGCCGGGGCCTTGGGGACCCGGACCGCCGCGAAGGGGGTGGAAAGGTGGGCGCTTACTCTTGCGACTGCTGGGTCGCGGGCGTCAGCGCCGCCTGAAGTGCAGGGTTGGCCTGCGCCATCGCCGTGACGCCGAAATGCGCCAGAAGGCAGCCAAGGACCAGCGCCTGCAGGCGACCCTTGGTGGACAGGTGCAGGATCGCGGTCAGGGCCATGGCGACCATCAGCGCCAGAAGGAAGACGCCGCGCCCCTCGAGCGTGTAGACGGCCTTCGGCAGCCCGCTCATGTGCGTCGCGACCGCGTAGCCGATCTTGCCGGCCAGGACCGACAGCGCGCCCGACAGAAGCGCCACGCCGATCATCATCTTGTCGCGGGGCGCCATGCGACCCTTCCGGTTCTGGGCCGCATATTTGCGGTTGTAGGCCTGATGCGTCTGCTTGCCGGGGATGTCGGAATGCTCGAACTGCTGGCCGGAGCTGATCCGCGCGAGCCGCTCTGCGAACGCCGACTTCTGATCCATGACAGCTTGCATCCCTGGTCCCCGTATTCTCTGTTCTTGGGGTAAGGTATGAGTGCGCATTCAGGCTGAAATATGAAGCGTTTCGGGCGGATTCAGGCAACTCTTCCGGGATCCCCGCGAAAGGCGACGTTATGACGCTACGTAAATGTGGCTGTTTCGCGGCGGCAGCAGCGGTGCGCGACCGCAACGCCGGGGTCGCCGGGCCGCCCTGACGCAGTCGCGACGGGGTTGTGACCTGTCCCCTCATCGCCCTATTCCACCGTCACGGCGGTGCCAGAGGCAGCCACCATCAGCATGTTGTTAATCACCTCGTAGTCGAGGTCGACGCCGACGATGGCATCGGCGCCCAGACGCGCGGCCTCGGCCTGCATCTCGTCCAGCGCCGTTTTCCGCGCCCGGCCCAGTTCCTTTTCATAGGCGCCCGACCGGCCGCCGACGATGTCGCGCACCGAGGCGAAGACATCCCGGAAGATGTTGGCGCCAAGGATCGCCTCGCCGGTCACGATGCCGTGGTAGCGGGTGATGCGCCGCCCGTCGATGGAAGGGGTGGTGGTGACGATCATCGCCTGCGTTCCCCGGCTGCGACCCCGTCCGAAAAGGTGCGCGCGCCTTGCCCGGCTTCGGCGTCGAGCCGAAGGGACGTCGGGCGCAGCCGCCGATCCGTGGGCTGGCAGGTCATCACCCGACACTCCCCTCGAGGCTGATCGCCACCAGGCTCTGCGCCTCCATCGCGAATTCCATCGGCAGGGCCTGCAGGACCTCGCGGCAGAAGCCGTTGACGACAAGCGCCACCGCCTCTTCCTCGCCCACGCCGCGGGCGCGGCAATAGAAGAGCTGGTCGTCGTCGACCTTCGAGGTCGTCGCCTCATGCTCGACGCGCGAGGTGCTGTTCTTGACCTCGATATAGGGCACCGTATGGGCCCCGCAGCGGTCGCCGATCAGAAGGCTGTCACACTGGGTGTAGTTGCGGCTGTTCGCGGCCCTGGGGTGCATGCTCACCAGCCCCCGGTAGGTGTTCTGCGCATGGCCCGCAGAGATGCCCTTCGACACGATGCGCGAGCGGGTGTCGCGGCCGAGGTGAATCATCTTCGTGCCGGTGTCGGCCTGCTGGCGGTTGTTGGCGATGGCGATCGAATAGAACTCGCCCTGGCTTTCGTCTCCGCGCAGGATGCAGGAGGGGTATTTCCAGGTGATGGCAGAGCCGGTTTCGACCTGGGTCCACATGACCTTCGCCCGGTCGCCCCGGCAATCGGCGCGCTTGGTCACGAAGTTGTAGATGCCGCCCCGCCCCTCCTCGTCGCCCGGAAACCAGTTCTGGACGGTGGAATATTTCACCTCGGCATCCTTCAGGATGACGATTTCCACGACGGCCGCGTGAAGCTGCGCGATGTCGCGCTTCGGCGCCGTGCAGCCCTCAAGGTAGCTCACATAGGCGCCCTCGTCGGCGATGATGAGCGTGCGCTCGAACTGGCCGGTGTTTTCGGCGTTGATGCGGAAGTAGGTCGACAGTTCCATCGGGCAGCGCGTGCCCTTGGGGATGTAGACGAACGAGCCGTCGGAAAAGACCGCGCTGTTCAGCGTGGCGAAGAAGTTGTCCGTCTGCGGCACGACCGAGCCGAGGTATTGCCGCACAAGGTCCGGGTAGTCGCGGATCGCCTCGGAAATCGGGCAGAAGATGACGCCGGCCTTGGCGAGCTCTTCCTTGAAGGTGGTGCCGACCGACACGGAATCGAAGACCGCGTCGACCGCGACCTTGCGCGCCTCGGACGGGGCGCCGCCCTCGATCCCGGCAAGGATCGCCTGTTCCTTCAGCGGGATGCCCAGTTTCGTGTAGGTCGCCAGAAGCTTGGGATCGACCTCGTCCAGCGACTTCGGCTTGTCCGCCATGCTTTTGGGCCGGGCGTAGTAATACTGGTCCTGATAGTCGATTTCCGGGTAGTGCAGCATCGCCCAACGCGGCTCTTCCATGCCCTGCCAGCGGCGGAAGGCAGCAAGGCGCCAGTCGAGCATCCAGTCCGGCTCGCCGTTCTTTTCGCTGATGAGCCGGACGATGTCCTCGTTCAGGCCCTTCGGCGCATATTCCGTCTCGATCTCGGTTTCCCAGCCATATTTGTAGGCGCCCATGGACTGGACGGTTTCGACCGTTTCGCGGTCGACGCCATCGCGCACCTCGAGCTTGGTCATGTCGGTTCCGTTCATGTCACTCCTTCCCCGCCTCTCAGGCGGCCCGGGCGCGGATGCGGGCTTCGGCCGCGATCCAGGCGTCGGTGAATTGGGTCAACTGGGCCTCTGTCACGGAGGGCCCGGTGGAAATGCGAATGGCCGAGGCCGCGTCGGCCTCTGAATGGCCCATGGCGCGCAGGACGCGGCTCGCGCGGACCTTGCCAGAGGAACAGGCCGATCCGGCGGAAACGGCAAAGCCCGCAAGGTCCATCTGCATGACCTGCGTCTCGCCCTTCCAGCCCGGCCTCAGAAGGCAGGTGGTGTTGGGCAGTCGGGGGCGGTCGCGGCCGACGACGATGGCACCCGGCACGGCGTCCAGAAGCCGCGCCTCCATCCGGTCGCGGCGTTCTGCGACCTGATCCCAGAGGCCCGCCGCCAGATCGGCAAGCGCGGCTTTCATCGCCGCCGCCATCCCCAGGATGCCGATCAGGTTCTCCGTCCCCGACCGGCGGCCCTTTTCCTGACCTCCGCCCGGCAGAAGCGGGGCGATGTGGCGGGCGTCCTTGACCAGAAGGACCCCTGCCCCCTTGGGACCGCCAAGCTTGTGACCCGAGGCAATGGCGAAGGCGGCGCCCGACCAGCCGAAAGCGAACGGCAGGCGACCGACCGCCTGCACGGCATCGACGAAAAGCCCGCCCGGCGCGTCCGGCAGCGGGTCGGTGACGACTCCCGTCTCGCCATTTGCGAGGCCGACCGCCAGCAGTCCGCCCGCGCCGCGCGCATGGGCCTGAAGCGCGTCATGCGCGGTCGGATCGACGGTCACGTCGGCGAACTGGGCCAGAACGTTCGCCCCTTCGGTCGCACCGGAGGTAAAGACGACCTCTTCGGCCCGCGCACCCAGGGCCTCAGCCACATCGTCGCGCGCCCGCTCCATCGCCATCTTCGCCGCCCGCCCCTCGGCATGGACCGAGGACGGGTTGCCGACCAGATCGCAGGCCAGCGCCATCGCCGCGCGGGCTTCGGGCCGCAGCGGCGCGGTCGCGTTCCAGTCGAGGTAGGCGCGACCGCTCATCGCGCCGCCCCGGCCAGCAAGGGTCGACCGACGGTCATTCGTCCACCAGCGTGAAAAGGGCCGGCACCGCCGGACAGGGCTTCAGCCCGTTCTGGATCACGTCCGCCATCGTGGTCTGGTGCAGGAAGACGTAGACATGGGCCGAAAGCCCTTCCCAGAGGCGATTGGTCAGGCTTTGCGCCCGGCTGCCCGACACGCCGCCCGTCACGCCCGCCCCGGTGTGGAGCGCGCTCACCGTCTCATCGACCGCGCCCAGAACCTCGCTCACCCGAATGTCGGCAGGATCGCGCGACAGGCGGTAGCCACCGCCCGGACCACGCGCGGCCGCGACCAGACCGGCCCGGCGCAGCTTGACGAAGAGCTGTTCCAGATAGGGCAGCGAAATGTCCTGTCGCCGGGCGATTTCGGACAGGGAGGTCAGCGCATCCGGTCCGGCCGTGGCCAGATCGGTCAGCGCGACCATCGCATAACGCCCTTTCGTCGACAGTTTCATCGGCCCGGCCCCCTGCCGACGGCTGTAAATCATTGACGCGAGCCGGATGGCCGCTTAACTCCATCCCGACCCGTCCGGCCCTTGCGGTTTCAGCCGCTCGCGACCATCTCACTTAGAACCATTCTAGGGAACCTGAGAAAATTCGTCAAGAATGAGGGCGTGGCCTTCGCCGTCGAAAGCGGCGCTTTCCACCCTGCCTCGGACGTCCCGCATCTTATGTAGCGAGAAACATGCCCGAAGTCATCTTCCCCGGCCCCGACGGTCGCCTCGAAGGCCGCTATCACGCGCAGCGCGCGCCGGACGCGCCCATCGCCATCCTGCTGCACCCCCACCCGCAGTTCGGGGGCACGATGAACAATCGTGTCGTCCACCGGCTGCACTATGCCTTCTATGAAATCGGCTTCAATGTCCTGCGCTTCAACTTCCGTGGCGTCGGGCGCAGCCAGGGCGAATATGACCAGGGGATCGGCGAGTTGTCGGACGCGGCCTCGGCACTCGACTATCTTCAGACCTTGAACCCCAATTCGAAGCATTGCTGGGTCGCGGGCTTTTCCTTCGGCGCCTGGATCGGCATGCAGCTTCTGATGCGCCGGCCCGAGATCACGGGCTTCGTGTCGGTGTCGCCGCCCGCCAACATCTACGACTTCTCGTTCCTGGCGCCCTGCCCCTCGTCCGGCCTGATCATCAACGGCACCGCCGACAAGGTCGCGCCGATGAAGGATACGCTGTCGCTCGTGGGCAAGCTCCGCGACCAGAAGGGCATCACCATCACACACGAAAAGATCGAGGGCGCGGGCCACTTCTACGAGGATGAAGAAGCGCACATGCAGCCCATGATCCAGATCGTTCAGGATTATGTCCGCCGCCGCCTTGGCGAAGCATCGCGCTAGGGGACCGGCATGGGAGTTGTGGAAGACCTGGGCGACGATCTGGCGCTCAAGACCCTGGCGGCGATGGACGAGCTGGACAACGACCGGTTCTACAATGACGTGGCCAAGGTGATCGGCGCCTCGTCGCCGACGCTGCAAGAAGCGTTCCTGACCGCGATCCGCATCCGGCTGGCGGCAATCCGGGGCCACAAGTTCCTCGACGCGACGCTGAGCGCCAAGCGCGAGGGCGGCAAGGCCCCCGAAGCGCCGCGCGATTCGTCGGCGCACTGAGGGGCGCGCATTGAGGGGCGCGCATTGAGGGGCGCACATTGCGGGGGCGCATTTGGGGTCGGGGCTCCCTGCCCCGCTTTCCGATCCGGCCGCCGGGGGCTAGTCTCGCGCCATGAACGATACCGCCCCCCTTACCGCCGCCGAATCGGACCGCCTTGCGCGGCAGTTCGACTTCCTGACCGAGGCTGACCGGCTGAAGTCCGTCCTGCGCGCCACGACGCTCGCCGATGGATCGCGGCGGGAAAATTCCGGCGAACACAGCTGGCACCTGGCGCTTTATGCGCTGGTGCTGGCCGATCAGGCCGGTCCCGGCGTCGATCTGACCCGCGTCGTCAAGATGCTGATCCTGCATGATCTGGTCGAAATCGACACCGGCGACGTGCCGATCCATTCCGCGAACGGCCAGGCCCATGCGAGTGCTGCGACCCTTGCCGCCGAGGCGCGCGCTGCCGACCGCATCTTCGGCCTGCTGCCCGCCGACCAGGCCCGCGACCTGCGCACGCTCTGGGATGAGTTCGAGGCAGCCGACAGCCCCGACGCCCGCTTCGCAAAGGCGCTCGACCGCGTGCAGCCGGTGATGCAGAACCTTGCGTCAGGCGGGGGGACCTGGGCCAGCTACAACGTCACGTTCGACCAGCTTGAGAAGCGTGTAGGCGCCAAGGCGATCCCGGGCGCGCCCCGGCTTTGGGGTTGGGTGCGGGAAAGGGTCAGGCCGTGGTTCGAGGGGCGGGGGTGAGGAGGCGAGGAATGGCGGTAATCCCTGGTCGAAAATGCTGCGGATAAGGAACAGCAACACTGCTTTTGTCCTGGCGATAGCGCTGATCGGAGCCGCGCTCTCAACGGCGACCTACGCCTTGGCGGACTTCGCTCAGAATTGCTTTCTTGCCAGTTCATCTGGAATCACTGGCATCAATTGGGTCGTGGTGCCCACCTGGCCGCAAAGGGTCCTGTATCGCCTGACCGACGCCTCGCCAGCTTTGTGGTTCCTTGCCTTTATCGCCGGGCGCAAGCGCCCCGGTCGCGAGGCGTGGCAGGCGCTTGCCCTTTTTGCCGCCGCCATCGGCGTCTTGTTCGTCGCCGTGCGGTTATTCGGTCAGTGTGATGGCGATACCGGCAACCCGCTGGCATATCCCTACCCGTTCTGGCTTGCCTTGATCATCACAGGGTTCGGCTGCTTTCTGCAAAACCGCGGCGCGCGCCATGACTAGGCAAGCGCCTTGTCCGAACGTCCGCGCGTCGGCCCGGACGATTGACGGTATACATTCGCATACCACCCTTCCCCTCGCCGCGCTTTTCCGCTAAGACCGCGCCAAGCGAATCCCAGACCCGGAGCCCCCCATGAGCAAGATCAAAGTCGCCAACCCCATCGCCGAGCTCGACGGCGACGAGATGACCCGGATCATCTGGCAGGTCATCAAGGACAAGCTGATCCTGCCCTACCTCGACGTGCCGCTCGACTATTACGACCTTGGCATCGAGAACCGCGACCGGACGAATGACCAGGTAACGATCGACGCGGCCCATGCGATCCAGCGCCACGGCGTTGGCGTCAAATGCGCCACGATCACGCCCGATGAGGCGCGGGTCGAGGAATTCGGCCTGAAGAAGATGTGGAAGTCGCCGAACGGCACCATCCGCAACATCCTTGGCGGCGTCATCTTCCGCGAGCCGATCATCTGCAAGAACGTGCCGCGCCTCGTGCCGCACTGGACGAAGCCGATCATCGTCGGCCGCCATGCCTTCGGCGACCAGTACAAGGCCACCGACTTCCGCTTCCCCGGCAAGGGCACGCTGTCGATCAAGTTCGTCGGCGAGGACGGCAAGGTGATCGAGCACGAGGTCTTCCAGGCCCCGGACGCCGGCGTTGCGATGGCGATGTACAACCTTGACGATTCGATCCGCGACTTCGCCCGCGCCTCGTTCAACTACGGGCTCCAGCGCAACTTCCCGGTCTATCTCTCGACCAAGAACACGATCCTCAAGGCCTATGACGGCCGCTTCAAGGACATCTTCCAGGAGGTGTTCGACGCCGAATTCGCCGACCGCTTCAAGGCCAAGGGGCTGACCTACGAACACCGGCTGATCGACGACATGGTGGCCTCGGCGCTGAAATGGTCGGGCGGCTATGTCTGGGCCTGCAAGAACTACGACGGCGACGTGCAGTCCGACATCGTGGCGCAGGGCTTCGGCTCGCTCGGTCTGATGACCTCGGTCCTGATGACGCCCGACGGCAAGGTGGTCGAGGCGGAGGCCGCGCACGGCACCGTCACGCGGCATTACCGCGAACACCAGAAGGGCAAGGAAACCTCGACGAACTCGATCGCGTCGATCTTCGCCTGGACGGGCGGCCTGCGGCACCGGGCCAAACTCGACGGCAATGCCGACCTGCTGCACTTTGCCGAGACGCTCGAGACGGTCACGGTCGCGGCGGTCGAGGACGGCTACATGACCAAGGACCTCGCAATCCTCGTCGGGCCGGAGCAGAAGTGGCTTTCGACCATGGGCTACCTCGACAAGGTCGACGAGTATCTGCGCAAGGCGCTGAAGGGGTAAGGCGCGCTTTCCGCGCGCATCGATCCGGCTGGCAGGGGCCGTTGACCCTGCCACGCGAGGACTTTGTCTTTTGTCCCCGCCGATGGCCCTCAAGGCCATCGGCCAGCGCCCGCCCCGCCATCGGCGGGCGCTTCCGCGCCCACCGGGGCAGACGCTGGCCTTTGTAACTTCATGACAGGGGCGGTTCAGCGGCACCGCTTCCGCACGGCCGGGGGAAACGCAGTGCGTTTCCTTTTCCCGGCCGGTCCCGAAGGGGTCGATGTCGATCCGCCCTAGCCATCCCGGCGCATTTCCTCTATCCCGCCGCCAACTTCACCATCTGGCGGACCCATGGACATTCGCAACATCGCGATCATCGCGCACGTCGACCACGGCAAGACCACGCTTGTCGACGAACTCCTGAAGCAATCCGGCGCCTTCCGCGAAAACCAGCAGGTTTCCGAGCGGGCGATGGATTCCAACGACATCGAGCGCGAACGCGGCATCACCATCCTGGCCAAGGCCACCTCGGTCGAGTGGAAGGGCACGCGCATCAACATCGTCGACACGCCCGGCCACGCCGACTTCGGCGGCGAGGTCGAGCGTATCCTGAACATGGTCGACGGCGTCTGCCTTCTGGTCGACGCGGCCGAAGGCCCGATGCCGCAGACGAAGTTCGTGACCTCGAAGGCGCTGGCGCTCGGCCTGCGCCCCATCGTCGTCCTGAACAAGGTCGACAAGCCCGACGCGGAACCCGACCGGGCGCTGAACGAGGTGTTCGACCTGTTCGCCAACCTGGGTGCGACCGACGAACAGCTTGATTTCCCGCACCTTTACGCCTCCGGCCGCGCAGGCTGGGCGGACGAGACGCTCGAAGGTCCGCGCAAGGATCTGTCGGCGCTCTTTGACATGGTCGTGCGGCATGTGCCGCCGCCCGCGCAGATCGCGCATACGGACGAGCCCTTCCGCATGCTCGCGACGACGCTCTCGGCCGACCCGTTCATCGGCCGCATCCTGACGGGCCGCATCGAAAGCGGCCGGGTGCGCGTGGGCGAGACGATCAAGGCGCTCAACCGCGACGGCGAGCGGATCGAACAGTTCCGCGTCACCAAGATCCTGGCCTTCCGCGGCCTGAGCCAGACCCCGATCGACGAGGCAGAGGCGGGCGACATCGTGACCATCGCCGGCATGTCGAAGGCGACCGTCGCCGACACGCTCTGCGCGCTCGAGGTCGATAAGGCGCTTCCCGCCCAGCCGATCGACCCGCCGACGATTTCCGTCACCTTCGGCATCAACGACAGCCCGCTTGCCGGTCGCGACGGCAACAAGGTGCAAAGCCGCGTCATCCGCGAACGGCTGATGAAAGAGGCGGAATCGAACGTCGCCATCCGAATCGAGGACACGCCGGGCGGCGAGGCCTTCGTCGTGTCGGGCCGGGGCGAACTTCAGATGGGCGTCCTGATCGAGAACATGCGCCGCGAAGGCTTCGAACTCTCGATCTCGCGTCCCCGCGTCATCTTCCGCGAGGACGGCGGACAGCGGCTCGAGCCGATCGAAGAGGTCATCATCGACGTGGATGACGACTACACCGGCGCGGTCATCGACAAGTTGACCGGCGAGCGCAAGGGCGACCTGGTCGAGATGCGGCCGGCCGGTGTCGGCAAGACGCGGATCGTCGCCCATGTCCCCTCGCGCGGGCTGATCGGCTATCACGGCCAGTTCCTGACCGACACGCGCGGCACCGGCGTCCTGAACCGGATTTTCCACGGCTGGGTTCCCCACAAGGGCCCGATCCAGGGGCGCCGCGTCGGTGTCCTGATCTCGATGGAGAACGGCGTTTCGGTGGCCTATGCGCTCTGGAACCTCGAGGAGCGCGGCCGGCTCTTCATCGGCGCGCAGGAGCAGATCTATGAGGGGATGATCATCGGCGAACATTCCCGCGACAACGATCTGGAAGTGAACCCGCTGAAGGGCAAGAAGCTGACCAACGTCCGCGCGAGCGGCACGGACGAGGCCGTGCGCCTGACGCCGCCCGTGCGCATGAGCCTTGAAGAGGCCATCGCCTATGTCGAGGATGACGAGCTTGTGGAAGTGACGCCCAAGATCGTGCGGTTGAGGAAGCGGCTTCTGGACCCCCACGAGCGCAAGCGCCAGAGCCGCGCTGGCTAGAACGGAAAGGGCGGTCGATTGACCGCCCTTTTTTGAGCGTGGGCCGGGTCAGGCCGCCAGGCCCGGCGATGTGGGCAAACCCGGCCGCCGGCACGGGAACCGGGACGACGCTGACGGCTCGGCCGGACACATTGGCAACGTGCTGGAAGCCGCGCGCGGTCCGGCGCGGGTCCCTGTGGCATTGGGCGCAGATTCGTGGCCATGCGGCGAAGGCCGGTTCAGACCTGCCCGCGCTGCCCTCTCTGCCCCCGCCGCCGGGCGACGAAGCCGGCCATGCCGCCCATGCCGAGGACCAGAAGGAACGGCCCGACGGCGGCCGGCAGCGGCACCGGGGCAACGCCCACGACGGCGACGGACAGGTTGGTCACGTTCAGGTCGCCGTAGGTATTGGCGATATAGCTCCAGGTCGAGGTGCTGAACGACTGGAAGAGGAAGTTGCCGCCGCCGTTGAGGGCCGAAAGCGCAAAGGGCGTCTCGAGGCTCGCCGGGATGGCTCCGTCGGGGCCGCTCGCCAAGGCGTTGATGAGGTTCAGGGTGCTGGTGCCGGGGAAATTGTGGTGGATGTCATAGGCCTCGGCATTGGCCGTGTTCTCGCCGCAAACGGCAGCATCGCAGACATAGTAGGTGCTGCCGGTCGCGCCGCTGACGGTCTGGCTATGGCCCGCGATCGTCAGTCGGGCGGACAGGGTCGGGCTCGTCACGCCATGGTCCGTGCCGCCAATGACCGCGTCATAGGCACCCGGCCCGGCATTGTCCCGAAACCCGGCCGACGTGCTGAAGGTATAGGTCAGGCTGAAGGCCTGGCCGTCGAGCGAGCCGCCCGGCGCACCGAATAGGCCGGTCATGTCCGAACTGTTGGCGACGGTCCCGGTATAGGTCGCCTGCACCGTCGTGGCCGAGGCCGCCCCGGCGCCGGCCACCGTGGCCACGAGGGCAAGGCTGAAAACGGTCGCGCAAAATTTAGTAAACATGGAACCTCCGCAGGAATGAGGGCCCATGTGACGGTCAGCTGTGGCGCGCGCGGGTTAGGATCGTGGCAGGATGAAGATTGCCCGTGAACAGACTGTTGCGGGTTTCAAGGGAAAACCAGCCGCGCGCCGGAAGCGAGGGCTCAGGTCCGCCGCTTCCGCCGCCGGGAGATGACGCCGCCAAGGCCCAGGGCCAGAAGGAAGGGGCCGACCGTGGCCGGTAGGGGAATGGGGGCGATGCCACCCGCCGTGATGCGCATCCACTGGGCGTTTAGGGTGCCGAAGGCCTGGAGAGGAATGACGCTTCCGTTACTGTCCTCGCTGTAGTCCACTCGTTTCAAATTGAAGCCGCCCGTCTGCGGGCCATTGGCGCGCAGCACCACAGGCGTGAAGAGCGACCGAATCTGATGATCCGTTGGATCACTGAAGCTTTGGTAGCTCCACGATAGGTCCCAAAGATTTATGGAGGGGTCCATCATCTCATAATTTTCAGAGTAGAAACCGGCTCGCAACCCTCGTGAATAGTAAACGTTCGACCCCGAAGTCGCAGACGCGATAGAGTAACTTCCAGAAAGAAAGCTGAAAGCCCGGTCGTTGATGCGCAGGCGCGTTGGCTGGATCTTACCGTACAGTTCTTCAGTGAAATATTCTTCGCGAAGGCCATCCGTTTCCCAGAGGGTGCCCCAAAGATCAAAGCTGCCAATGAGCTGATAGCTCATTTCATACCGCAACCCGCTCAGGTCGGCTCCAGCCTCACCAAACACCCCGGTCACATCCGTCCCGGACGTGACCTGGCCCGAAAAGGTTATGGTGCTGGTATGCCAAACCGGACTCGCCGCCCCCTCCTCCGGCGCAGCCGCCACCAAAACCGCAACTGCCAGAACTCCCGCAGATGTAAAACGCATCGTCATCGCACTCTCCCTAAAGGATTCTCACGATTTTGTGTACACCGGCGGGCGCCGTCCGCCTATCCCAGACGTTTCCCGAGCGTCGGCAGACCCGCCCGTTTCAGCAGCGCGCGCATCTCCCACGGCTCGCCGGACAGCCGCTCGGCCTCGGCCCGGACCCGCTGGCAGACTTCGGCGACGGCTACCGGCGCTTCGGACCAGAGCGCGGTCAGGAACTGGTCGCCGTCCTGGCGCCCGATCCCCAGGGCGGCAAGGGTTGCGCGGGGGAAATCCCTGGCGTTCCGCGTGACGATGACGTCCGCCCTGCCCCCGATCGCGGCGGCCAGCACATGCACGTCGTCGGGGTCGGGCAGCCGGAGCCCCACCGCCAGTGCCGCGTCGGGGGGCACCAGCGCCGCCGGGAAGGCCGCGCGCAGGCTCGCGACCTCTGCCCGCGCCTGCCGCTCGGCCTCTGGGCCGAGTTTCACCGTCGCGCGGGCCCATTCCTCGAGGATGCGGTCGGACCAGAGCGGCTCGTAAAGCCCGGCCGCCGCGACGCCGGTCAGGATCTGGCGCAGGACGGTGGGGTAAAGGACGTTGGCGTCCAGAAGTGCCCGCATCAGCCGTCGAGCCGGAAGGCCAGCGCCTTGAGGTAGGTGCTTTCGGCGAGTTGCGGCAGGGCGGGATGGTCCGGCCCGGCAAAGCCGGTGAACAGGAGTTGCCCGCGCCGGCCGCCCCGGCCGATGCCGCGCGCGCTGGCGGCGCGGAACTGGGTCAGGTCGGCGGCATGCGAGCAGGAACACAGGACGAGCGCACCGCCCGGAGCGACGAGCGGCGCAGCAAGGCGCGCGACACGTTCATAGGCCCTCAGGCCCGCCTCAAGTGCTGCCTTGTTCGGCGCGAAGGCCGGGGGATCGCAGACCACAAGGTCGAAGCGCCGGCCTTCGGCGGCAAGCGCCTCCATCGCCACGAAGGCATCGGACTTATGGGTGGCGAAGCGGTCGGCAAAGCCCGACCGCGCGGCGCCTTCCCCGGCAAGCGCCAGCGCAGGGGCCGATCCGTCGATCGCCAGCGCCTCGGCCGCGCCTCCTGCAAGGGCCGCAAGGGCAAAGCCGCCGACATGCGAAAAGACATCCAGCACCCGGCCCCCGCGCGCCAGCCGCGCGGCAAAGGCGTGGTTGTCGCGCTGGTCGTAGAAAAGCCCGGTCTTCTGGCCGCCGGTCAGGTCGGCCATGTAGGTCGCCCCGTTCATCGGCACCGCCACCGGCCCCGGCAGGGACCCCGCAAGGACGGCGCTGTCGTCGGCCAGCCCTTCAGGCCCCCGCGCCCGGCCCGAGCCGTTCTTGACGACGGCCGTGACGCCCGTGACCCGCATCAGCGCCTCGGTCAGCGGACCCAGGTGCGTCTCGGCCCAGGCGGCGTTCGGCTGGATCACCGCCGCCTCGCCGAAGCGGTCGATGACAAGGCCGGGCAGGCCGTCGGCCTCGGCATGGACCAGCCGGTAGAAGGGCGCGTCGTAGAGCATGGCCCTGAGGGCCTGCGCGCGGTCGATACGGGCGGCGAGCCAGTCCACGTCGATCGAGGCACCCGGGTCGCGGTCCATCATGCGGGCGATAATCTTCGACTTCGGATTGACGGTCACAAGCCCCAGGGGGCGACGCTCGGCGTCTTCGAGGATCGCGAGGGCACCGGGGGTCAGGGCCATGGTGCGGCGGTCGGTGACCAGCTCGTCGGCATAGACCCAAGGAAAGCCGTGCCGGATGGCGCGCGCCTCGGCCTTGGGGCGCAGGCGGACGACGGGGCGGCCGTCGGGGGCGCCGTCTGGGGCGCCATCTGGGCGGCCGTCGGTGTCGGGCGTGTCGTCGGTCATCGTGGCAGCTCCGGGGGGCAAGGCGGGATGGGCGCTTCTAGCGCAGGGGCGCGCGTCCCGAAAGGGGCTGGGCTGCTGCCTGCGCTTGCACTTGGCCGGGCGTGGGGACAGATTGAACAAGGCGAAGGCCAAGGATTGTTAGCGCTAACGAAATCTGCTACTGCGATGCCGCCGCCCGATCAGGAGCCCGCCGATGCCTGCTTCCCCGCCGCTCAACTCGACCCTTGCCCGCGTCACGGAGCGCATCCGGGCCCGTTCGGCCCAAACCCGCGCGGCCTATCTGGACAAGATCGCCCGCGCGGCAAGCCAGGGGCCGGCGCGCGCGCACCTGTCCTGCGGCAACCAGGCGCATGCCTATGCCGCCATGGGGGACGACAAGGCGGCACTGGTGGCCGAGCGGGCGCCGAACATCGGCATCGTCACGGCCTACAACGACATGCTGTCGGCCCATCAGCCCTACGAGGAGTATCCGGCCCTGATCCGCGCCACCGCGCGGCGCGCGGGCGCCACGGCCCAGGTCGCGGGCGGCGTGCCCTCGATGTGCGACGGGGTCACGCAGGGCCGCGCGGGGATGGAGCTGTCGCTCTTTTCCCGCGACGTCATCGCCCTGTCGGCCGGTGTGGCGCTCAGCCATGACACGTTCGACGCCGCACTTTTCCTCGGGATCTGCGACAAGATCGTGCCGGGCCTTGTCATGGCGGCAGCGACCTTCGGCCACCTGCCCGCGCTCTTCGTGCCGTCGGGTCCCATGACCTCGGGCCTGCCGAACGACGAAAAGTCGAAGGTCCGGCAGGCCTGGGCAGAAGGCAAGGCGGGGCGGGCCGACCTGATGGCGGCAGAAATGGCCAGCTATCACGGGCCGGGCACCTGCACCTTCTACGGCACCGCGAACACCAACCAGATGCTGATGGAGATCATGGGCCTGCACCTGCCGGGCGCGAGCTTCGTGACCCCCGGCACGCCCCTTCGGCAGGCGCTGACCGAGGCCGCCGTCGAACGCGCCGCCGCGATGACCGCGCTTGGCAATGACTATCGGCCGGTCGGGCACATTCTGGACGAACGCACATTCGTCAACGGCATCGTCGGGCTGATGGCGACGGGCGGGTCCACGAACCTGGTGCTGCACCTGCCGTCGATGGCGCGGGCGGCCGGGGTGATCCTTGACCTTGACGATTTCGCCGACCTGTCGGCGGCGGTGCCGCTGATGGCCAAGGTCTATCCGAACGGGCTGGCCGACGTGAACCATTTCCACGCGGCGGGCGGCATGGGCTTTCTGATCGGCCAGCTTCTGGATGCAGGCCTGCTGCACCCCGACGTCCTGACGGTCGCGGGCGACGGGCTGGCGCTTTACCGGCGCGAGCCGGGGTTGCAGGACGGCCGGCTCGTGTGGCGCGAGGGCACGGGCGACAGCCTGAACGACCGCATCCTGCGCCCGGCATCCGATCCGTTCCAGACGACAGGGGGCCTGAAGGAGCTGAAGGGCAACCTCGGGCGCGGGGTCATCAAGATCTCGGCCGTGGCGCCCGACCGCCATGTGATCGAGGCGCCGGTGCGGGTCTTCGACACCCAGCAGGCGGTGAAGGAGGCCTTCCGCAAGGGCGAGTTTACGTCCGACACGGTGGTCGTCGTCCGCTTCCAGGGCCCACGCGCCAACGGCATGCCAGAGCTTCATTCGCTGACGCCCACGCTCGCCGTCCTGCAGGACAGGGGGTTGCGCGTGGCGCTGGTGACGGACGGGCGCATGTCGGGCGCGTCGGGCAAGGTGCCGGCGGCGATCCATGTCACGCCCGAGGCGGCGGCGGGCGGCGCGCTCGCCTACCTGAAAGACGGCGATCTGGTGCGGCTCGACGCCGATGCCGGCACGCTCGAGGCGCTGGTCCCGGACCTTCTGGCCCGCACCCCCGCCACCCCGGACCTGAGCGCCAACGACAGTGGCATGGGCCGCGAGCTGTTCGCGACCTTCCGCGCCCACGTCGGCCCCGCCGACCAGGGCGCGGCGCTGGTCGTCTGACCCCTGAAACGAAAGGACCACGCATGATCCCCGCCGAACAAAGCCGCATCACCGCCGCCTTCGCCGCGCGTGCGCCCGTGGTGCCGGTCCTGATCGTGACCGACGCACGCCGCGCAGGCGACCTGGCGCGTGCGCTGGTCGCGGGCGGGCTGCCGATGCTCGAGGTGACGCTTCGGACCTCTGCCGCGCTCGACGCGATCCGGGCGATGGCCGATGTCGAGGGCGGCATTCCCGGCGCGGGCACGCTCCTGACGCCGGCCGACGTGAAGGCGGCGAAGGCCGCAGGCGCGCGCTTCGGCGTCTCGCCAGGGGCGACGCCTGCGCTTCTTGATGCCTGCGCCGAGGCCGGGCTGCCGCTTCTGCCGGGTGCGGCCACGGTCAGCGAGGCAATGGCGCTGCTGGAGCTTGGCTACAGCGTCCAGAAGTTCTTCCCGGCCGAGCCGTCCGGCGGCGCCCCCTGGCTGAAGGCGGTGTCGAGCCCCCTGCCCCAGGTCCGCTTCTGCCCCACGGGCGGCATCAGCCGCGCGACAGCCCCCGCCTACCTGAGCCTGCCGAACGTGGCCTGCGTCGGTGGCAGCTGGGTCGCGCCGACGGACCGGGTCGAGGCGGGCGACTGGGCGGCCGTCACCGCGCTCGCGTCCGAGGCGGCGGCGCTGAAGCGCGGGGCCTGATCGGGTCAGCTGGTTCGAGTGGCAGGGGCCGTTGACCCTGCCATGCGAAGGCTTTGCCTATGGTCCCGGTCGATGGCCCCAAGGCCATCGGCCAGCGCCCGCCCGGCCCATGGTGGGCGCTATGCGCCCACCGGGGCAGGCGCCGGCCTCTTTCAGTTAATGACACGAACGGTCCGGCGGTGATGTTCTCGCACGGCCGGGGGAAACGCGGCGCGTTTCCTTTTCCCGCCCGGCCAGACCTAGCCCCCGGTTCCGGCCTAGCGCCCGTCCGCCACGCGCCCCATCCGGCCGCCACGCCGCGCGGGCGTGCCCTTGGGCGCCATGCCCTGGGTCAGGACCGTGCTCATCGGATGGTCCATGCGGTTCACCCCGTAGTGGGCCAGAAGCGCCCGCGCGGCCTCGGCCGGGTCGGTCGCGGGACCGATGCTCAGGGCCCAGTCCAGAAAGATCGACCGGCATTCGGGGGCCGTGATCCCCTCGATCGCGTAGCTTTCGCGCACCAGACCCTTAGGGTCCGCCTGCTTCAATTCCATGATCCGCCTCCCCAAGATCTTCTCCCGCACCCAGCCCTGCGGCAACAATCGCCGCCGCTGCCCGGCCCCGCCCCTCCAGTTCCGACGCAAGCGCCGCAAGCGACGACATGCCGGTTTCGCGCAGCAGAAAGGCGCGGCCCCCCTCGCCGATCGTGTCCATGTCGAGCGGTCGGTCGGTCAGAAGCCGCCCGCCAGCCTGAAGGCGCCAGAGGAAGCGGTAGGCCGCCTGCAACTCCGCCTCGTCCGCCCTGGACAGCAGCCCGGCCCGGACGCCGCAGCGCAGCTGCGCCTCGGTCCGCCGTGCGGGGTCGGCGGCCCTGAGCGCGCAGGACTGGGCGAAAAGCTCGATGTCCTGAAGCCGGCCCGGTCCGATCTTCGCCTCCCACACGCCGTCAGGGCTTTTGGCCGCGAAGATCCGCGCGCGCATGTCGGCGGTGTCGGCGACGATCGCGGCCCCCCCGGCCTTGGCCGCCAGCACCTCGCGACGCGCCGCTTCGACCTCGGCCGCCAGATCCCCAGGGCCCGGATCCTTTGGCCCCGCAATCACCCGCGCGCGGGTCAGCGCCAGATGTTCCCATGTCCAGGCTTCGGTCATCTGGTAGTCGCGGAATGCGGCCAGCGACACGGCAACCGGCCCCTGCCGCCCCGACGGCCGCAGCCTCATGTCGACCTCGTAGAGCCGCCCGTCGGCCATGGGTGCCGTCAGCGCGGTGACGAAGGCTTGCGTCAGGCGCGCGTAATAGGGACGGCTCGCGAGCGGGCGGGGGCCGTCCGACGCCTCGACCCCCAGATCGTCATAGATGACCAGAAGGTCGAGGTCCGAGGCCGCATTGAGCCGCTCTGCCCCAAGCGAGCCCATGCCAAGGACTACCGCCCCCCGACCGGGTGGCGACCCGTGTTTCCGCGCAAACTCGGCCCCGGTCACGGGCCAGAGCGCTGCGACGGCGGCGCTGGCGACATCGGCATATTCGCGGCCCGCCTGCCCGGCGTCGATCAGCCCCCGCAGGTGGTGGACGCCGACGCGGAAGTGCCATTCGCGGACCATGCGGCGAAGGGCTGCCAGCCGGCCCTCGTAGTCCGGTATGTCGGCGAGCGCCGCCTGGAACGTCCCCTCGAGCGCGGCCGCACCCGGCCAGTCGGCGAAGAACGACCCGCCGATGACCGCATCCAGCACCGCCGAATTGCGCGACAGATAGGCAGCAAGGCCCGGCGCCGTTGCTGAAATGTCAACGATCAGCTCGACCAACTGGGGATTGGAGTCAAAAAGCGAAAAAATCTGCACGCCCGCAGGCAGGCCCTTCAGGAAGGCGTCGAACTGCAACAGCGCCTCGCCGGGGTGGGCGGCGCGCATCAGCCGGTTCAGGAGGTCGGGCCTGATCCGCTCGAAGATCCGACCCGCCCGGTCCGAGCGGAGCGCGGGATAATGCTGCCACCCCTCGATCACGGCGGCCATGTCCGGGCTGAGGTCGGGTTCCGCCGCCTCGGCGCCCGTCGGCGCAAAGAAGGCTTCGGTCAGTGCCGCCACCCGGTCGAGCCGTTCGCGGATGCCGGCGCGGAAGCGGCCGGTGTCGCCTTCCCCTGACAGGCGCGCGATGCGGTCGAAGCCCTCGGCCGTCACCGGCAGGTCGTGGGTCTGCGCGTCGTGAATCATCTGCACCCGGTGCTCGACCTCGCGGTGGGCGCGGTAAAGGACGGTCAGCTCCTCGGCCTCGGCCGCACCGACCCAGCCCTTCGCGGCCAGTGCGGCGAGCGCAGGCACGGTGCCCCTGTCGCGGAGCGAGGGATCGCGGCCCCCGGCGATCAACTGGCGGGTCTGGGTGAAGAACTCGATTTCGCGGATGCCGCCCTGGCCGAGCTTCATGTTGTGGCCTTCCAGGACCAGCGGACCTTGCAGCCCCTTGTGCGCGCGGATTCTGAGCCTCATGTCGTAAGCATCCTGAATCGCAGCAAAATCCAGGTGGCGGCGCCAAACGAAGGGCGTCAGCGTCCTGAGGAACCGCGCACCTGCCGCCACATCCCCGGCGCTCGGGCGCGCCTTGATGTAGGCGGCGCGTTCCCAGGTCCGGCCCTCGGCCTCGTAGTAGCTTTCGGCTGCCGACATCGAGATGCAGACCGGCGTCACGGCCGCGTCCGGGCGCAGGCGCAGGTCGGTGCGAAAGACGTAGCCCTCGGCCGTCAGGTCCGACAGAAGCGCCGTCATGCGGCGGACGACCTTGATGAAGGCCGCGCGGGCCTCCTGAACGTCGGCGCCCTCGAACCGGCTGTCGTCGAAAAGGCAGATCAGGTCGATGTCGGACGAATAGTTCAGCTCGCCCGCCCCCATCTTGCCCATGGCGAGCGCCACAAGCCCCCCCGCCGTCGCCGCATCCTCGGGCGCAAGCCCCGGCAGTTTTCCGCGCCGGATCTCGTCGCCGACAAGCGCCCGAAGGCTCGCCGCCAGCGCCGCATCGGCCAGCGCCGTCAGCGCCCCCGTCACCTCTTCCAGCCGCCAGACGCCGCCCAGATCGGCAAGCGCTGCCAGAAGGGCCACCCGTGCCTTGGCTCGCCGCAGGGCGGCGCCAAGCGCATCGGTCGGCAGGTCGGCGAGGGCGGCGAGTTCGGCGGCAAGGACCGCCTCCGGCTCTGCGGCCAGCGCGCCTTCGAGCCAGGCGCCCTGCCGTTCGATCAGCCCGGCCAGGTAGGGGCTCGATCCCGCCGCGCCACGCAGCAGGCCGGCGAGTTCGGGCGCGAAGACCGGCACCTGGGCCAGGGCGTCCGCGCCCCGCGCGGGGTCAAAGGGAAGGGCGGTGCGGGTCAGGCGCGCGGCAAAGGTCATGGGCCGAAGCTAAGGGACCGCGCGGCCCCCGCGCAAGCCCGCTCGGGCCTAGCCAGTGCCCGTCATGGCCCGAGCGGACCGGACCAGGCCGCCGGTTGCGCGACCCCGATTTCCCCGCTACGCCCGGAGCCATGAGCGCGCCCCCCGACACACTCTGCATCGGCTCGGCCCTTTGGGACGTGATCGGCCGCGCCGGCCAGAGCCTGCCCATCGGTGCCGACGTGCCGGGGCGGATCACGCGGACGCCGGGCGGCGTCGCACTGAACATCGCCATCATGCTCGCCCGGCTCGGGCGGCGGCCGGCAATGCTGACGGCGCTCGGCGATGACGATCCGGGGCTGTCCCTGATCGCAGCCTGTGCCCGGCTTGGCGTTTCGTGCGACCATGCGACGATCCTGCCCGGCCGGCCGACCGACCGCTACATGGCGATCGAGGGCACGAACGGGCTGATCGCCGCCATCGCCGACGCCCATACGCTCGAAGCCGCAGGGGCGGCGATCCTGGCGCCCCTGACCGACGGGCGGCTCGCGGGCGCGGATGCGCCCTGGACCGGACCCGTGGTCCTTGACGGCAACCTGACCGGGGCCCTTCTGGCCCAGATCGCGACCTCGCCCCTTTTCGCGGCGGCCAGGCTTGCGGTCGCCCCCGCCTCGCCCGGCAAGGCATTGCGGCTCGCGCCCCTGTTGCCGCGCCCGAACGTGCGGCTTTACGTCAACCTTGCCGAGGCGGCCCTCCTGTCGGGCGCGCCTGCGGCCGATGCGGCCGCCGCCGCCCGCGCCATGCTTGCGGCAGGGGCCGCGCGGGTCCTCGTAACCGACGGCGCCCGCGCTGCGGCCGACGGCTGCGCCCGTCGCGGCGTCCTGACCGCTACGCCCCCCGCCGTCACCCCCGTGCGCGTGACCGGCGCGGGCGACACGTTCATGGCCGCCCATTTCGTCGCCGAGGACCGGGGCGCGCCCCGCGACGCGGCCCTTGCCCATGCCCTTGCCATTGCCGCGGCCTATGTTGCCGGAAAGGACGCCTGATGCCCCTGCCCCTCACCTTCTCGAGCGAGGTCGCCGCCGCAAAGGCGGACGCGCACCCGCTCGTCGCGCTCGAATCGACGATCATCACCCATGGCATGCCCTATCCGCAGAACCTGGAAACCGCCCGCGCCGTCGAGGCCGCTGTGCGCGAGGCAGGCGCCGTGCCGGCGACGATAGCGGCGATGGGCGGCAGGCTGCACATCGGGCTTGAGCCTGCGGCGCTTGAGGCACTTGCCCGGACCAGGGACGCGATGAAGGTGTCGCGTGCCGACCTGGCCATCTGCCTGGCGCAGAAGCGGACCGGCGCCACCACCGTTGCCGCGACGATGATCGCCGCGCACCTCGCCGGGATCGGCGTCTTTGCGACCGGCGGCATCGGCGGCGTCCATCGCGGGGCCGAGGTGACGTTCGACATTTCCGCCGACCTGCGAGAGCTGTCCGAATCGCCAGTGACGGTCGTCGCGGCGGGGGCGAAGGCGATCCTCGACCTGCCGAAGACGCTCGAGGTCCTTGAAACGCTTGGGGTTCCGGTGATCGCCTACGGGCAGGACGCCTTCCCGGCTTTCTGGTCGCGCGACGCTGGCCTGCGCGCACCCCTCAGGCTCGACAGCCCGGCCGAAATCGCAGCGGCCCATCTCATGCGCGGACATCTCGGCCTGCCGGGCGGCCAGCTGGTCGCGAACCCTATCCCGGAGGCGGCGGAAATCCCGCGCGCCGTGATCGGGCCCGTCATCGAACAGGCGCTGGCCGAGGCCGAGGCGCAGGGGATCGCCGCAAAGGCGGTCACGCCCTTCCTTCTGGCGCGCATCTTCGAACTGACCGGGGGCCGGTCGCTAGCGGCCAACATCGCGCTGGTCCTGAACAACGCGCACCTTGGCGCCCGGATCGCCGCCGAACTGGCGCGCGGCTAGAAGGCGCCGCGCAACTCGGCAAGCGCCGCCGTCAGGACACCGATGTCGCTGCCGACGGCGACGAAGGTCGCGCCCATCGCCAGGTAGTCCTTCGCGAGCGCCCGGTCGCCGGTCAGGATGCCGGCCGCCTTGCCGCTGGCGACGATGGCACTGATCGCACCGGCGATCGCCTCCTGCACCGGGGGCGCGGTCAGCTGGCCCGGATAGCCCATGTCGGCCGCAAGGTCGGCCGGGCCGATGAAGACGCCGTCCACGCCCTCGATCGTCAGGATCTCGGGCAGGGCCGCCAGTCCAGCCCGGCTTTCGACCTGCAGCAGAAGGCAGACGCCTTCATCCGCGCCGGCCATGTAGCCCTTCGCGCGCCCGAAGTCCGAGGCGCGGGCAAGGCTCGCCCCCACGCCGCGCCGGCCGTTAGGCGGGTAGCGCACGGCCGCGACCATGGTGCGCGCGGCCTCGGCGCTGTCGATCATCGGGATCAGGAGGGTCGTCGCGCCAATGTCCAGAAGCTGCTTGACCAGCCAGACCTCGCCGATCGGCGGGCGGACGACGGCGTGGGCGCGGGTGCCGATCGCGGTCAGGGCGCCAAGGGTCGAGCGCAGGTCGTTCGGGGCATGTTCACCGTCGATCACCAGCCAGTCGAACCCCGCCCCCGCGACCAGACCCGCCGCATAGGGGTCGGCGAGGCCAAGCCAGAGGCCGATCTGCGGCCGCCCGGCCCTCAGCGCCGTCTTGAAGGTATTCTCGGCCATCATTCCCCCCCGAACCGGCAGGTGATGCTGCCGAAATCACCGAAATCCGCCTCGATCCTCGTTCCGGGCGGGCATTCGACCGCGCGGACGAACGAGCCCGACAGGATCACCTGCCCCGCGCCGATCGACTGGCCATAGCGGCCGAGCCGTTCCGCAAGCCAGACGATACCCGCGACGGGATCGTTCAAGACCCCGGCCCCAAGGCCGGTTTCCTCGACCACGCCATCGCGGAACAGGATGACGCCGACGCGGCGCAGGTCAAGGGCGCGCGGATCATGGCGCATCTCGCCAACAATAACGCCGCCATTCGCGGCATTATCCGCAATCGTGTCAACAATCGTGCGCGACTGACCGCCCTGGCTGCGCAGGATTCGCGTGTCGAGTATCTCGAGCGCCGGGGCCACCGCCTCGGTCGCGTCCAGCACCTCGTCACGGGTCACCCGGCCCGCAAGTGGCGCGCGGGTCAGGAAGGCGATCTCGGCCTCGATCCGGGGCGCGATGAAGCGGCCCTTCGGGATGACCCCGCCCGGCGGAAAGTCCATGTCGTCCAGAAGGACGCCCGAATCCGGGATGTCTATCCCCAGCGACTGCTGCATGGCGCGCGAGGTCAGGCCGATCTTCCAGCCGATGACCTTGCGGCCCGCCGCGATCTTGGCCGCGACGACAGCGGCCTGGATGCGATAGGCCTCGTCCATGCCGGCACCCGGATGGGCGGCCGACAGAAGCCCGGTCTGCACGCCCGACGTTTCGGCCCCCAGCAGCGCCTTGGCGGCCGCAAGCACCGCATCGTCCCTCACGCCTCGTCCTCCACCCCGTTCACCAGCCGGCCGATGCCTTCGGCCTCGATCTCGACCACGTCGCCGGGCTTCAGCCAGACCGGCGGATCGAGCCGCGCGCCGGCGCCCGATGGCGTGCCGCACAGGATCACGTCGCCCGGCACCAGCGTCGTGAAGGTCGAGATGTAGGCAATGAGCCGGCGGAAGGAAAAGACCATGCGCGAGGTGCGGTCGTCCTGTCGCAACTCGCCATTCACCCGCGTGGCCAGGCGTATGTCGGCGATCTGCGCCTCGTCCGTGAAGGGGACGAGCCAGGGGCCGATGGCACCCGAACGGTCGAAGTTCTTGCCTTGCGTGACGTTGAACTTGCCATGTCGTACCCAGTCGCGCAGCGTGCCTTCGTTCGCGAGCGTCAGGCCCGCGACATGGCTCAGCGCGTCGCGCTCCGCGATACGGCGGCCGGAGCGGCCGATGACCAGCGTCACCTCGCCCTCATAGTCGAGCTGGGGACTTTCGGGGGGCCGGGTCAAGGGCTGCCTATGCCCGGTGAAGGAGCCGGGGAAGCGCACGAAAAGCGAGGGGTGCGTGGGCGCGTCCGAGCCGTCCTTGTATTCTGCGTTGCGGTCCGGGTAGTTCACGCCGACGCAGAGGATCTTTTGCGGCGCACGGATCGGCGGC
>Ga0056909_1000421_pt1 | contig 42694 bp, 38 predicted proteins | sample EBPBio102011_DNA_FD_62115 | JGI IMG/M metagenome (GOLD analysis project Ga0056909, IMG submission 62115) | Wastewater treatment Type I Accumulibacter community from EBPR Bioreactor in Madison, WI, USA - Reactor 1_1/10/2011_ DNA | ecosystem: Engineered > Bioreactor > EBPR > Anaerobic-Aerobic >...
GCCCCGCATTTGTCGCCGATCAGCAGGCTGTCGCATTGGGTATAGTTGCGGCTGCCCGTCGCCTTGGGGTGCACCGAGACCAGGCCGCGATAGGTGTTCTGCGCGCGCCCCGCCGAGATCCCCTTGGACACGATCCGGGATTTCGTGTTGCGGCCCAGATGGATCATCTTGGTGCCGGTATCGGCCTGCTGGGCATTGTTGGCGATGGCGATCGAGTAGAACTCGCCCTGGCTGTCATGGCCGCGCAGGATGCAGGACGGGTATTTCCAGGTGATCGCTGACCCGGTTTCCACCTGGGTCCACATCACCTTGGCCCGGTCGCCCCGGCAATCGGCGCGCTTGGTGACGAAATTGTAGATGCCGCCCTTGCCGTTCTCGTCGCCCGGATACCAGTTCTGGACGGTCGAGTACTTCACTTCGGCATCTTCCAGGATGACGATCTCCACCACCGCGGCATGAAGCTGGTGGGTGTCGCGCTTGGGCGCGGTGCAGCCCTCAAGGTAGCTGACATAGCCGCCCTTGTCGCAGATGATCAGCGTGCGTTCGAACTGTCCGGTGTTTTCCGCATTGATGCGGAAGTAAGTCGACAGTTCCATCGGGCAGCGCGTGCCCGGCGGGATGTAGACGAAGGAGCCGTCGCTGAAGACGGCGCTGTTCAGCGTGGCGAAGAAATTGTCAGACTGCGGCACGACCGAGCCGAGATATTTCTGCACAAGCTCGGGGTAATCGCGGATCGCCTCGGAGATCGGGCAGAAGATCACGCCGGCCTTCTTCAGCTCTTCCTTGAAGGTCGTGCCGACGCTCACGCTGTCAAAGACCGCATCCACCGCGACGCGGCGTTCGCCCTCGGGCGCCTCGACCCCGGCCAGGATCGCCTGTTCCTTCAGCGGAATACCCAGCTTGGCATAGGTGGCCAGAAGCTTTGGGTCCACTTCATCCAGAGACTTAGGTTTGTTGTCGAAGCCCTTGGGTTTGGCATAATAATACTGATCCTGATAGTCGATCTCGGGGTAATGCAGCATGGCCCAGCGGGGTTCTTCCATCTGCAGCCAGCGGCGATAGGCGGCCAGACGCCAGTCCAGCATCCATTCCGGCTCGCCGTTCTTTTCGCTGATCAGGCGGACGATGTCTTCCGACAGGCCCTTGGGCGCGAATTCGGTCTCGATGTCGGTTTCCCAGCCGTACTTGTACTTGCCGGACATGGCCTGGACGGTCTCGATCGTCTCGCGGTCCACGCCCTCGCGGATGTCTTCGATCACCGGCTTGTTCATCGCATCATTCCCGTCATGCGGCCCGCGCCCGGGCCTTGGCATAGGCTTTGGTCCAGGCATCAGCGAACCGCAGCACATCCGTTTCCGTCACACCCGGCCCGATCGAGATGCGGATCGCCTGACCCGCCTCGGCCTCGCCGTATCCCATCGCCCGCAGCACTTTCGAGGCCCGGACCTTGCCGCTGGAACAGGCCGACCCGGCCGATACCGCGAACCCGGCCAGATCCATCGCCATCACCTGCGTCTCGCCCTTCCAGCCGGGGGCGATCAGGCACAGGGTATTGGGCAGGCGCTGCGAGGCTTTCCCGACGGAAATAGTATTCTTTTCCGCCGCCAGCAATGCTGATTCTAGAATATTTCTAATTTGGGCCAGTTCGTCCCAAATTCCAAGCGCCAGATCGCGGGCGGCGGCCTGCGCAGCCGCGGCGAAGCCGGCGATGCCGATCAGGTTTTCGGTCCCGGCCCGGCGCCCCATCTCCTGCCCGCCACCGCGCAATTGCGGTTTCAGATCAATGCCTTGCCGTATCACCAGCGCGCCGATCCCCTTGGGGCCCCCGAGCTTATGCGCCGAGACAAGACCCATATCACAGCCCAGCCAGTTGAAGGCGATGGGCAGCTTGCCGAAAGCCTGGGTCAGGTCCGACACGGCAAGGCCTTCGGGTAGGGCCTGTACCACCCCAGTCTCGGAATTGGCCAGTTGCAGCGCCATTCGCGCCGGTATGGCCGTACCAACCGCCCCCGTATGGTCAACCGGAAGGGTGTTGTCGCACCAGGCCGACACGGCCTCGTGCTCGACATCGGCGCATTCCAGGCCGCGTCCCGCCAGCGCGAGCGCCGCCGACTCGGTCGCGCCGCTGGTGAAGACGATATCCGCCCCCTCGGCCCCCAAAGCCGCCGCGATCTGCGCCCGCGACCGTTCCAACAGCGCCTTGGCCGCCCGCCCCTCGGCATGGACCGAGGAGGGATTGCCGACGATCTCCATCGCCTCGGCCATCGCGGCCCTGGCTTCGGGGCGCAGCGGCGCCGTGGCGTTCCAGTCGAGGTAGAGGCGGTTCATTCCTCATCCACCACGCGGAACAGGGATGGCACGGCGGGGCATGGCGTCAGATCGTTCTTCACCACATCCGACAGCCGCACCTGATGCAGGAAGACATAGACATTGGCCGAGAGCGATTCCCACAGCCGGTTGGTCAGCGATTGTGCCCGTGTGCCCGACACCGCGCCCGTGGCCCCTGCCCCGGCATGGGTCGCATCCACCGTTTCCTCGACCGCTTGGAGCACTTCGGACACCCGGATCTCGACCGGATCGCGCGCCAGACGATACCCGCCCCCCGGGCCGCGCACCGCCTCGACCAGACCGGCCCGGCGCAGTTTCACGAACAACTGCTCAAGATAGGGCAGCGAAATGTCCTGCCGCTTTGAGATTTCCGCCAGCGACACCCGGTCCTCGCCGCCCGCCTTGTTGCGCATCATTGCCAGATCGGCCAGCGCAACCATCGCATAGCGCCCCTTGGTCGACAGCTTCATCTCTGATCTCCCCTACGTCGATGGACCCAAGTCCATTGACGGCGCGCGCCGCGCCCATTACCTCGAAAGCCGACCCAAGGGCCGCATCGGCGGCCTTTAGAACCGTTCTAATATCCCTGAGCGAATCCGTCAAGAATCGCTCGCATCCAGGCGAGGCCCATGCCCGAAGTCATTTTTGCCGGTCCCGACGGCCGTCTCGAAGGTCGCTACCATCCGCAGAAGGACCGCGACGCCCCGATCGCCATCGTGCTGCATCCGCATCCCGCCTATGGCGGCACGATGAACAACAAGGTTGTCTACAACCTGCATTACGCCTTCCACAACCTCGGCTTCACCGTGTTGCGGTTCAACTTCCGCGGCGTGGGGCGCAGCCAGGGCGAATATGACCAGGGCATTGGCGAGTTGTCCGATGCCGCCTCGGCGCTGGATTACCTGCAATCCATGAACCAGAACGCCAAGCATTGCTGGGTCGCCGGGTTTTCCTTCGGGGCCTGGATCGGCATGCAGCTTCTGATGCGCCGGCCCGAGATCACCGGCTTCATCTCGGTCGCGCCGCCGGCGAATCTTTACGACTTCTCGTTCCTGGCCCCCTGCCCCTCTTCGGGCCTGATCATCAACGGCAGCGCCGACAAGGTCGCCCCACCCAAGGATGTGAAGGGTCTGGTGTCCAAGCTGCATGAGCAGAAAGGCATCACGATCACCCATACCGAGGTCGAGGGCGCGGATCACTTCTTCAAGGATGAAGAGGCGCATATGAAGCCGATGATCCAGACCGTCTCGGACTACGTGAAACGGCGGATGACCGAGGGGACGCGCTGAGATGTCCTTCATCCAGGATCTCGCCGACGCGCTGGCCCGCGATGTGATCGAGAGCCAGGACGAATTGCAGAACGACCGCTTCTATGAACAGGTCGGCCGGGTTCTGATGGAAGCCTCGCCCACGCTGAACGAGGCCTTCATGACCTCGATCCGCATCCGTCTGGCGGAAAAGCGCGGGCGCGGTTTCCTTGACCGCGCGATCAAGGCGAAACGCGCGGGCGAAAAGGCCCCCGACGCACCGAAAGACCTGAGCGCGCATTGAGGGTGGCGCGATGACCGAGCGGCTTGACCGGCAATTCGCCTTCCTGAACGAAGCCGACGGTCTGAAATCGGTGCTTCGTGCGACAACCTTGGTCGATGGCTCCCGCCCCGAAAATTCGGGCGAGCATTCCTGGCATCTGGCGCTTTACGCCATGGTCCTGGCCGACCAGGCGCCCCCGGATGTTTCCATCGACCGGGTGATCCGCATGCTGATCCTGCATGATCTGGTCGAGATCGATGTGGGCGACGTGCCGATCCATTCCGCCAATGGCGCGGCCCATGCCAGCGCCGAAACCGTCGCTGCCGAACAGCGCGCCGCCGATCGCATCTTCGGCCTGCTGCCCCCCGACCTCGCCGCCAGCTTCCGCGCGCTCTGGGATGAGTTCGAGGCGGCCCAGACCCCCGATGCCGTCTTCGCCAAAAGCCTGGACCGGGTTCAGCCGGTCATGGCGAACCTGCAATCAGGCGGCGGCACCTGGGCGACCTACAATGTTACTTTCGACCAGCTGGAAACCCGTGTCGGCGCCAAGATCGCCCGCGGCGCCCCGCGCCTGTGGGATTGGGTGCGCGAAAAGGCCCGGCCCTGGTTCGGCTGAAACTCGAATTTTCGGTATACATTCGCATACCGTAATTGCCGCATGCCCGGAAATCAGCTATGCAGCAGCGCAGCGAATCCCCCGGACCGAAAGGGCATATGATGACCAAGATCAAGGTGGCGAACCCCATCGTCGAGATGGATGGCGACGAGATGACCCGGATCATCTGGGACTTCATCAAGAAGAAGCTGATCCTGCCCTATCTCGACGTCGACCTGCTCTACTATGACCTCGGCATCGAAAGCCGCGATGCGACCAATGACCAGATCACCGTCGATTCTGCCCTGAAGACCAAGGAAGTCGGCGTCGCGGTGAAATGCGCCACGATCACGCCGGATGAGCAGCGCGTGCAGGAATTCGGCCTCAAGCAGATGTGGAAGTCGCCCAATGGCACGATCCGCAACATCCTGGGCGGCGTTATCTTCCGCGAGCCGATCATCTGCCGCAACGTGCCGCGCCTTGTGCCGGGCTGGACCAAGCCGATCGTCGTCGGCCGCCACGCCTTTGGCGATCAGTATCGCGCCACCGATTTCCGCTTCCCCGGCAAGGGCAAGCTCACGATGAAATTCGTGGGCGAGGATGGCACCGTGATCGAGAAAGATGTCTTCGACGCTCCGGCCGCGGGCGTGGCCATGGGCATGTACAACCTTGACCAGTCGATCATGGATTTCGCCCGTTCCTCGTTCAATTACGGGCTGATGAAGGGCTGGCCGGTCTATCTGTCGACCAAGAACACCATCCTCAAGGCCTATGACGGCCGCTTTAAGGACCTGTTCCAGGAAGTCTATGACGCCGAATTCGCCGAGGCCTTCAAGAAGGCGGGCATCCATTACGAGCATCGCCTGATCGACGACATGGTGGCTTCGGCGCTGAAATGGTCGGGCGGCTATATCTGGGCCTGCAAGAATTATGATGGCGATGTGCAGTCCGACACCGTGGCGCAGGGCTTCGGCTCGTTGGGCCTGATGACCAGCATCCTGCTGACGCCCGATGGCAAGGTGGTCGAGGCCGAGGCGGCGCATGGCACCGTGACCCGCCACTATCGCCAGCACCAGAAAGGCGAGCAGACCTCGACCAACTCGATCGCCTCGATCTTCGCCTGGACGGGCGGGCTGAAGCACCGCGCCAAGCTGGATGGCAATGCGCAGCTGATGCGCTTTGCCGAGACGCTGGAGAAGGTCTGCGTCCAGACGGTCGAGGATGGCTGGATGACCAAGGACCTGGCCCTGCTGGTCGGGCCGGACCAGAAATGGCTGACGACGATGGGATATCTGGAAAAAGTCGACGAGTATCTGAACAAGGCGCTGGCGGGCTGACCGATGCAAGGAAGGGCCGGGAAATCCCGGCCCTTCGCTATTACAGCCGATGGGCCACATGCGGCGCCATGAGACGCCAGTCCGGCCCGGGCGGCGCCGACGGGGGCAGCCCGATATCGGCCCGCATCCACGGGCTCAGCCCCTGCATGTCGGGTGGCCGCGCCTTGCGCATCCGGCCACGCAGCAACGCGGCAGCCGCAGCGAAAAGCACGTTCCAGGCGCCATGTTCGGCGATGGCCGTTTCAATGGCCGTGGGCTTGCGCAGGTTTGCCTGCGGCAGAGTCAGGATCATCATTGTCCCGGCCCGGTTCTCCCGGGGCCGGCCTCTGGTCTGGGTTTGGAAAAGCCCGGCCCGGGGCAGACTCCCCCCTTGCAGAGAGATCAGTCAGAAATGGGCCAGGAAGGGTTGCGAGGATGCCCCGCCAAGGGGGCCAGACAGATCAGACGCGGGCGCGTAGTCCCGGGCGTCGGTTGCCTCCGGTCGACGGGGCGTCAGCAAATGCAATCATTTCAGCCCCTCCTCAAGTCGTTGTGCCGGATGTTGGCGTGAATGCCGCAGCCTGCCCGAGTCTGGCAAGAGTACAGTTTCACCCCGGCAAAAAGGTGCGGCAGCACGGCCACACCCCGGAATTACGCCGCATTCCGGGAACTGACCGGCCCGCCCCCGCCCGCCCCCCCCTTTACGAAGCGGCCAAAGCGGCGCAGAATAAGGTCATGCATGTTGACCCTTCCACCCCGCGCCGCTACTCGTTTTTCGAGGATATCCAGGGCCTCGTGATCGCTTCGGCGCAGGCGGCGCTGGGCATCCACCTTCTGCGCGCGGCAGGGCTGGTCACGGGCGGAACGGCGGGCACGGCGCTGATCCTGTCCTATGCCTTCGGCTGGAACTTCTCGGCCACGTTCTTCCTGATGAACATCCCCTTCTTCGGCTTCGCCTGGTATGCCCGCGGCCCGGTCTTCTGCCTGAAATCGCTGGTCACGGTCGGCCTGGTGTCGATCCTGGCCGAGGTTCTGAAGCCTCTTGTCCATGTCGACCAGATCCATCCCGGCGCGGCGGCGGCGCTGTTCGGCATATCGGCCGGCGTGGGTCTTCTCGGCCTGTTCCGCCATTCGGGGTCGCTGGGCGGCGTATCCATCGTGGCCCTGATCCTGCAGGACCGCTTTGGCTTCAAGGCGGGCTGGACGCAGCTACTGCACGATCTGGTCCTGTTCTCGGTCGCGCTGTTCCTGCTGCCCTTCGACCGGGTGCTGTGGTCGCTTCTCGGCGCCGTGATCCTGAATGCGGTGATCGCCTTCAACCACCGCCGCGACTGGTATGTGGTGACGTGACCCTGGCTTGCGGCGCGGATTGACCGGGCTCCCTTGCAGTGATAGCCGCGCGGCATGACCGAAACCGGAAAGCACAGCCTCTTTGAAGACGCCCAGGGCCTTGCCTATGGCGCGACGATGGCCGCCTTCGGCATCGTCATCCTGACGCATCTCGGCCTTGTCACCGGGCAGACCGCAGGCTTGGCGGTTCTGATCTCTTACGCGACGGGCCAAAGCTTTGGTCTTGTGTTCTTCCTGATCAACATTCCCTTCTACGTCGTCGGTTACCTGCGGATGGGACCAATCTTTACGCTGAAAACATTCGTGGCGGTGGCGCTGCTCTCGGCCCTGTCGATCTGGATGCCGCAACACCTCAGCTTCGCGACGCTGGACCCTGTCCTGGGGGCCATACTGTTCGGCTTCCTGTCCGGCTCGGCGCTGCTGGCCCTGTTCCGCCATGGTGCCAGCCTGGGCGGCGTGGGCATCGTCGCGCTGATCCTGCAAGACCGGCTGGGCTGGCGCGCGGGCTGGGTGCAGCTTGGCTTTGACGCCCTGCTGTTCGCCGCCGCCTTTGCCCTGCGCGACGCAAAGACCGTCGCGATCAGCTTTCTCGGCGCCGTCGTGGTGAATGTGGTCATCGCCATCAACCACCGCCGCGACCGCTATATCGCCACCTGAACACCCGTTCCCGCAGGGTTATGCGGCGCTGCGGCAAGCGCCCTCTGGTCATGTGCGGCAAAAGCCTGTAAGTGCCGCGCACCTTCCCTCCCTCGTCCGGAACCCCAATGGAACTGCGCAACATCGCGATCATCGCCCACGTCGACCATGGCAAGACCACGCTGGTGGACGAGCTTCTCAAGCAATCCGGCGCATTTCGCGAAGGCCAGCAGGTCAGCGAACGCGCGATGGACAGCAATGACATCGAACGCGAACGCGGCATCACCATTCTGGCAAAATGCACCTCGGTCGAATGGAAGGGCACCCGCGTCAACATCGTCGACACGCCCGGTCACGCCGATTTCGGCGGCGAGGTGGAGCGCATCCTGTCGATGGTCGATGGCGTCTGCCTTCTGGTCGATGCCGCCGAAGGCCCGATGCCGCAGACGAAATTCGTGCTGGCCAAGGCGCTTGCCCTGGGCCTGCGCCCCATCGTGGTGCTGAACAAGGTCGACAAGGCCGATGCCGAACCCGACCGCGCCCTGAACGAGGTGTTCGACCTCTTCGCCAATCTTGGCGCCAATGACCAGCAGCTCGACTTCCCGCATGTCTTCGCCTCGGGCCGCTCGGGCTGGGCGGATCTGGAGCTGGACGGGCCGCGCAAGGACCTTTCGGCGCTGTTCGACCTGATCGTCCGCCATGTGCCCGCGCCCAAGCAGCAGGCCCAGGATGGCGAACCCTTCCGGATGTTGGCGACCACGCTTTCGGCCGACCCCTATCTGGGCCGCATCCTGACCGGCCGCGTCGAATCTGGCCGCATCACCAATGGCACCACCCTCAAGGCGCTGTCGCGCGATGGCGAGCGGCTGGAACAGTTCCGCGTCACCAAGATCCTGGCCTTCCGCGGTCTGTCGCAGGCCCCGATCGACGAGGCCGTCGCAGGCGACATCGTCACCCTGGCCGGCATGACCAAGGCCACCGTGGCCGATACGCTTTGCGCGCCTGAGGTCGACACCGCCATTCCGGCCCAGCCGATCGACCCGCCGACCATCACCGTCACTTTCGGCATCAATGACAGCCCGCTGGCGGGCCGCGATGGCAACAAGGTGCAAAGCCGCGTCATCCGGGACCGGCTGATGAAGGAAGCCGAGGTCAATGTCGCGATCAAGATCGCCGACACGCCCGGCGGCGAGGCTTTCGAAGTGTCCGGCCGCGGCGAATTGCAGATGGGTGTTTTGATCGAGAACATGCGCCGCGAGGGGTTCGAGCTGTCGATCAGCCGCCCGCGCGTCATCATGCGCGAGGAAGACGGCCAGCGCATGGAGCCGATCGAGGAAGTCATCGTCGATGTCGATGACGAATATTCCGGCGCGGTGATCGACAAGCTGACCGGCGAGCGCAAGGGCGACCTGGTCGAAATGAAGCCCGCCGGCGTCGGCAAGACCCGGATCATCGCCCATGTGCCCTCGCGCGGGCTGATCGGCTATCAGGGCCAGTTCCTGACCGACACGCGCGGCACCGGCGTCTTGAACCGCATCTTCCACGGTTGGGCGCCGCATAAGGGCCCGATCCAGGGCCGCCGCCAGGGCGTGCTGATCAGCATGGAGACGGGGGTCTCGGTCGCCTACGCGCTGTGGAACCTGGAAGACCGCGGCAAGCTGTTCATCGGCCCGCAAGAGCAGATCTATGTCGGCATGATCATCGGCGAGCATTCGCGCGACAATGATCTTGAGGTCAACCCGCTCAAGGGCAAGAAGCTGACCAACATCCGCGCCTCCGGCACGGATGAAGCCGTCCGCCTGACACCGCATATCCGCATGTCGCTGGAAGAGGCCATCGCCTATATCGACGATGACGAGCTGGTCGAGGTCACGCCCAAGATCATCCGGCTGCGCAAGCGCCACCTTGACCCGCATGAGCGGAAACGCGCCTCGCGCAGCGAGTGATCGGCGGCGCCCCGCGCGCCGCCTTCGCCCCCCACTGGAACCCTGCCCGCCCTTCGTGCGTTAGTGCCGCGACGAAATGAAAAGGATTCCCGCGATGTATGGCAAGTTCCTCATGCCCGTACTTGCGTTGGCCCTGGCTGCAACCCCGGTTCTGGCCGATGGTAACAAGGGCAAGAAGCACAAGAACGGCTATCATTCCGCGCAGAGTTTCTGTCCGCCCGGCTTGGCGAAGAAGAACCCGCCCTGCGTGCCGCCGGGCCAGGCGAAGAAATGGTCCAAGGACGACGATCATGATCATGATCGTTACCGCAGCTACCGCGTCGGCGACTACATCGACCGAGACTATGTGGTGCTGCGCGACCCCTATCGCTACGGGCTTGACCCGCGCGGCACCTATTGGCGCGTCGGAGACAACCTGTTCCGCGTCGATGGCCAGAACGGGCGCGTGCTGGCCACGCTGGGCCTCTTGTCGGCCCTGCTGAACTAGGTCTTGTAACCAGTTGATCTGAAAGAGGGGCGGCCTATTCGGCCGCCTCTCTGCGTTTGGGGCGCAGCATGTCTTTCAGATAGCGCCCGGTATGGCTTTCCGCGACCTTGGCCACATCCTCGGGTGTGCCGGTGGCCACGATCCGGCCGCCGCCATCGCCGCCTTCCGGCCCGATGTCGATCAGCCAGTCGGCGGTCTTGATCACATCCAGATTGTGCTCGATCACCACGACCGTATTGCCCTGTTCGACAAGGGAATGAAGCACTTCCAGCAGTTTCCTCACATCCTCGAAATGCAGGCCCGTGGTCGGTTCATCCAGGATATACAATGTCCGCCCGGTCGCCCGGCGTGACAGTTCCTTCGACAGTTTCACCCGCTGCGCTTCGCCGCCCGACAGGGTGGTCGCCTGCTGGCCGACCTTGATATAGCCAAGCCCCACCTCGCACAGCGCATCCATCTTTTCGCGGATCGCCGGAACCGCCTGGAAGAACTCGCGCGCATCTTCGCAGGTCATCTCAAGAACATCGGCGATGCTCTTGGTCTTGAACTTTATTTCCAGCGTCTCGCGATTGTAGCGATGGCCCTTGCAGGTCTCGCAGGTGACATAGACATCGGGCAGGAAATGCATCTCGATCTTGATGACGCCGTCGCCCTGACAGGCCTCGCAGCGCCCGCCCTTGACGTTGAAGCTGAACCGCCCGGCCTGATAGCCGCGCGCCTTGGATTCCGGCAGACCGGCGAACCAGTCGCGGATATGGGTGAAGGCCCCGGTGTAAGTGGCCGGATTCGAACGCGGAGTTCGCCCGATCGGGCGCTGGTCGATGTCGATCACCTTGTCCAGATGCTCGAAACCCTTGATCGTCTCGCAGGGCGCGGGCGTTTCATGTGCGCCGTTCAGCCGCATCGCCGCGGTCTTGAACAGGGTCTCGATGGTCAGGGTCGATTTCCCGCCGCCCGACACCCCGGTCACACAGACAAAGCGGCCCAGCGGAAACTCGGCCGTCATCTCCTTGAGATTGTTGCCCGTTGCCTTGACCACGGTCAGTTTCTTGCCATTGCCCTTGCGCCGGGTCTTCGGCACGGCGATCTCGCGCGCGCCTGAAAGGTATTGCCCGGTCAGGCTGGCCGGATCGGCGGCAATTTCCGCCGGCGTGCCGCGCGCCACCACCTGCCCGCCATGCACCCCGGCGCCCGGCCCCATGTCGAAGACATAATCCGCCTCGCGGATGGCATCCTCGTCATGTTCCACCACCAGAACCGAATTGCCCTGGTCGCGCAGGTTCTTCAGCGTGGTCAGCAGCCGGTCATTGTCGCGCTGGTGCAGGCCGATGGAGGGTTCGTCCAGCACATAAAGCACCCCGGTCAGGCCTGAGCCGATCTGGCTCGCCAACCGGATCCGCTGCGATTCCCCGCCCGACAGCGTGCCGGCATTGCGGCTCATCGTCAGATAGTCGAGACCGACATTCACAAGGAAACCAAGCCGTTCGCGGATTTCCTTCAGAATGGCACGGGCGATTTCATTCTTCTGGTTGGTCAGCGCCTCGGGCACGGTTCCCACCCAGTCATGCGCCTCGCGGATCGACATGCGCACGACCTGGCCGACATGCAGCCCGCCGATCTTCACCGCCAGCGCCTCGGGGCGCAGCCGGTAGCCGCCGCAGGCATGGCAGTCGCGGTTGTTCTGGAACCGCTCCATCTCCTCGCGGCTCCAGGCGCTGTCGGTCTCGCGATAGCGGCGCTCCATATTCGGGATCACGCCTTCGAAGACGCGGCTGACCTTATAGCTGCGCCCGCCCTCGTCATAGGTGAAGTTGATCTCCTCACCCTTTGATCCATAAAGGAAAAGCTGCTGGACAGCCTCGGGCAGGTCGCGCCATTTGGTCTTCTTGTCAAAGCCGTAATGCTTGGCCAGCGAGTCGACCGTCTGGGTGAAATAGGGCGATTTCGACTTGGCCCAGGGCGCAATCGCCCCCTGCGGGATCGACAGTCCCTGATCGGGCACGACCAGCCGCTCGTCGAAGAACAGTTCCACCCCCAAGCCGTCGCAGACCGGGCAGGCGCCGAAGGGTGCATTGAAGGAAAACAGCCGCGGCTCGATCTCGGCGATGGTGAAACCGCTGACCGGGCAGGCAAATTTCTCGGAATAGGTGATGCGCTCGCCCTCACCCTCGGATGGTGCGGTCTCGATCACCGCGATGCCGTCGGCCAGGTTCAGGGCGGTGCGGAAACTGTCGGCCAGCCGGGTCTCCAGCCCCTCGCGCACCACGATCCGATCGACCACCACGTCGATATTGTGACGGAACTTCTTGTCCAGCACCGGCGGTTCCTCCAGCTCGTAGAACTGGCCATCCACCTTGACGCGCTGGAAGCCCTGCTTCCTAAGCTCAAGAAATTCCTTCTTATATTCGCCCTTCCGGTCGCGGACGATCGGTGCCAGAAGATAGGCCCGCGTGCCTTCCTCCATCGCCATGACCGCATCGACCATGTCCTGCACCTGCATCGCGGTGATCGGCAGGCCGGTCGCCGGGCTGTAGGGCGTGCCGACGCGGGCGAACAACAGCCGCAGGTAATCGTAGATCTCGGTCACGGTGCCCACGGTCGAGCGCGGGTTTTTCGAAGTGGTCTTCTGCTCGATGGAAATCGCCGGGCTCAGGCCCGAGATATGGTCGACATCGGGCTTGCCCATCATGTCCAGGAACTGCCGCGCATAGGCCGACAGGCTTTCGACATAGCGGCGCTGGCCTTCGGCATAGATCGTGTCGAAGGCAAGCGAGGATTTGCCGCTGCCCGACAGGCCGGTGATCACCACCAGCTGATCGCGCGGGATGTCCATGTCGACACCCTTGAGATTGTGCTCGCGCGCGCCGCGGACTTCGATGAACTTGTGCTCAGGCATGGCAGACCCCCGGGGAACACGCCAGAGATAGGGCAATTCGGGGCCGTATCCAACTGGATTTTGCGAACGAAGCGCGAACTTGCGTGGCTCGGATTTGCGGTATCCGCGCGCTGCCCTATGCTGCGCCAATCAGAGGGAGGGCTCGCATGTTTTCATTCCTGCGCCGGGGCAAGGCGGGCCAGCCGCCCTCGGTGGCCGACCTGGCCATGGCGGTCTCGCGCGGCGAGGTGCTGCTGGTCGATGTGCGCGAGGCGCAGGAGCTGGCCCAGACCGGCAAGGCGCAGGGGGCGCTGCATCTGCCGCTTGGTCAGCTGCCGGCCCTGGCCGACCCTGCCCTGCCCGGTGCGCTGATCCGGCCGGGCAGGCCGGTGGCGGTCTATTGCGTGATGGGGGCGCGGTCCGCAAAGGCGGCCGAGGTCCTGCGCGGCCTGGGCTATGATCCGGTCTGGAACATTGGCGGGCTGAAGGATTGGGTCGCCGGGGGCGGTCAGGTCGAAAGCACCTGACGCCGCCGCGCCTGCCACAGATGCAGGGCGATGCCCAGGCTGCACAGCAGCACGGCGGCCAGCACCAGCCCGCCCGGCCCGGTCGCGGCCAGCAGAGCCGCCAGGGCGGGCGTGCCGCTGGTGGTGCCGACATTGCCCAGTTGCGCTATGGCGCCCGACGCCCCGGCCCGGGACTCGGCCGTTGCGTTCAATTCGGGGATGGCGGCGAAGCTCGCCCCCTGCACGATCCCCAGCGCCGCAGACAGCCAGAAACCGGCCAGCACCATGCCCGCGCCCTGCCCCCAGAACAGGCCCAGCAGCAGAAAGCCGGGGATTGCCGCGCCATAGCCCCAGCGCACCAGCCGCACTGCCGGGATGACCCGCAGCAGGCGCACGCCAAGCGACAGCGACACGGCGATCGAGATCAGCGGCATCCCGGTCGCCATCAGGGCGCGATGCGCCAGCGGCACTTCGGGCGGCAGCAGGGTCAGGCAGGCGACATAAAGGAAGGTATAGCAGAAGAACCCCATGGCCGGTGCCGCCATCCGGGGCGAGCGGTAGATGCGCAGATGCTGCTCCAGCAGATTTCCGGCATGGCCGGCCGGGCTGTGCCGGGGATCGGGCGGCAGCACGGCGCGCAGGATCAGCGCCAGCATGGCCATCCACAGCGCATGGCCCAGGAACAGGCCGGGCGCGCCGCCATGGGCCAGGATGAAAGGCGCGAACAGCGCGAGGACCGCATAGGTGACGCCGAAGAAACTGGACCAGAGCGTCATGGCAAAGGGCCGCTGCGCCTCGGGCGCAAGGGTCGCGATCATGGTCGGGCCGACGACGACGATGGTCAGATGCGAGACGCCTTCCAGCACCCTTGCCGCGATCATCAGCGGATAGGGCGGCAACAGCGCCTCGAGCGCCGAGACCGCCGCCCCCAGCAAAAGCGCCGCGACAATGGCGCGGCGCGGGCCGATACGGGCAACCAGCAGCCCCGCCGTGGTGCCGAAGATCAACCCGACCATGCCGACGACCGACACGACCAGCCCCAGCGCCACCTCGCCCGACCCGCCATAAATGGCGCGAAGATCTTCATATAAAACGGAAATCTTGCCGAATTGCGCTGCGGCCCCAAGGCCCGCGCACCACAGAAGGAAGACCAGGATCATGGGCGGCAGGCGTGTCATGCGCCCTGACTATCAAGCAGCAAGGCGGGAAGCCAGAGGCGCGATGCGCCCCCGTATCTTTCCATCAACCCAATCTTTCCACTGTCTAGAAGTGGATCGCCCGACCATAGGCGTCAAGCACCGCCTCATGCATCATCTCGGACAGGGTCGGATGCGGGAAGACGGTGTTCATCAGGTCTTCCTCGGTCGTCTCAAGCGTGCGGCCGACGACATAGCCCTGGATCAGCTCGGTCACTTCGGCGCCGACCATATGAGCGCCCAGCAATTCGCCGGTCTTGGCGTCGAAGACCGTCTTGATCATGCCCTCGGGTTCCCCCAGCGCGATGGCCTTGCCATTGCCGATAAAGGGGAAGCGGCCGACCTTGATCTCGAACCCCGCTTCCTTGGCCTTGGCTTCGGTCATGCCGACAGAGGCGACCTGCGGCTGGCAATAGGTGCAACCGGCGATCGAGCCGGGTTTGATCGGATGCGGATGGCCGCCCGCGATCAGCTCGGCCACCATCACACCCTCATGGCTAGCCTTATGCGCCAGCCAGGGCGCGCCGGCGATATCGCCGATGGCGAAAAGCCCCGGAACGCCGGTGCGGCAATATTCGTCGGTGACGACATGGGTGCGGTCGATCTTGACGCCCAGGGCCTCAAGCCCAAGGTTCTCGACATTGCCGACGATGCCCACGGCGGAAATCACCGTGTCGAACTCGGCGGTGGTCACCTTGCCATCCTGCTCGATATGGGCGGTGACGCCCACGCCCGGTTTGCGGTCCAGCTTCTTGACCGCCGCCTTTTCAAGGATCTTCATGCCCTGCTTGACGAATTGTTTCTTGGCGAAGCCCGAGATTTCGGCGTCTTCGACCGGCAGGATGCGATCCATCACCTCGACCACGGTGGTATCGGCGCCCAGCGTGTTGAAGAAGCTGGCGAACTCGATGCCGATCGCGCCCGAGCCGATGACCAGCAGCTTCTTCGGCATCCGGGACGCGACCAGCGCGTGCTTGTAGGACCAGACCAGATCGCCATCGGCCTCAAGCCCCGGCAATTCGCGGGCCCGCGCGCCGGTGGCCAGGATGATCGCCTTGGCCTTCAGCGTCTCGCTGCCCTTGTCGGTCTTGACCAGGACTTCGCCCTGTTTCGGCAAAGTGGCCGTGCCCATGAAGACAGTGATCTTGTTCTTCTTCATCAGATGGCCGATGCCGCCCGACAATTGCTTTGCCACGGCGCGCGAGCGCGCGACCACGGCGGACAGGTCAAAGCCGATGCCGTCGGCCTTGAGGCCGAACTCCTTGGCGCGGTGCATGAGGTGATAGACCTCGGCGCTGCGCAACAGGGCCTTGGTGGGGATACAGCCCCAGTTCAAGCAGATGCCGCCCAGATGCTCGCGCTCGACGATGGCGACCTTCTGGCCAAGTTGCGCGGCGCGGATCGCCGCCACATAGCCGCCGGGACCGGCACCGATCACCACCACGTCGAATGTCTGGTCTGCCATCTTCCCCTCCCTTGGAAAAACCGGCCTTCATAAAACTGGTTTACCCTTAAACCATCATGTTCAATCCAGCAACGAAGCCTGCCGCATGGGCCTATTCCTCTGACGCATGGCTGGCTTTCAACGTCCGCACCAGCGCACCATAGCCGCCCTCGGCCAGAAAAGCCGCTTCTTCCGGCGTGGTCTCGCGCCCCAGCGCGGCGTTGCGCAGCGGAAAACGGCCATAGCGGCGGATCATTTCCTGATGCGCCCGGGCGTGCAGCGCCATTTCGGGGTCGGAGGCCATGCGGGTTTCCATCAGGTCCACGGCGCGGGCCTGGTCCTGCGGGTTTTCCGAATGTTCATACGGCATATAGAAGAACTGCCGTTCGGGTTCTGGGACCTGCATATCCCAGCCTTCCTCAAGCGCCTTCCCCGCCGCGGCGCGGGCCCGGGCGTCGGTTGCGAAGGCCAGGGCCGTGCCGCGATGGATGTTGCGGGCGAACTGGTCGGCGATCACGATATAGGCCAGCGCCCCGGCCGGACCTTCGACCCAATGCTCCAGCCCGCCATCGCGCAACGCGTCAAGAAGCTCGGAAAACCGCACGGCGCAGGCATCGTCGATCTCTTCCGTACCGGCATACCAGCCCTCGGGGCCGATCTCGCCCAGCCAGAAATCAAGCACTTCGACCGGATCGGACATGCGGCACCTCCCTTGGACGGCCAGCCTGACAAATGCGCGCGCGCCTTGCAATCCTGCTCAGCGCGGGGTGAGATCGGCCTCTTCCATCACGACGCCCACGGCCACGGGCGAGGCATTGGGCGAGACGCCGCGGAAGGCGCCGGTGACGGCGGGCGCGGCACGGCGGGTCATCCGCCAGGCGGCATAGCCACCCAGCGCAAGGAACAGCACACCGATGAACAAAAAGAAACCCGAGGGTCCGACAAGACCCATGATCCAGCCGGTGACGAGCGGGCCGAAGATCGCGCCGAACCCGTTGAGAAAGATCATCGCGGCGCTGGCGCCGGGCATGTCGTCGCGGGTCAGGAAGTCGTTGGTATAGGCGATCAGCAAGGCATAGATGGGGTTGGTGATGCCGCCCAACACCAGGGCTACGCCGATCAGCCCGGCGAAGGGCAGGCCCGGCAGCATGGCCACGACCATGGCCAGGGCCGCGACGAAAGAAAGGCCCATGATCAGCGTGCGGCGGTCGTTGCGGTCGCTCAGATAGCCGACGGGATATTGCAGCAACAGCCCGCCGACATACATGGCGCCGACAAAGATCGAGATTTGCGAGAGGCTGAGCCCGACCTGGGTGCCCCAGACCGAGGCCATGCCGAACATGGCCGAGAAAATCCCGCCGGTCAGCAGCATCCCGATGCAGCCGAGGGGGGAGATTTCAAAGAGCTTGCGGAAGGAAATCCGCCTTGCGCTGTCGAAGGCGGGGGCGGGCGTGGGGGCGAGAAGGATGGGCAGAAAGGCCAGAGAAACCAGCACGGATGGCAGGATGAACAGGGTGAAACCGCTGGCGTCCGGCAGGTTCAGAAGCACCTGACTGGCAATGATTCCAAGCATTTGGGTGATCATATAGGCCGAAAGTGCCTGGCCCCGCGTCTCATTGGTGGCGGTGTTGTTGATCCAGCTTTCGGCGGTGATGTAGATGCCGGAAAAGGCGAAGCCCGCAAGGACGCGCAGAAGGCTCCAGGCCATCCAGTCGGGCACGACCGGGTAGACGATCAGGATGGCCGAGATGGCCGAGCCGAGGGCGGCGAAGACGCGGACATGGCCGACGCGGCGGATCATCCGCGGCGCAAGCACCGATCCGAACAGAAAACCCAGGAAATACGAGGACATGACGATCGAGAGCTGAAAGGTCGAGAAGCCCGCGCCCGCGCCCCTGATCCCCAGAATCGTGCCCTGCACGCCATTGCCCACCATAAGGAGCATGACCCCCATCAGCAGCGGCCAGGTCGTGGCGATAACCCTGATCATCGTGCAACCTTTCGCGTCTTCCGCATGTCTGGCGAATGTCTGGCAAACGTCTGGCGAATGTCTGCCGCAGATGGGGTGGTAGGCTACCGCGTCGCGCCGCCCTGGCCCGGCGCGGGAATCAGGAGCGAGGCATCGCCATAGGAGAAGAAGCGATAGCCCGTCTTTACCGCATGATCGTAGATCCGGTCGATGGTGCTCTTGCCCATCAGGGCCGAGACGAGCATCAGCAGCGTCGAGCGCGGCAGGTGGAAATTCGTCATCAGCGCATCGGTCACGCGAAAGCGGAAGCCGGGATAGATGAAGATGTCGGTCGGGCCTTCCCAGGGGGCGATCTGCCCGGTCGCCTGCGCCGCCGTCTCGATCAGACGCAGCGCCGTGGTGCCGACGGGAATCACCCTGCCCCCGGCGGCCTTGGTCGCCGCGATCTCGGCCGCGGCCCCGGGCGTCACGCGGCCCCATTCGGAATGCATCCGATGGGTCGTCACATCCTCGACCTTGACGGGCAGAAAGGTGCCCGCGCCGACATGAAGGGTGACTTCGGTGAACTGCACCCCCCGGTCGCGCAGCGCCGCCAGCAGGGCCTCGTCGAAATGCAGGCTGGCGGTCGGGGCCGCCACGGCACCGGAATGGCGGGCGAAGACGGTCTGGTAATCCTGCTTGTCCGCCGCATCCGCCGCGCGCTTGGCGGCGATATAGGGCGGCAGCGGCATGGCCCCGGCCTCGGCCAGTGCGGCATCGAAAGCCTCGCCCGCGCGGTCGAAGATCAGGCGCAGGTCGGTTTCGCCCTTTTCGGCGACGATGGCCGAAAGCTCGGGCGAGAAGGTGATGGTCTCGCCTTCCTTCAGCTTGCGCAGCGGCTTGGCCAGCGCGCGCCAGCCGCCCGCGGCGTCGGGTTCCAGAAGCGTGATCTCGATCTTCGCCTCGGCCTCGCCGCGCTGGCGCCTGCCGAAGAGGCGGGCCGGAATGACCTTGGTATTGTTCAGGACCAGCCGGTCACCGGGTTGCAACAGGCCCGGCAGGTCATGGACATGAAGGTCGCTGATGCTGTCGCCCTGCGCCAGAAGAAGCCGCGCCGAGGACCGCGGGCGGGCGGGCCGCGTGGCGATCAGCCCTTCGGGCAGGTCGAAGTCGAAATCCGAAAGCTGCATCTTCCCCTCAGTCAGCCGCCCTGTTTCAGAACCGGCGGCGGTTGCCGGAAGATTTCGCGGAACATGCCCGGGGTCAGGATCGACAGCGGGTTGACGCTGACCTGCGGATTGTCCGATGTGCCGGTGATCCGGTAATTGAAGCCGAACAGCCCCTCGCCCTTGCGGGTGAAGATCTGCCCGATGCCGTTGAGGATATAAAGGGGCGAAATCGTGCCTTGAATATCCAGCTGACCCGAGCCCGAGCGGTAGAGACCGGCGAAGGAAATTCCCATCGAAGCGCCGACCGCCGCGCCGCGCCGGACCTGCACCCCTTCGGGCTGAAGGGTGAATTCGACATCGCCCTCGCCGAAGAGGATGCCATTGCCGTTCAACTGTTCCAGCAGCCCCACCACCGAGACGGCGGAAAGCAGTTCGGCCAGGGCGGGCGCGCCTTGAACCGACAGGTTCTTGAAGGTGCCGATGCCGATGTAATTGCCCTCGGCCCCGCGCGGTTGCAGCGTCAGGTCCATGCTGCCGCCGCGCCCCTTGTCGAAGATGCCGGCCGCCGCCATGACGCCCCCGGCATTGCCCGAGCGGATGCGGATCGCGGTGCCGCCCTTGACCGGAACCGTCGCCCCCTCGATCCTTCCCGCGCCATTGACCGCGCCGACGAATGTGCCGTCCAGCCCGCCCGCGCGTTGCAGGAAATTGCCGGAAAAGCCGGTGATGGCGATGCCGGACGAGACGACAAGCCGGTCGAGATTGACCTTGATCGGCACGGTGCCGCCACTGCCGCCTGCGCCCCCGTCCCCCGAGGGGCGGTTGCGCATATCCAGGGTTCCGCCATTCAGCGCGACCGTGATGCCCGCCTTGCCGGTGCCGCGGATATCGGCGGGCGCGTCAAGCCAATTGCCCACCTTGAGGCTGGTGAAGCTGGCCAGGTCCAGCCCGCCGCCTGCCTTTGTGGTGATCCGGCCCTGGGCGGCAAGGCCCGGCGCGGTAAGCGACAGGGCCGTGACCTCGGGGGCTGTGCCAAGCACGGCGTCCAGCGCCAGCTTGCCCCTGGTCCTGGCGCCCTTGGACCAGCTCAGCGGCGCGACCGCCAATGTGGCGCCGACAAGATCGCTTTCCAGGTGCAGGCGTGCGGGCTTGCCCTTGGCCAGATCCAGCGTGATATCGGCCCCCGTCTCGCCCCTGAGCCAGCCCTGAGGCAGCGAAATGCCCAGGTCGCGCAGCCATGCGTCGCTGATCCGGGCCGAACCGCGCACCGTGGCCTGGCCTTTCACTGTCGCATTGAAGCGCTGGTCATAGCGGGCGACGATGGGCATCGGACCAAGCAGCCCTTCGCCCGACAGGCTGAGGCCCTGGTTCGTGACCTTCACCGCCATGTCAGGCGAGGTGACGGCGCGGCCGGGCACGATCTTGTCGGAGGAGAAATCCAGGATGCGGCCCGAGACGTTGTATTCGACATCCTGGGCGGTGATCCTGGCGATCAGCGGAAAGCGCAGGTCCGAGGCCAGCACCGCCCTGCCCTGGCCCAGATCGACCGGGCGTTCGGCCTTTTGCAGGAATCGGAAGGGTTCCTGATCCAGCAGCGACAGGGTGGCGGTCAGTGGCGCGTCGGTGATCAGACGGACCTCGGCGGTGGCGGGGAATTTGGTGATGTCGGGCACGGTCATCACCGAGCCGCCCACCTCGATCCGGCCGCCCTGCGGCGCGGTGACATGGCCGCCATCGACGACGACGGTATAGACATTGCCCTCGATCGTGGCGCGGCCATGGCCTTCCTGGATCGGCGGCAGGGTGCGGATGAAGCGGACCTCGGCGCCCGAGAATTCATAGCCCAGGGCAAAACGCGGCGGCGCCTTCTCGGCAAAACGCAGGGCGGCCTTGAAATTGGTGAACTCGGCCTGGCCGACATTTTCCGAAAGCCATTTGCGGGTGCCGGGCACGGCCGAAACCGGCCAGAGCCGCATCAGGCGCTGGGCCTCGATGGCGTTGAGCGCGACATCGAGCCCGCCCTTCCAGCCGTCCTCGGCGATCTCGGCCCGGCCGGTCAGCGCGAGGCGTTCCTTGCCCTCGGTCAGGACCAGTTGCCCGACCTGAAGCCGGAAGGGGCGGAATTGCAGTTTCAGGTCAAGGACGCCGTCCGAGAAGCGGACGGGGCTGGCGAAGACGCCTTCGGGGTCGACCATGACTTCGGAGAAATCAAGCTGGGTGACCAGGGCGCGGGGCAATGCGCCGCGCGCGATCGGGGCGCCGCGGTCATCCAGCAGGTCGCTGTGGCCCACGGCCTTGAGCCGCAGCGATGGGCTTTCGACGGAGAGAGATTTCAGGGTGACACGCTGGCTGGCGGGGTCGTAATGCAGCGCCATGGCGGCGCTGTCGAAGGGCACGGGGGCGGCTTCGGGATCGGGGCGCAGCGCGCCCTGGCCCAGTTGCAGCCGCGCCTCAAGCTGGCCGACCTGGCCCTCGGCGGTGAGGGCACCGCTGATCTCGCCCGAGATGGGGGCGTCGAGGACGGAAAGCGGGGCCAGGGGGGCGGCCTGGGCGGCCAGATCGGCGGCGGCGACGCGGGTGACGGTGGCGGTCATCCGGGCCGAACTGTCGGATCTGGACGTCTCGACCAGGACGCGGGCCTGGGCCGGATCGACCCCGTCGAGCAGGGTCAGCGACAGTTCGGCGGCCAGCCCGCTTTCGCGGTTTTCCAGCACGAGGCGGCCATCGCCCACTTCCCAGCGCCGCCCGGCGCGGGCGTCTGTCAGGGTCAGGGTCAGGGCATCGGCCTCGACCAGCGCCAGCCCGGCAAGGGCGGGACGGCCGAACATGCGGTCCAGCGCATCCAGGAGCTGGGCGGGGTCCTGCAGGCCGGGGCTGCCCGACAGGCCGGCCAGGCTGAGACCGAGCCGTCCCTCGGCATCGCGTTCCAGCGCCAGCCGCGCGCCCGAGAGGCGGACGGAGCGCGGCTGGACCTTGCCGGTCAAGAGCGCGCCGGGGTCAAGGGCCACCCGCGCCTCGCTGAGCCCGAGAAGCGCCTTGCCCGCGCCATCCATCAGCCGCAGGTCGCGCAGCACGAAACGCGGCACCAGATCGCGGTCGACGGCAATCTCGACCCCGCCCAGCGACAGGGCGCTTCCGGGCGGCTGATGGGCTGCGCCCAGCTTGCGGTTGAGCCGGTCCTCGACCTCGGCCACGGCCCAGACCGGCAGATGCAGCGTGCGCCCGGTCAGCACCATGCCCGCGGCCAGAACCCCGAGCGACAGAAGCAGAAGAAAGAGGATCAGCCGCAGCCCAAGGCGCGGCACATGGCGATGGCGCAAGCGGCGCTTCTTCCGGGGGGCAGGCACGGGCGCTTGCGGCGCTGCCGCACCGTCCGACCCGTCCGAAATGCCGCCTTCCGCCAAGACCTGATCCGTCCCGCCTGCTCTTCGCGCCCCCTTGCCTTTATCCTTGCCGCAAGGCAACCCGCAGACCAAGCCCAAGGTGCTCACAAGGCAAGGAGCCGCGCATGATCGAAGCTGGACAGATCGCCCCCGATTTCACCCTTCCCGCCACCGGCGGCGGCACGCTGATCCTGTCGGCGCTGCGCCCGGCCCGGGTCGTGCTGTTCTTCTACCCCAAGGACAACACGCCCGCCTGCACGCTCGAGGCGCGCGACTTCTCGGCGCTGGCCGATGACTTTGCCAAAGCGGGGGCGCAGGTCTTGGGCATTTCCAAGGACAGCGCCAAGGTGCATGAGGGCTTCTGCGCCCGGCAGGATCTGGCGATCCGGCTTCTGTCCGACAAGGACAGCGCCACCTGCGAGGCCTATGGCGCCTGGGGCGAGAAGAAACTGTACGGCAAGACCTATCAGGGCATCCTGCGTTCGACCTTCCTGATCGGCGGCGATGGCCGGGTCGAGAGGGTCTGGCCGCAAGTCTCGGCCAAGGGCCATGCGGCCGAGGTTCTCGCCGCGCTCAGGGCCCTGTGAGCCTTTCTTCCTTTCCCTTCTTCTGTTCAAAAATATCCTGCGGGGAGGTCTGGAGGGGTGCAAAACCCCTCCAGGGTTTCCAAGGGGCGCAACGCATCGCGCAATGAGGACCGCCATGACCCAGAGCCTTGCCGAAAGGGCCGTCGAGATCCTGACCACCGCAGGCGGCCGCGAGAAGGCGGCGCTGAGCCGCCGCCATGCCGCGGCCTGGGTCGCGGCGCGGGCGGCGGGCACGCCCTTGCCGGTGGGCCGGGCGACCCCGCCCGATGCCCCGGCGCGCCCCGACAAGCCCGATCTCCTGCCCCCGCGCGAGGTGCCGCGCCGCCGCCCCGGCAGCCCGCAGGGCCGGATCGCGCTGTTGCATGCCGTGGCGCATATCGAGCTGAACGCCATCGACCTGCATTGGGACATCATCGCCCGTTTCGCCGACCAGCCGATGCCGCTGGGCTTTTACGACGACTGGGTGAAGGCGGCGGATGAGGAATCGAAGCATTTCACCCTGCTTTCCGATGTGCTCGAGGCGCTGGGGTCGCATTACGGCGCCCTGCCCGCCCATGCCGGCATGTGGCGCGCCGCCGAGGATACGGCGCGGGATTTCAAGGGCCGTCTGGCGGTGGTGCCGATGGTGCTGGAGGCGCGCGGCCTGGATGTGACGCCGGGCATGATCGAGATCTTCCGCAAGGCGGGCGAGGAGCGGGCCATCGCCGCGCTTGAGGTGATCTATGCCGAAGAGGTCGGCCATGTCGCCTATGGCGCGAAATGGTTCAACTGGCTCTGCGGCCGCGATGGCGAGGACCCGAAAGAGGTCTTCCATAGCCTGGTCCGGCGCTATTTCCATGGCGCGCTGAAACCGCCGTTCAACGAGGAAAAGCGCGCCGAGGCGGGGCTGCCGCCCGATTTCTACTGGCCCCTGGCCGAAGGGGCGGATCAAGCGGGAGAGGCCTGATCCGGTTCCTGAAAATTGTCGCTATCGGCAGATTCTCGCCGATAATGGGCGGGTTGACCGCGGCCTTGCCCCGTGCCGGGCCAAAATCCTTGCGACACAGGGGCCACTTGGCTAATCAGGAACAGGCCTTGCAAGGAGCGCACGGGGGTGCGCCCTAAGGGGTTGAGCGACAACAACAATCGGACTGCCCAGTTGCTTGCACGGCTTGCTTTCAGGATCAATACCCAGCTTGAGCGGGTCTTTCCCGAGCAACGCGTCTTTCTGAAATCCGACCATGGCACCCATTTCATCCGCTTCCGCCCCGCCACCCAGGCGGTGATGGCGGTGGCGGGCGGTCTTGCCCTGGCCTGGACCATCGTCGCCACCGCGATCCTGATGATGGAGACGATCGGCGCCGGTTCGGCGCGCGAACAGTCGCAGCGCCAGGCCGTGGTCTTCGAGCGCCGCCTGACCCAGCTGTCCGCCGACCGCGACCTGCGGCTGCAAGAGGCGACGGCGGCACAGGACCGCTTTTCCGGCGCGCTGGAACAGGTTTCCGAGATGCAGGAGATGCTTCTCGGCTCGGAAGACCGCCGCCGCGAGCTGGAGACCGGCATCGAGGTGGTGCAGGACACGCTGCGCCGCACCATCAAGGAGCGTGACGAGGCGCGGGCCGAGATCGCCCGGCTGACCCTGGCGCTTGACCAGCATGACGAAGCCGGGGCGACCGAGATCGGCCGGATGCATGACACGGCGGCGACGCTGGATTTCCTGACAGCGGCGCTGGAAGGCACCGCCAGGGAACGCGATGCCAAGGCTGCGGAAACGCTGGCCGCGCAGGGCGAGATCCTAGCGCTGCAAGACGCAATCCGGCTCAACGGCGCGCGCAACGACGCCATCTTCGCCAAGCTGGAAGAGGCGGTCACCGTCTCGATGGAACCCCTGGACAAGATGTTCCGCTCGGTCGGGCTTGACCCCGAGGATCTGATCGCCTCGGTGCGCAAGGGCTATTCCGGCCAGGGCGGCCCGCTGGCACCGATCACCGTCTCGACCAAGGGCGGCACGCTGACCCCGGACGAGACCCGGGCCAATGCGATCCTGCGCGATCTGGACGAGATGAACGTCTACCGCATGGCGGCCGTCCGCGTGCCGCTGGGAATGCCGGTCAAGGCCTCGGTGCGCTGGACCAGCGGTTTCGGCGGGCGCGACGACCCGCTGGGGCGTGGCTACCGCCAGCATGAGGGGCAGGATCTGGCGGGCGATTACGGCACCGCGATCTATGCCACGGCCGATGGCGTGGTGACCTATGCGGGCTGGCAAAGCGGCTATGGCCGCCTGATCAAGATCCAGCACGCTTTCGGCATCGAGACCCGCTTCGGCCATCTGTCACAGATCCGTGTCGAGGTCGGCCAAAGGGTCTCGCGCGGGGACAAGATCGGTGATATGGGCAATTCAGGCCGGTCGACTGGAACCCATCTTCACTACGAGGTGCGGATCGGGGGCAGTGCCGTCAATCCGATCAAGTTCATAAAGGCAGCCAGCAATGTTTTCTAAGAGCCGCATCAACGAACCGGGTCCGAAGGCCGAGGCTGAGAAACCCAAGACCCCGGAGACCCAAGTGTCGAAACCTGCCATGGAATTCACCCCGTCCGCGCCCAAGGGCAAGGCGACGGCCTCGGTCCTGTCGTCGGACCTGACGGTGGTCGGCAATCTGCGCACGACGGGCGATATCCAGGTCGAGGGCACGGTCGAGGGCGATATCCGCGCCCATCTGCTGACCGTGGGCGAAAGCGCCACGATCCGCGGCGAGATCGTTGCCGATGACATCGTGGTCAATGGCCGGGTGATCGGCCGGGTCCGCGGGCTGAAGGTGCGCCTGACCTCGACCGCCCGCGTCGAGGGCGACATCATCCACAAAACCATCGCCATCGAGTCGGGCGCGCATTTCGAAGGTTCGGTGCAGCGTCAGGAAGACCCGCTGGCCGCTGGCCGGTCGAACCCGATCCCCGCCGGGATGCGCGCCGCCGAGGCGGCGCCGGGCGGCGAGACGCTCTGAGGCCCCGGGCCGGGCCTGACCCGATGCGGAAAGGGCGCCCCTGCGGCGCCCTTTTTCATTCAGTCGAGTTCATTCAGTCGAGCGCGCGGCGATAAAGATGCCAGCTGGCATGGCCGAACAGCGGCAGGACAAGGAACAGCCCGAGAAAGCCCGGCAGCATGGCAAGGAACAGGCAGGCGGCGATCAGCGCGCCCCAGCCCAGCATCACCAGCGGATTGTCGCGGACCAGGGCGAAGCTGGTCAGCATGGCGGTGACGAAATCGACGTCGCGGTCCAGCAGAAGCGGCAGGGCGACCACGGTCAGGCTGTAGATCAGCGTCGCGAAACAGGCGCCGACCAGCGTGCCCATGGCCAGCATGGCCATGCCCTGCGGCGTGGCGAAGATCGCCAGGCTGGTGGAGACATTGGTCATGGTCGCGCTGCCCAGGAAGAGGGCGAAGATCATGTGGGACAGGAAGTTCCAGAACAGGAAGAAGACCACGATCACCGCCGCGATCGAGGGGATCTGGCGGTCCTTCTGGCGGAAGATCACGCCCAGGACGCTGCGCCAGTCCAGCGCCTCGCCCGTCTCGCGCCGCCGCGACACCTCGTAGAAGCCGCAGGCGATGAAGGGGCCGAGGATCGGAAAGCCCGCCGCCGCCGGAAGGGTCCACCAGAGCTGGCCCTTGGTCGTGACCGCCCAGAAGACCAGCCAGCCGCCCAGCACATAGACCAGCGCGAAGAACAGGCCGTAAAGCGGCGCGGCGCGGAAATCGGCCCAGCCCGCACGCAGGCTGTCGCGCAGGTCGACCCATTCCATCTGGTTGATCTCGGGCACCTTGCTGCCGGTTGCCACCTCTGCGCTCATCGCCTGCTCCATCTCTTCCCTGCGGGCAGGCTAAGGGCGTGAACGGGCGGGCGCAAAGGGATTTGCGCGCGGGCGCGCGGACAAGAATTCCAGACGAGAAGTCCTTTGGCGCGAGGTTTGTGCGAAACCTCGCGCCCCCGGCGCGTCAGACGTCGGCCTTGGCCTCGGCGCGGCTTTTCCCGGTCAGGTCCATCGCCAGCGTCGCGGCCATGAACGGGTCAAGATCGCCGTCAAGCACGCCCTGGGTATCGCTGGTCTCGTGATTGGTGCGCAGGTCTTTGACCATCTGGTAGGGCTGCAAGACATAGCTGCGGATCTGGTTGCCCCAGCCGGCATCGCCCTTGTTCTCATGCGCCTCGTTGATCGCGGCGGACCGCTTGTCCAGCTCCATCTGGTAAAGCCGCGCCTTGAGCGCGTTCATCGCGATCTCGCGGTTCTGGTGCTGCGATTTCAGCGACGAGGTCACCACGATCCCGGTCGGGAAGTGGGTGATCCGCACCGCCGAGTCGGTCTTGTTGACGTGCTGGCCGCCCGCGCCGGAGGAGCGGTAGGTGTCGATGCGGATGTCCTTGTCCTGCACTTCGATGTCGATGTTGTCATCGACCACCGGATAGACCCAGACCGAGGCGAAAGAGGTTTGGCGCTTGTCGCCCGAGCCGAAGGGCGAGATGCGGACAAGTCGATGCACGCCGCTTTCGGTCTTCAGCCAGCCATAGGCATTGTGGCCAGAAATCTTGTAGGCGACGGATTTGATCCCCGCCTCCTGCCCGGCTTCTTCCGAGAGCATCTCGACGGTGAAGCCGCGGCGTTCGGCCCAGCGGGTGTACATGCGGGCCAGCATCTCGGCCCAGTCCTGGCTTTCCGTGCCCCCTGCCCCGGCATTGATTTCCAGGAAGGTGTCATTGCCATCGGCCTCGCCGTTCAAGAGCGCCTCAAGCTCTTTCTGCGCGGCCGTTTCCAGCAGGGCCTTCAGCGCCGTCTCGGCCTCTTGGACGATGGCCTCTTCGCCCTCCATCTCGCCCAGTTCGATCAGGCCGATATTGTCGTTCAACCCGCCTTCGATCAGCTTGTAGCCGTTGACGGCGTCGATCAGCGACTGGCGCTCGCGCATCAGTTTCTGGGCGCGGGGCGGGTCGTTCCACAGATCGGGGTCTTCGATCAGGGCGTTGAATTCCTCAAGCCGGTGCGGCGCGGTTTCCCAATCCATCCGCTGCGCCAGAAGCGCCAGCGACTTGCGGATCGCCTCGACATTCTGTTGGGTTTCCGCCCGCATCTTGCCGTTCCCTCATGAGTATCGCGGCCTGATAGCGCCTGCGCCGCGCCCCGGCAAGGGCGCGGCAGGGCCGTGGGCCAGTGTCTGTCAGTAAAGCCCGCCCGCCGAGACCGTGCCGAAATCGGCCTTGCCCGGAATGACGGCGCGTTCGCCGGTGGCGGTGGTGACGGTGCTGCCGCTGTCGGCATCGGTTTCGCCATAGGCGAAGAGGGGCAGGTTCTGGCCCATGGCGAAGCCGCCATCGACCAGCGCGCCCAGACCGAAGATCGGGTCTTCCCCTTCGCGGAAATATTCCGCCACGACGTTGTCGCCGGTCACGCCATCGGGCAGGCGCGCGCCGGTGAAGCGGTCGATGTTGACGAAATAGCCGCCCGGCGGAACCTTGAACTTGGTGCCGCCATATTTCTTGATCGCGGTCTTCATGAAGCTTTCGAAGACCGGGCCGCAGAACCCGCCGCCGGACACGTTGCCCAAGGATTGCGGGTTGTCATAGCCGATATAGCAGCCCGCGACGATGTTCGAGGAATAGCCGATGAACCAGACATCCTTGGCGTCATTGGTGGTGCCGGTCTTGCCCGCGATCGGCACGGGCAGGTTGATGCCGCGCGCGGTGCCGCGTTGGACCACGCCTTCCAGCATCGAGGTCAGCTGATAGGCGGTGATCGCATCCATCACCCGCTCGCGGTTCGAGGTGATGCGGACGCCCTCGCCCGAAGGCAGGGTCGCCAGACCGCAATCCTCGCAATTGCGCTGGTCATGGCGATAGATGGTGCGGCCATAGCGGTCCTGCACCCGGTCGACGAGCGTGGGTTCCACCCGCTCGCCGCCATTGGCGAACATCGCATAGGCCGCGACCATCTTGTACAGCGTCGTCTCCTGCGCGCCGAGGGCATTGGCCAGGAAGGGCGACATGCGGTCATAGACGCCGAAGCGTTCGGCATAGGCGGCGACCGTCTCCATGCCGATTTCCTGCGCGATCCGCACGGTCATCAGGTTGCGGCTCTGCTCGATCCCGGTACGCAGGGGCGTGGGACCGTAATATTTGCCCGAGGCGTTCTTGGGCGTCCACAGGCCCTGGGCGGTATCCACCTCGATCGGCGCGTCGACGACGATGGTCGCGGGCGAGAAGCCGGAATCCAGCGCCGCGGCATAGACGAAGGGCTTGAAGGAAGAACCGGGCTGGCGGGTGGCCTGGGTGGCGCGGTTGAAGACCGAGAACTGGTAGGAGAAGCCGCCCTGGATGGCAAGGACGCGGCCGGTGTTCACATCCATCGCCATGAAGGCGCCCTGCACGGCGGGCACCTGGCGCAGGGTCCAGCGGATGAAGCTGTTATCGGCATCCTTGATCATGCGGCGCACAAGGACGACGTCGCCCGGCTTGAAATTGTCGGCGAAGCTGCCCTTCATCCAGTCGATATCGGCGCGGGGAATGACCTGCGGCTCGGCCTCGGTCTCGCGCACGCCCTCGATGCCGATGCGCATCGACTTGTCGCCGATCCCAAGCACGACGGCGGGGAACCAGCCGTCGATGTCGCGCGGCACATCGGTCGCGGCCAGGGCGGCGCGCCAGTCGGATTCGGCGCCCAGCTTGTCTTCGGCAATGGTCTTGCCGGTGCCATTCCAGCGGCCACGGCCACGGTCGTATTTTTCCAGCGCGGTGCGGAGGGCCTTTTCGGCAGCGGCCTGCAATTCGGGGTCGATGGTGGCGCGGATGGTCAGGCCGCCGGTGAAGAATTCGTCCTTGCCGAAGTTCTTGGACAGCTGGCGGGCGATTTCCTCGGTGAAATAGGTCCGCTGCGGCATGGCCTCGCGGAAGGAGGGGAAGTCGCCATTCTGCACGGTCCTGAGCGGCAGGGCGCGTTCGGCCTCGTAGCTGGCATCGTCGATATAGCCGTTCTCGTTCATCTGGCGCAGCACATAATTGCGGCGGTCGACCGCCTCTTCATACTGCCGGACAGGATGCAGGTCGGTCGGTTTTTTCGGCAGGGCGGCCAGATAGGCGGCCTCGCCCGGGGTCAGGTCGGCCAGCGACTTGTTGAAATAGGTCTGGGCGGCGGCGGCGACGCCATAGGAATTCTGGCCGAGGAAGATCTCGTTGAGGTAGATCTCAAGGATGCGGTCCTTGGACAGCGTTTCTTCAAGCCGCGTCGCCAGGATGATTTCCTTGATCTTGCGCTCGATCCCCTTGGTGCCGTCGCGGGTGCCATCCAGCAGCATGTTCTTCATCACCTGCTGGGTGATGGTCGAGGCGCCGCGCACGTCGCGGCCCCGGGTCTTCACCGCCTCGACCAGGGCCGCGATCATGCCGCCCGCGTCATAGCCGTGATGGCTGTAGAAATTCTTGTCCTCGGCACTGATGAAAGCTTCCTTCACCAGATCGGGAATATCCTCGGCCGGCACGAAAAGGCGGCGTTCGCCATTGTCGACGAATTCGTCAAGGATGCTGCCCTCGCCGGTATAGATGCGGCTGATCGTGGCCGGGGCATATTGCGCCAGGCTTTCATGGCTGGGCAGGTCGCGCGAATACATCCAGAAGATCGCGCCGACGGTCAGGGCGCCGAAAAAGACGCCCAAGGTCAGCGCGGTGAAGATGGCCCCGAAGAAAGAGCCGATGAATCGCAGCACGGATCGTGCCCCCTGCCCAAAAAGGTGATGTGCCCCAGTATAGCAGACGCGGGCAGAGGTCAAAACCTTGGCCCGGAAAAGTGATGGCGGCGGCGGCTTTCTGCGGCTGGCTACTTGTCGCGCAGCGCGCGCAGGGCGCGATCCTCGCCGGACCAGGCGATCAGCGCCTGACGCAGCGCCTCGGCCATGCCCGCCCGCCATTCCTTGTCCTCGAGCCGCTTGAGATCGCGCGCCGACGAAAGGAAGCCCAGTTCCAGCAGGACCGAGGGGATGTCGGGCGATTTCAGCACCGAGAAACCGGCCTCCTGATGCGGGTGGCGGTGCATCTTCAGCCCCGCCGCCTTGATGGCGGTTTCCAGCGCCGCCGCAAGCCTTGCGATGCGCGGCTCGGTCTCGGTGCGGGCCATGTCCATCAGCACGCTGGCCACCAGATCATCCTGATCGCGCAGGTCCACCCCGGCCAGAAGGTCGTCGCGGTCATGCCGTTCGGCCAGCGCGGCAGAGGCGGCATCGGTCGCCTCGTCCGACAGGGTATAGATCGTCGCGCCCTGCGCCTCGCCCTCGGCGATGGCATCGGCATGGAGCGAGAGGAAGACATCCGCCCCGGCGGCCCGGGCGATGGAGATGCGGGTTTCCAGGGGCACGAAGACATCTTCCTCGCGCGTCATCACCACCTGGAAGCGGCCATCGCGCAGCAAAAGCTCTTTCAGCTCGCGCGCGAAGCCCAGCATCAGATCGGCCTCTTTCTGGCCGTCGCGTTCCGCCCCCGGGTCGATGCCGCCATGGCCGGGGTCAAGCACCACGACGACAGGGCCATCGCGGCGCGTGGGCAGCGGTTCGGGAAGGGCTGCGGCCCGGGGCAGCGACCAGTCGGGCGGTTCCGGCAGGGCGGCGGCATCTGCGAAATCATCCGGGGTGGCATGCATCAGGCCGATACGGATCACCGCGCCTTGGGCCCCCTGCCCCTGGGCGGTTTCCATCGCCGCCGACTGCACCAGCAGGGGCGTCTTCAGTTCAAGCACCAACCGCGACCAGCCGGGGCGGAAGATGCCCGCGCGCATTCCAGCGATCTGCGGGGCCGATTGCGCCACCTGGGCGATGGGGGACCAGTCAACCTCGCGCACGTCAAGGATCAGCCGGGGCGGCTTGTCGAGGACGCGGACGCGCCAGGGCACCGGCTGGCTGATCGCCAGCGCGATGGCGACATCCTGTCCCGTCTCGCCAACGGCGGTGATGGCGGAAGCCCGGGCGTCGAGACGCGCCAGCGCCGACAGATCCTGCGCCCGCGCCGCAGGGGGCAGCGCGATCAGGACCGCGAAAAGGAAAGCGATGACGACCTGCACCCTGCCCCGTCTTTGCGCCTGGGGTTCGGGGCGACTATCCGGGGGCGTGCGGCGCATGTCCATTCACTTCGCCGCCAGCCCGCGCGCCTGCATGAAGGCGGTCAGGCGGTCAAGGCCAAGGGCGATCTGGTCGGTCGCCCCGGCATAGGAGAAGCGCAGGGTCTGGCGTCCCCGTATGGGATCGAAATCAAGGCCCGGCGTGACGGCGACCCCGGCATCGTCCAGAATCTGCGCGGCGAAGGACAGGCTGTCCTCGGTCAGCCCCGACACATCGGCATAGACGTAGAAGGCGCCGTCGGGCGGGGCGATGCGGGTGAAGCCGGCTTTCGGCAGGCGTTCCAGCATCAGGCGGCGGTTTTCGGCATAGACGGCGCGGTTGGCCTCCAGCTCGGGCACGCAATCGAGGGCCGCCAGCGCGGCGATCTGGCTGGCATGGGGCGGGCAGATGAACAGGTTCTGGGCCAGACGCTCGACCCGGCGGATCTGGTCTTCCGGCACGACCATCCAGCCGACGCGCCAGCCGGTCATCGAGAAATATTTCGAGAAGCTGTTGATCGCCCAGGCGTTCTGGCTGATTTCCAGCGCCGAGACGGCGCGGTCGCCGTAATGCAGGCCGTGATAGATCTCGTCCGAGACAAAGCCCATGCCGCGCGCCTCGGCATGGTGGATCAGCGCGGCAAGCGCGCCCTTCGACAGCATGGTGCCGGAGGGATTGCCGGGCGAGGCGACTATCAGGCCCTGGGCGTCGATGCCGGCAAGATCTTCGGGCACGGGCTGCAAGCGGTTCTCGGGGCGGCTGGGAATGCCGACCGGCACCAGGGACAGGGCGCGCAGGATCTGGCGGTAGCTGGGATAGCCGGGTTCGCCCAGGGCCACGCGGTCGCCCGCGTCGAACAGCGCGGTGAAGGCCAGAAGGAAGGCCCCGGACGAGCCGGTGGTGACGACGACGCGGGCCGGGTCAAGATCGACACCATACCAGCGGGCATAAAGAGCGGCGATGCCGCGGCGGAGTTCCGGCAGACCCAGCGCCACCGTATAGCCCAAGGGGGTTTCCAGCGCGCGGGCCAGCGACTGACGGGCGCCTGCGGGCGCGGGCGTGGCGGGCTGGCCGATCTCCATATGCACGATATGGCGGCCCGCGGCCTCGGCCATGCGGGCGCGTTCCAGAACGTCCATCACAATGAAGGGATCGACATTCCCCCGCAGGGATCCCCGACTTGCGCTTGTCATCGCCCGCCCCTTAAACTTTGCCGCGAATGTCCTGCTCCCTGCCCGTGCTTGGGGGTCTGGTCAACCCTGCATCGGAGTGCTCATGCGCCTTTCCCTTATCGCCGCGGCCCTGCTGGCCGCCTCGCCCGTTCTTGCCGATGGCCTGACCGACATGACCGATGCCGAACGCGCCGCCTTTCGCGAGGAGGTGAAGACCTATCTGCTGGAAAACCCCGATGTGATCATCGAGGCGATGACCGTGCTGCAAGAGCGCGAGGATGCGGCGGCGGCGGATCGCGACCTGCAGATGATGGCGGAAAACAAGGACGCGATCTTCAACAGCGCGGCGGATTGGGTGGGCGGCAACCCGCAGGGCGACATCACGCTGGTCGAGTTCATGGATTACCGCTGCGGCTATTGCCGCAAGGCCTATGAAGAGGTCGAGGAGCTGGTGAAGTCGGATGGCAATATCCGCTTCGTGATGAAGGAATTCCCGATCCTGGGCGAGCAGTCGCTGCTGTCGTCGCAATTCGCGCTGGCAGTGAAGATGCTGTATGGCGAAGAGGCCTATAAGGCGGCGCATGACGCGCTGATCACGCTGCGCGGCGATGCCACGGCCGAGACGCTGGCCACGCTGGCCGCGCAACTGGGCCATGATCCGGCGGCGGTGGCGGCCAAGATGGCCGATCCGGCGGTGATGGAGGTCATCAAGGCCAATCACGAACTGGCGACGACGATGGAGATCAACGGCACGCCGACCTTCGTGATCGACGAGACCATGGTGCGCGGCTATGTGCCGCTGGACGGGATGCGGCAGATCGTCGAGGGCCAGCGCAAGGACGGCTGAGCGCGCCTGACCTTCTCGACAACCGGAATGGGGCCCTGCGGGGCCCCTTTTCATTTGACGGCAAATCCCTGCGGGTCTTTCCAGTGGAAAGACCAACCCTGCGCCCTGCCCGGTTCCGCCGCCGCTATTTCGCGCCGTATAATTCGGCGGCGCGGCGTTCGAAGGCGCGCACGATGCGCTGCATGGCATCGTTGAAGACCAGCCCGATGATCCCTTGCAGGATCGCGTTGCGGAACTCGAAATCGACGAAGAACTCGACCTCGCAGCCGCCCTCGGCCAGGTCGCGGAAGGCCCAGGTCGATTTCATGTATTTGAACGGGCCGTCGAGATATTCGGTCAGGATGCGCCTGTCGCCCGGCAGAAGCGTGACCCGGCTGCCGAACCTTTCGCGGAAGACCTTGAAGGAGATCACCAGATCCGCCTCCATCACCTCGCCGCCCTCGACCGGACGGCGCGAGCGGATGCGGGCGGCGGCGTTCCAGGGCAGAAACTCGGGGTAGCGCGCCACATCGGCCACCAGATCATACATCTGCTGGGCCGAGTAAGGCAGGCGCTTGGTTTCGTGATGGGTGGGCATCGGCGGCTTTGGGCTTTCGGTCTGTCCCCTTTCCCTTGGCGCGGAGGGGCGCGAAGATCAAGACCGAAGGGCGTGCGACGCCTGCGGCATGATGCGGGCCACGCCGGATGGTTGCGCGCGATTGACCTTGCAAAGCCTGCGCCTGTAATTTGGCAGCGATGTCCCGCAAGCGGGGCCGATGCCCCCAAACCAGGACCATGCCGCCATGCCGCAACGCCCCTATGTGATCGACCAGATGATCTCGGCCAAGGCCATCGCGGCGCGGGTCGAGGCGCTGGCGCGCGAGATCACGGCGCATTTCCGCGGCACGGACAAGCTGGTGGTCGTGGGGCTTCTGCGCGGGTCTTTCGTCTTCATCGCCGATCTGGTGCGCGAGATCGACCTGCCGGTCGAGGTCGATTTCCTGGAAGCCAGTTCCTATGGCAATTCCACGGAATCCTCGCGCGAGGTGCGCATCCTGAAAGACCTGCGCGGCGAGATCGCGGGCCGCGACGTGCTGGTGGTCGAGGATATCGTCGATACCGGCTTCACCCTGACCCATGTGAAGAAGCTTCTGACGACGCGCGAGCCGAAGCGGCTGGAGATCTGCGCGCTTCTGGACAAGCCGTCGCGCCGCGAAGTGCCGATCAAGGCGACCTGGACCGGCTTCGAGATTCCCGACGAATTCGTCGTCGGCTACGGCATCGACTTTGCGCAGAGGAACCGCAACCTGCCCTATATCGGCAAGGTTCGTTTCACGGACGGGGCATGAACGTCACCCGCCTTCTGATCCGCGCCAAGCGCTGGGCGGCGAACCCGCCTTCGGAGCGGATGGTTCTGATGGTGCTGGGGATCGTGGCGCTGGGGCTGGTTCTGGCGGGGATCGAATGGCTGTGGGGTTGGCCCGACTGGCTGACGGTCAATTCTTCGCCGAGACCCAGGCTCGGGAACTGACATTGGCGGCAAGGGCCGCTAGTCTGGCGCACAACCGCAACGATACCGCCCCGGAGCCCGCCCATGCGTCCGATCCGCACCCTTCTGCTCTTGGCCCTTGCCGCAGGGGGGGTGCTGTTCTGGCTGACCCTGCCGAAACCGCTGTCGGACCAGGATGTCGCCGGGCTGACCGGCGATGCCGGAAAGGGCCAGCGCATCTTTACCGCAGCGGGCTGCGCCTCGTGCCATATGGCCGACGGGGCCAAGGGCGAGGACCAGCTTGTGCTGAAGGGCGGGCAGCGTTTCGCCTCGCCCTTCGGGACTTTCGTGGCGCCGAATATCAGCCAGGACACGGAACAGGGAATCGGCGGCTGGACGCTGGCGCAATTCGCCTCGGCGGTGAAGCGCGGCGTGTCGCCCGAGGGCGAGCATCTGTACCCGGCCTTCCCCTATGCCGCCTATGCCAAGATGCAGATGCAGGATGTCGCCGATCTTTTCGCCTATATGAAGACGCTGCCCGCCGACCCGACGCCAAGCGCCGCGCATGAGCTGGGCTTTCCCTTCAACATCCGCATGACGCTGGGCGGCTGGAAGTTCCTGTACCTGTCGCAGGACTGGGCGCTGCCGGGCAATCTGACGCCGACCGAGGATCGCGGCCGCTATCTGGCCGAGGCGCTGTCGCATTGCGCCGAATGCCATACGCCGCGCGACAGGCTGGGCGGGCTGGACACCGGGCGCTGGCTGGCGGGGGCGGCCGACCCTTCGGACCCGACCGGCAAGGGCCGGGTGCCGAACATCACGCCCGCCAAGCTGGGCTGGAGCGAGGAAGAGATCGTCGCCTATCTGACCACCGGCTTCACGCCGGAGTTTGACTCGGTCGGCGGACATATGGCCCATGTGGTCGAGAATTACGCCAAGCTGCCGGTCGAGGATGCGGCGGCGGTGGCGGCCTATCTCAAGCGGGTGGAGCCGGTGGAATGATCCTGATCGGGCAATATGACAGCGCCTTCGTGCGCCGGGTGGGCATTGCGCTGCGGCTTTATGGCCTGGATTTCGAGCACCGGCCCTGGTCGGTCTTCGGCGATGCGCAGATGCTGATGCAGGTGAACCCGCTGGGCGGCGTGCCGGTGCTGATCACCGATGAGGGCGTGGCGCTGACCGACAGCAAGGCGATCCTTGACCATCTGGACCGGCTGGTCGGGACCGGACGGCGGCTTTGGCCTGCCGATCCCGACACCGCCTTCGAGGCGCGGCGGCTGACCGCGCTGGTCACCGGGCTGGCCGACCGTTTCGTGAGCCTGTTCTACGAGCGGCGGCTGCATGACAATGCCTCGCCCGTGCTGGTGCAGCGCCGCGAGGCGCAGATCGCCGCGACCTTGCAGGCTTTGGAGAAAGCCCGCGCCGCCGCGCCGGGCGACTGGCTGTATGGCGCAGAGATCAGCCATGCCGATATCGCCCTGGCCTGTGCGCTGCGGCATTTGCGCGAGAGCCTGCCCGACCTGTTCGACGCGGCGCGCTATCCGGCGCTTGAGGCCCATGCCGCCCGGGCCGAGGCGCTGCCGGTCTTTGCCGAGATCAGCCAGCCCTTCGTCGCCCCGGCCTGAGTGGCGTTTACGGCCAGTTGACCCTGCCGGGCGAGGATCGGGGAATGCGACAGCGTTCCGCGCCTTCCGCCTCCCCTGGCCATCTGAGCGCGGAAGCCTGGATCGCCCAGATGCTCACGGCGCGCACCGCGATGGACCGCGTGGTGCGGCGCGCGATTGCCTGAGTGGATCACGAGATAGGACGCGACAGGCTTGTTGCCGAGCTGCGCCGCCGGGGCTTTCACGTTCTGGCGACGCGCAACCCGTTCATCGTGGTCTGCAACCGCGATCCGGTGGAAATCCTGTTCTGACGCCCGGATCTTCGGCGAAGGGTCGGCTTATGCGCGTCCCAGTTTCGCCAGCCGCGCGTCGCGCAGCCGGGCGAAATCATCGCCCGCGTGATAGGAGGACCGGGTCAGCGGCGTGGCCGAAACCATCAGGAAGCCCTTGCCATAGGCGGCCTTCTCATAGGCGGCGAATTCCTCGGGCGTGACGAAACGGTCGACGCGGTGATGCTTGGGCGTCGGTTGCAGATATTGCCCGATGGTCAGGAAATCGACATCCGCCGCGCGCATGTCATCCATCACCTGCCCGACGGCCTGACGATCCTCGCCTAGGCCGACCATGATGCCGGATTTGGTGAACATCGCCGGGTCCAGTTCCTTGACCCGCTGCAAAAGCCGCAGCGAATGGAAATAGCGCGCGCCGGGACGGACACCCGGATACAGCCCGGGAACGGTTTCAAGATTGTGGTTCAGCACATCGGGCCGGGCCTCGACCACGGCTTCCAGCGCGCCGGGGGCGGATTTCAGGAAATCGGGGATCAGCACTTCGATCGTGGTCGCCGGGCTGCGATGGCGGATGGCGCGGATGGTCTGGGCGAAATGCTCGGCCCCGCCATCATCCAGATCGTCGCGGTCGACGCTGGTCACCACGACATGCGACAGGCCCAGCTCGCTGACCGCATGGGCGACACGGCCCGGCTCGAAAGCGTCAAGGCTTTGCGGCTTGCCGGTCGCCACGTTGCAGAAGGTGCAGCCGCGGGTGCAGATCTCGCCCATGATCATCATGGTGGCATGGCCCTGCGACCAGCATTCGCCGACATTGGGGCAGCCGGCCTCTTCGCAGACGGTGACCAGCTTCTTCTCGCGCAGGATGTCGCGGGTCTTGCGATAGCCTTCCGAGGTCGGCGCCTTGACGCGGATCCAGGCGGGCTTCTTGGGCTGGGACTGGTCGGGACGATGCGCCTTTTCGGGGTGGCGGCCTTCCGGCAGCTTCAGATCGCGCATAGATGCATCTCCCCCAAAATTCCCCGTGTCGCTGCGGGCCACGGCAGGACATATGCTTATCCTTGCCACAAGACAATCGCCGGGGGCAACCGGCCCAGCCCTGCGGGGATGCCGTGGCACCATTCTCGGGATGCAACCCGGACGACAGGAGGGACCATGACCAAGACATTCACCGCCGAACTGATCGGCACATTCATCCTTGTCCTTTTCGGCTGCGGCGCGGCGGTGATCGCGGGCGCCGATGGGACGACCGGCATCGGCCTGACTGGCATCGCCTTGGCTTTCGGCCTGTCGATCGTCGCCGCGGCCTATGGGCTGGGCGCGATTTCCGGCGCGCATCTGAACCCCGCCGTGTCGCTGGGCGTCCTGGCCGCGGGCCGGATGACGCCTGCCGGTTTCGTCACCTATGCCGTCGCGCAATGCATCGGCGCTGTCATTGCGGCAGCCGTGCTGGCCCTGATCGCCTCGGGCAGCGCGGGCTGGAGCGGTGGGCTGGCGACGAACGGCTATGGCCCCGGCTATCTGGGCGAATATTCCCTAACCGCCGCTCTGGTCTTTGAGTTCGTGATGACCTTCATCTTCGTGACCGTCATCCTGGGGGTGACCGGCCCCGGCGGCCCTGCCGGTTTTGCCGGGCTGGCGATCGGCCTGACCCTGACCGGCATCCATTTGGTCGGGATCAAGGTGACCGGCGTCTCGGTCAACCCCGCCCGGTCGTTCGGCCCGGCCCTGTTCGAAGGCGGGCGTGCCCTGTCGCAGCTTTGGGTCTTCATCCTGGCGCCGCTTGCGGGCGGGCTTCTGGCCGGGATCGTCAACCGGATCGGGCTGACCCGCGCCGAGTGATCCCTGACCGCCGCCGCCCCAGGGCGGCGGCACATCAGCGCAGGAAACGGAATGTTTCGGGGCGCGAAACCGCATTCTTCCCCGGGCCATTGGGGAAACGCCCGAAATTCCAGCACAATGCCGGCCTGATCCAAAGCCCCATGAGGCGATTCTGGCCGGCCCCGCCGCCGCCCTAGCCGATCAGCGGCCCCGACCTGCCATAGGTCTCGTCATAATGCCGCCGCAGCCGCATCAGCGCGATGCGCAGCACGATCTTGCCCGAGCGCGCCGCCCAGCCCATGCGGCGTTCGGCCGTTTCGATCCCTTCCAGAAAGCAGCAGACCCGCAGCGCCACATCGCCCAGACCCGGGCCAAGGTCGCGCAGCGCCGCCGCAACCCTCTCTCGCGCGCGCGACGGGCCTTCGGCGCCGCCGCTTTCCGGGCGAAAGCCGCCCCTCTCGCCGCCGGTGAGAAACCGCTCCCAGTTCTGCGCCACGCGCGGCCCCATCTGCGCCAGCTCGAAATCCTCGCGCAGCCGTTCCGCCGCCTCGACCAGGGCGGTCTCGAGAAAGACCTTGCCGTCCTTGTCGCGCCGCCGCCCCAGCACGGCGACCGGGCTTTCGGCGATGTTGCAGCGGGTCCGCCGCACGGCGCCATCTTCGACGACCCGCCGCTCGCCCCAGAGTCTGTGCTGATCGGCAAAGGGTTGCGCCGCCTCGGCCAGCCCGCCCGCCCCGGCTCCGTTTCGCAGGCGGTCTTCCTCGTCCAGCATCCGCTTCAGCGCGGCCCGGCCCGCCGCGGTGATTTCATAGGTCGAGATCCGCCCCGCCTTGCGACAGGCGATCCAGTCCTTCAGGCTGAAGGCCTGGGCCATGCTGCGCTCAAGGATCGCGGTGCGCGCCGAGCGCCCGTCGGGGAATTCCCGCATCACCACGGCCTTCTCCATCTCGGGCGCGAAGACCAGCACCGCGCCCGGTTCGACCAGGCGGCGCAGCACGCGGCGTCCCTCGCGCAGAAGCTGGGCCTCGTCAGGCAGGGTGGAAAGATCACGGATCGGGGCGGTCATCGGCTGGTCCTTCTGCTGACTATCCTCTGGCGCGACGCAGCCCCCGGCCTGCGACAGCGCGGCAAGCGCGCCATCCATCAAAGGGTCGTCGCGGCGGCTTTCATAGCGCCGCACCTGGCGCAGCACGGTCGAGGCATTCACCCCCGCTTCCCGTGCCAGCGCCCGCAGCGATCTGCCCGCTTCGGTGTGGTTCAGATAGAGCCGCACGCGCGGCGGCAGCCAGGCCGGAAGCGAAGAGGGGGCATGTACAGTCAAACCAGTCGTCCCGCATTGGCGTCTGCCGGCGGCTGGCCGCCGCAGGCCGACGATCTTCAACCTGAAAGAGCGCTGGTTATCGGATCGTTAACCTTCCGGCGCCGTCAAACCACCGGGCCAAAATGGTAACCAATTCCTAAACATCTGCGAAACCGCCGAACGCAGAAACAGACCTTGTCGCAACGCTGGGTTGCGACACGCCATCATGGCTTCCGCAATGACGGAGGTTCAGATGCGCGATGTGACACAGACCCTGGCCGCGATGCGGCGCCCCTGCCTGCTGATGCGCGCCGTGCGCTTCGGGCTGTCGGATTACCGCCGCTCGCGCGATCTGCGCCGCCTGACGCCGGGCGCGACCAGCCCCGACCAGGTGCTGCCCCGCCTTTTCGCCGCCGAAGCGGCGCTTGAGGACACCCGGCGGCGCGGCGATGCGAATTACTCGATCTCGGCCCATATCGAGGTTCTGGTGGCGCTGATCGCCGAGGCGCGCCTGCAGGCCCCTGCCCGGCCCGTCTGAGCGAAAAAGGCCCGCGTCCGGGATCGGGCGCGGGCCTCGTTTTCGTCCTGGCTGTCGGCCGGGCTTACAGGAAGGCGTCCGGCATCGACTCTTTCTTCTTCGCGACATAGGCGTCCAGCGCTTCGCGGATGCCTTCGTCCAGCGCGGGCTGCTGGTAATCGGCCAGCATCTTCTTCACTCGGATCGAGGCCAGCGCCTGGGTGTCGCGCGCGCCCTCTTCTTCCCAAGTCTCGAAGGGTTTGTAATCCAGCACGTCGCTGCGCCAGAAGGCGGTCTTGAAATTCGCCTGGGTATGGGCGCAGCCAAGGTAGTGGCCGCCCGGCCCGACCTCGCGGATCGCGTCCATCGCCTGGGCGTTTTCATCGACCGACACACCCTTGGCCAGACCATGCAGCGCGCCAAGCTGGTCGGCATCCATGACGAACTTCTCGTAGGACGACACCAGCCCGCCCTCCAGCCAGCCGCAGGCATGCAGCATGAAGTTGACACCGGCAAGAAGCGCCATGTTCAGGCTGTTCGCGGTTTCATAGGCCGCCTGGGCATCGGGCAGTTTCGAGCCGCAGAAGGCCCCGCCCGAGCGGTAGGGCAGGCCCAGGCGGCGGGCCAGCTGGCCGACGCCATAGGTGATCAGCGCCGCTTCCGGCGTGCCAAAGGTGGGCGCGCCGGAATTCATGTCGATCGAGGTGACGAAGGCCCCCATGATCACCGGCGCACCGGGGCGGATCAGCTGGGAATAGGCCACGCCCGCCAGGCATTCGGCCAGAACCTGGGTCAGCGTGCCCGCCACCGTCACCGGCGCCATGGCGCCGCCGACGATGAAGGGCGACACGATAGTGGCCTGATTGGCCTTCGCATAGACCTCCAGCGCGCCCATCATGATGCCGTCAAAGGTCATCGGGCTGTTGATGTTGATCAGGCTGGTCATCACCGTGCGGTCGTTCAGCCCGCCGAACAGGATATCCGACATCTCGACCGAATCCGCCGCGCGCGAAGGTTCCGTGACCGAGCCCATATAGGGCTTGTCAGACAGCGTCATATGCGCGTGCAGCATGTCGAGATGGCGCTTGTTCACCGGCACGTCGGTCGGCTCGCAGACCGTGCCGCCGGAATGGTGCAGCCATTTGGACATATAGCCGAGCTTCACGAAATTGCGGAAATCCTCGATCGTGGCATAGCGGCGGCCGCCGGTCGCGTCGCGCACGAAGGGCGGGCCGTAGACCGGCGCCAGCACAAGACCCTTGCCACCGACCAC
>Ga0056909_1000443_pt1 | contig 40521 bp, 38 predicted proteins | sample EBPBio102011_DNA_FD_62115 | JGI IMG/M metagenome (GOLD analysis project Ga0056909, IMG submission 62115) | Wastewater treatment Type I Accumulibacter community from EBPR Bioreactor in Madison, WI, USA - Reactor 1_1/10/2011_ DNA | ecosystem: Engineered > Bioreactor > EBPR > Anaerobic-Aerobic >...
GGAGCCCGTGTGTCGCTTTCCGAAGTGGCCGGACGGCTGGCAGTCCTTTTCCGCGGCCTGGGCGGCGACCCGGCGGTGGAGATCAAGCCTGTGGCGGAGGAGGTCTCGCACCACCGGCTGTCCTTGCTGCGCCGTCTTGGCACATGGGCCGAGGCCGCGCCGCGCGCCAGCTTCGATGGCGCCACGCTGCGCCTGCCGGAAGGCCTGGCGGCCTTCCCCGACCGCCGCGCCAATGCCGCGCTCTATCTCTGGCTTGCCGTCGCCGCCGTTGCGCTTGGCAATGAGACCGCGACGGACGCGCAAGACCCGTTGCAAGCCGATCTGGCTGCCATCGCCCGCGCAGGCCGGATGACCGAAGCCGCGCTCCGTCTTGCCCCGGGCTACCGCAAGCTGCACGCCGATCTCTGCGAGGCGACGCTGCTCTTCCGTCGCACGCCAAGCCTTCCCCCCGTCGAAGCTGCCGTAGAGGCGCGCGTCCGGGCCGCGCTTGGGGCAGACGTCACCCTTCCGCCCCTACCCACGAAAGCCCCGCGCGGCTATCGCCCGTTCCGCCCGGTCACGCTCTGGCCCGACCTGCGCCTTCTCTCGCGGTCCGAGACGACCGGTGTCGAAGCCCGCGCCACCGAAGGCCCGCCCGAGGAGGCGGAGGAAAAGACCGCCCGCAAGGCTCGCCGCCGCAAATCCGACCAGGCTGACCGCAATGACAGCTTCATCCTGCACAAGTTCGAAGCCATCCTGTCGATGACCGAATTCCTCAACCTCAACCGCCGGGTCGAGGATGACGACGAGGACACCGCGAAGAAGGCGGCCGACGATCAGGAGGAGATCGGCCTCGCCCAAGTCTCCAAGGCCCCCGCCACCCGCCTGAAACTGCACCTCGACCTCGCCCCCGAAGACGTGGACCGCGAGCAGATTTCGGGCCAGTTCACCTATCCCGAATGGGACGTCCGCAGCGCCAGCTACCTCTCCTCCCACGCCCGGGTGCTTCATTCCCGGGCGGACGCCAGCGAAGCAACGCCGACATTTCGGGCCGACCCGCGCGCCGCCGCGCGTATCAGTGCCGTCCGCCGCCAGTTCGAGGCCCTGCGTCCCAGCCTCGTCTCGATGCCTGGCTTCCCGGATGGTGACGTGCTTGACACCGAACGGGCGGTGCGCGCGCGGGTCGATTTTCTGTGCACTGGCGAGGGGACGGATCGTGTCTGGCGGCAAACTCGCCCGGAACGCCGCGATCTTGCGGTGTCGATCCTCTTGGACGTCAGCCGCTCCACCGAAAGCGCGATCCCCGGCCATGGGCATGACGGGCGCTCGGTGATCGACATCGAACGCGAGGCGCTGGCGGCGCTGGCCTGGGGGCTGGATGCCTGCGGCGACAGTTTCGCGATCCATGCCTTTTCGTCGCTGAAGCGCAACCGAGTCTTCGTGCAGGAGGTGAAACGCTTTGCCGAGCCGATGGCGGAAGCGGTGGAAAGCCGCATCGCCGCCCTGAGGCCCGGCCACTACACCCGGCTTGGTGCCGCGATCCGGCATGTCTCGGCGCTGCTGAGCAAGGAGGCCCGCAAACGGCGGCTCCTGCTGGTCATCACCGACGGCAAGCCGAACGACCTTGACCATTACGAAGGCCGCCACGGGATCGAGGACAGCCGGATGGCCATTCTCGAAGCCCGCCGCGCCGGTCACTCGGTCTTCGGCATTACCGTAGACCGTGATGGCAAAAGCTGGTTCCCCCGCCTGTTCGGCCAAGGCGCCTTTGCGCTGATCCCGCATCCCGAAAAGCTGACCCAGGCGCTGCCGCAGATCTACCGGCAGCTTGTGACCGCATGAGTGACCCCGAACGGCAATTTTCCGTCCCGACAATACCCTCAGGGAGGCTGGCGGGCGAAATGCCCCCGGCGGGTGGCCATGAGACGAACCGGCTACCCGGTGAACTGATGATGTGGATCCTGATCCTGTCGGAACTCGCCGTCTTCGGCGCGGGGCTTCTGGCTTTCCTTGCGGTCCGCCTTACGGACCCGGCAGGATTTGCCGAAGCCCAGTCCCACCTTCACCGCACAGGTGCCGCCGCGAACACGCTGGCTCTTGTCACCTCCGGCTGGCTTGCCGCACTGGCCTGCGGCGCCGCCGGGGCCGGGCAGACCCGCCGCCTGCGCCTGCTTCTTGCCGCGGCCATCGGCTTCGGCGCGGTGTTCCTGATCCTGAAGGGGGCCGAATATGCCGATCTCTGGGCGCAGGGCATCGGTACCGAGACCCATGCCTTCTTCACCTTCAGCTATCTGCTGACCGGCTTTCATGCCGCGCATGTGCTGGCGGGGATGGTGCTTCTGGCGCTGGTCGGCTGGCTTGCCACGCCCCGCGCGGTCGAGACGGGGGCCGCCTTCTGGCACATGGTCGATCTGGTCTGGGTGCTGCTCTTTCCCGTGGTCTACCTGCTATGAGCCGCGTGACCAAAGCCTGGGTCCTGCTTCTGGCGTTGTCCGCCGCCTCCACCGCGATGACGGCCTCGGGTCTTGCCGGTGCGGCGCTGGCGCTGCCGATCCTGATGCTCGCGGGTCTCAAGGCGCATGTGATCCTGCGCGACTACCTCGGGCTTGCCAGCGCCCCAGGCTGGCTGCGTGGCTTCGACCTGGGCCTGGCGCTGCTGATCCTTGCTTTCGCTGGGTTGGCGCTGGCGGCGTGACGGAAAAATTCTCGGCAAACGCCCAGGAGAAAGTATTCGCAAAAGCGGCGAAATCAGCAAATGTCTATCGTGGACAAAGCCTCACCCGGCCCGGAACGCCCCGGCCAGCGGTTCGGCCAGGTCAAACTCGGCCAGCACCCGCGCCCGACCTTCCGCCGACATTTTCCGGGCGGTCTTTCGCACGATGTCCAGCGTCTGCTCCGCTTCCCTCTCTGCCGCGAAGGGGGAGAAATACCACTTCAGGAAGACAAAGCAGATCACGTCCTCCAAGGCCTGCACCTCGGGGTCGCGTTTGATCCCCTCCTTGCGGAGAAGCACCCCCACCCGTTCGCCGTCCGCCCCTGGGAACCCCGCCTCGATCATGATCCCCGCGACCCGCGCGGCATGCCGCCGCCCCTGCTCGCGCCGCCAGTCCAGGTAACCCGCCTTGCCCTCGGGATAGTCACCCCTTGGCAAGAGCCAGCGTTCCACATGCTGCCCCCGCGCCGCGATCTGCAGGACTTCGGAGGCGTCGGGGAACAGCCGCGCCAGTTCCGCGCTCATCCGCTCGCCATAGACCAGCGCCTCGCCCTTCGGGTCGGCGGCATTGGCCGCGTCGATCAATTCCAGCGCCCGCGTCAGACTGCCGGTCATCAGCCCCCCTTCGACCAGGCCAGCGCCGGGTCTTTCTCGACATAGTCACGCAGCGTCGCCACATCGTCGATCTGCGCGGTGTTCTGCTTGATCGTCACGCCGTGGTCTTTCAGCCTCGCGAAGGCCCGGCTCAGGCTTTCCGGCTTCATTCCCAGCCGCCCCGCGATCAGCACCTTGTCATAGGGCAGCGTCACCTCGCAGGCGCCGTCGGGGCAGGGGGCCAGTTCAAGCAGGAACTCGGCCACCCGCTGCGCCCCGGTCTGCGCCTTCAGCGCCTCGACCTGGGCCACCAGGCCATGCAGGTGGACGAAGGTGGCGGACAGGATCGAGATCGCGACCTCGGGGTTCTCGCGGATCTGGCGCAGGAAGGCGTCGGCCTCGATGCGGATCAGGGCGCAATCGGTTACCGCCTCGGCGGCCACGGGATAGGTGTCGTGCCGGAAGGCCACCGCCTCGCCGAAGCTTGAGCCCTTGGTGAAGACCCCAACCACCGCCTCGGCCCCCGAGGGCGCGATACGGTAGAGTTTCACCCAGCCTTCGGCGACGATGTAGATCGCGCTGGCCCGTTCGCCCTGCAGGAAGATCGTCTCGCCGCGCGCGAAACTGCGCAACCGGGCGCTTTCCAGAACGGTGCAGGCCACGTTTTCCGGCGCTGAGGCCAGGATGAGCGACCGGCGGGCAAGGGCAACGAGTTCGGGTTTCATACGGATCCCATGCACGGTCCTGCCAGAGGCTTTGTCGATTACATCGAATGGCAGGAAATTGCCAGCCAGGGTGCGGCCCGGGGCACTGTCGCCAGTTTTGTGGGTTCGCGGGCGCCAGCGCCCTGGCCGACCGTCTTGCCGTGCAGCAGGAGGGGCGGCAAACGCGATCCGCAAGGGCCGGAGGATGCTGGGAATCTGCCGATTTGCGCAGTGTGCGGCATTCGCCGCCTGACGGCAGATGACCAGCGACTTTGCCGGTCAACGCAGATGCTGGTGACATGCCCCTGCGGCGCGATTCTGCTGGACTTGCCGAGACAGGAGGGTTTCGTCGCGCCGCGACAGCGAGGGGGGGCACGGGCGACCTGGCGCCGAATGGCGGACGGGGCGAAGGCTTCGGTTCCATCCATGTTCCACGGCGCCATGAAATAGAACTTGTATGGAACATCTTCAGAACTTTTCCCGGAAGCCGCCTGATTCGGTGCTGACCTCCGCAGGACGACGAGGCGGCCGATTTGCGAGGATGCGGGCTCGGCCGGGCCCGATCGGCGCTGCATTTGTGGTCGTTCAGGTCGGGAACGGCCCATGGTTTAGGCAAAATTAACGTATCATATTTGGGAATTCTGTTGGTATACTGAAATCACCTTCCGACCACGCCGCCGCTGATGTCTTGCTGAATGCAGGGGCGATGCGCCGAGGGTCCACGGGCCGGGCTGACCCCCCAAAATCAGAACTGGACGAAGCTTGACGCAAGAAAACCAAGTGCTCACCGCCTCGCAGGGCATCGCCGTACCGCTGCGGCAGGGGCAATCGATCCGCGTGACCAATACGCACGGAACCCAGGTCGTCGACACCTGGGTTCTCTCGGCCGCTGACCCGCTGGACTACGGTGCGATGGAGCACACCCGGTCGGCAAACAGCCAAATCTACCTGGGTGAGGGCGACCGGATCGTCAGCATCCACCGTCGCCCGCTGGTGACGCTGGTCCAGGACACGTCGCCCGGTCGCCATGACACGCAGCTTTGCCCCTGCAATTCCGAGATCTATGCCGAGCTGGGCCATAAAGGGCCGCATCGCAGCTGCACCGGCAATTTCCACGAAGCGATCGGGCGGCTGGGGATCAGGCTGCCGTTCACGCCTGCATCGCTGAACCTGTTTATGAACGTTCCGATTGATGCCGAAGGCCGCGTGAGCCGCGTGCCGCCGACCAGCAAGCCAGGCGATAGCGTGACGCTGCGGGCCGAGATGGATGTGATCGTGGTCCTGTCGGCCTGTCCGCAGGACATCACACCGATCAATGGTGCGGGCTGCACGCCGCGTGATGTCGCCTACAGCGTGATCGATCGGGAAGAAACGTGATGAACATGGTCCAAAATCCGCTTCTGCGACTGCGCGGCATCGAGAAGAGCTTTGGCACCCTGCAGGTTCTGAAAGGGATCGACCTAGATGTGACCACGGGCGAGGTCGTGTCGATCATTGGCGCCAGCGGCTCGGGGAAAAGCACCTTCCTGCGCTCGATCAATGCGATCGAACCGGCCGATGGCGGCACGATGGAGTTTCAGGACTTCCGCTTCGATTTCAAGGCGGGCGCGCCGGGCCACCCGACGCGCAAGCAGCTTCAGGCCATGCGCGCCCAAATCGGGATGGTGTTCCAGAGCTATAATCTCTGGCCCCATCTGACCGTGCTTCAGAACGTGATCCATGCCCCGGTCAAGGTGCTGGGTCGTTCGCGTGCCGAAGCCGTCGAGGTGGCCGAGGCGCTGCTTGCGCGGATCGGGCTTTACGAAAAGCGCGACAGCTATCCGGCGAAACTGTCGGGCGGCCAGCAGCAGCGCGTCGCCATCGCCCGTGCGCTGGCAATGAAGCCAAAGCTGATGCTTTTTGACGAGGTGACCTCTGCCCTGGACCCCGAGCTGGTGCATGAGGTCCTGACGCTAATGGCCTCGCTGGCCAATGAGGGGATGACCATGCTGCTGGTCACCCATGAGATTTCCTTTGCGCGCGACGTATCGAGCCGGGTTCTGTTCTTCGAGAACGGGGTGATTGCGGAACAGGGACTGCCGGGCAAGCTGTTGTCGGACCCTGACAGCCCAAGGCTGCGGCAGTTCCTGCATCGGATCCTGCATGACGATCTGGTCAAGGCGGACGCTGCGGGGGAGGGCACGGAATGACCCAGTTCTGGTCGGATGTGGCTGTCTATGGGCCTGGTTTTCTCAAGGCGTCCTGGGCGGTGCTGTGGATCACCGTGCTGACCATTCTGGTCAGCTGGGTCTGCGGTCTTGCGGCGGCGTTGGCACAGCGCTCGGCCCTTGCGCCGGTGCGGGGATTGGCGAACTTCTACATCTGGTTCATTCGCGGCACACCCGCGCTGATCCAGATCTTCATCATCTATTTCGGCATGCCGCAGCTCGGCATCCGCCTGTCGCCCTACACGGCGGGCGTTCTGGCTTTGGGGATCAACAGTGGCGCCTATGTCGCCGAGATCATTCGGGCCGGCCTGCAGGCCATACCGAAGGGGCAGACGGAATCGTCTCTGGCACTGGGGTTCAGCAGCCGGCAGACCATGCAGAGCATCATTCTGCCGCAGGTTTTCCGCATCATCCTGCCCGCCGTCACGAACGAGGCGATCTCGACCCTGAAGAACACCTCGCTGCTGTCCACGATCACGGTGGTGGAACTTACGCTCTATGCCCAGACCCTGATCTCGGCCACCTTCCGGCCCTTTGACTTCTACATCGCGGTCGCGGTGATCTACCTGGTACTGACCACCGTTCTGACCCAGCTCGCAAGCTGGCTCGAGCGGCGCTACGGGAGGCTGAGCTGATGTCGCTTCTGCCCACGGACAGCCTGTCGACCCCGCGCTTTGTCGGTCTGCCCAGCTTCATGCGGCTGGCGATGGCGACCCGGCTTGAGGATCTGGACGCGGCGATCATCGGACTGCCGTCGGATTCCGGCGCGCCCTATCGCACCGGCGCGCGCTTTGCGCCGAATGCGCTGCGCGCCATGTCGGTGATGCTGCGGCCGATCAATCCCTATCGTGGCGGGGTCAACATCTTCGAGGAGCTGCGCGTCGCGGATGCGGGCGATGCAAATGTCGTTCCGGGCTATGAGATCGAAAGCCTGACGCAGCTGGAGCACGCCCTGGCGGCGGTGGTCGGGGCGGGGGTCGTGCCCTTCAGCATCGGCGGCGACCATTCGGTGTCGCTGGCGGGGCTGCGTGCGGTGGCCGCAAGGCACGGGCCCCTGGCGCTGGTGCATTTCGACAGTCATTCCGACACATGGGACAGCTATTTCGACGGAAAACGCTACAGCGCGGGCACCATGTTCCGCCGCGCGGTGGAAGAAGGGATCGTCGATCCGGCGCGCTCGATCCAGGTCGGGCTGCGCGGGTCGCTGTTCCAACCGACGGATGTCAGCCAGTCGGTCGACCTGGGCTTCCATGTCATCACTTGTGACGAGATGTTCGCGATGGGCTTTCCCGCCGTGGCTGCCAAGATCGCGGAGAGAGCGGGCGGCCATGCGGCCTATCTGAGCTTCGATCTGGATTTTGTCGACCCGGCCTATGCGCCCGGTGTCGAGACGCCGGAATGCGGCGGCCCCAGCGCGCGCGAGACGCTGGGCCTTCTGCGCACGCTGCAAGGCCTGCGGCTTGTCGGCGCCGATGTTGTGGAACTGAACCCTCTCTATGACGGCCCGGGCCAGATTACCGCCCTGCTCGGGGCCACCGTCATGGCCGAGCTTCTGGCCATTCTGGCCGAGGAACGGCGCGATGCGCGGTCAAAGACAAAAGCGAAAACCCCCGACAGCGAGGAAAGAACATGAACCTGAAAACCCTGGCGCTTGGCGCCGTTACTGCCCTTTCGATGGCATTCGCAACTGCCGCCATGGCGGAGGGCGAGCTGGAGCTGCTGGTTCCCGGCGAGCTGAGCGTGGCCACGGAAGGGACCTATCCGCCTTTCTCGATGCGCGCCCCCGATGGCGAACTGGACGGGCTTGAGATCCGCGTGATGAAGGAAATCGCCAACCGTCTGGGCCTGGAATACAAGCCGGTCCTGGTGAAGTGGGAATCCGTGCTGATCGGCCTTGAGGCGGATCAGTATGATATCATCAGCGATGCGATGGACATCACGGCGGAGCGGCAGCAGAAGGTGACCTTTGCCGATGGCTGGCTGGAATCGGGCGGTCGGATCGTCGTGCGCGACGACAGCGACATCACCAAACCCGCCGATGTGAAGGGCCGCACCGTGGGGGCGCTGGTCGCCTCGAACTGGTCGAAGATCGCCGAGGAGCTGGGTGCGGAAGTCAAGGTCTACAAGGCTGAATCCGATGCGATGCAGGACCTGACCAATGGCAACGTGGATGCGATCATCACCGATGCCATTGCTGCGGCTTATGCGATCAAGGCCTCGAACCTGCCGCTGAAGCTGGTTGAAGAACCCGTCAGCCAGATCCAGAAGGGCTTTGCCATCAAGATGGGCAAACCGAACCTGACCGCCGCAGTGAACAAGGCGCTGGCCGAGATCATCGCCGATGGCACCTATGCCAAGCTGACGACCGACATCATCGGCTTTGATCCGGCACCGAAAGAGCCGATCCGCACGATCATGAAGTGATTGTCGCAAAGACATGAAAGCGGGCGGGTGGCCTGGGTCACCCGCCTTTGACTGACCGCTTCCCTTGATGGATCGAAAGACCGAATGATGCTGCGCTATTTCCCGATGGACGAATATCAGGATCGCTGGACGCGCGTTCTGGCCCTCATGCAGGCGCAGGGTTTCGAAACCGCGGTGGTCTTTGGCCGGGGTGGCGGCACGACCGACAATTGCGGCGATATCCTGTACCTGTCCAACCACTATTCGGTCAGCGGCGGCACGGATTCCCTGATCTGGTCGGCGCGGTCTTTCTCGGGCGTGATCCTGCGGCAGGGGCATGCGCCGCAGCTTCATATCGACGAGCCGGAACCGCGCGCGGATCTGGTCGCGGTCGAGGACGTGGTCTGCGACAACCATCCTTTCGTCAGTATCGGCAAGGCTCTGATCGCGCAGCGCGTGCAGGGAAAGGTGGCCTTTTGCGGCAGCCAGTTCGTGCCTGTCAAATACTGGCAGCAACTCGTGGCCGAAACGCCAGGCATCGATTGGGTCGTCTGCGACGATCTGGTGCGCCGGGCACGGATGATCAAAAGCCCGCGCGAGCTTGATGCCTATCGGATCGCCGGAGAGGCGGCGACCGACGCGATGGATACGCTGATGCAGGGTCTTCTGGGCGGCATGAGCGAGCGCGAGGCGGCGGGCGAGGCGGCGCGGGTTGTGGTGCGCCGCGGCGGTCGGCCGCAGGCGATCGGCACCAATCATGGCGATACGATGGGCCACGACTATCGGTTTCCGCTGACCGGATCTTCGGCCGACACGCCGCGTGCGGGCGACATGGTGCGAGGCGCGGTTCATGCCGCCTATTTTCAGGGCTATTACCTCGATCCCGGCCGCACGGCGGTTGTGGGCCGGGCCAGCGCAAACCAGCACCGGCTGATCGACGCGACGGTCAAGATCGTGCAGCGGCTGTCGGCTCTGATGCGGCCCGGCATACGGCTTCTGGATGTGGCGGGCGAAGGCGACCGCATGACCCAGGCGTTTGGCGGCGAAATCTCGCCCTTGATGAAGAACTTCCCCTTCTTCGGCCATGGTATCGGCCTGTCCTTCGAACAGCCGCGGATTTCCACCGTGATGTCGCAACCCGATGACGTGGTGCGCGAGAATATGGTCTTCGGGGTCGAGGCCTTTCTTGCCAGCGAGGGTGTGGGTTCCGCCTTTGTCGAGGATATCCTGATCATCGGCCCGGATCGAAACGAGCTTTTGACCCGCTCGCCCTATTACGTCTGACCCGGCCCGCCTGCCATTCCGTTCGGTTCTTTTCTGTTCTGGTTCGGCAGTCCGCAGCCGCTCACTCTGGCGCCTTCGCCTGATCGCCGTCCTGGAATTGCTTCTGGAATGCGTCGCGCATATGCGCGACGCCTGCGGTCGTCATGCCGCCGTCGGCGGTGACCTCGCTGCCGGTCATATAGGATGACTCGGACGAGGCAAGGAAGGCCACGATGCTTGCGATCTCCTCGGGCTGGGCCTCGCGACCCATCGGGATGGCGTGGCGGTTGGCCTCGAGATGCCCGGCGGGGGCGGCTGCGGTCAGCGGGGTCGCGATGGTCGAAGGATGGACCGAGTTCACCCGGATGCCATCGCCGATCAGCTCCAGCGCCGCCGATTTCGTCAGGCCGCGCACCGCCCATTTCGAGGCGGTGTAGGAGGGGTCGAGATGCGCCACCAGGCCGGCGGTGGACGAGACATTGACGATGGCGCCGCTGCCCGACCGCGCCAGCAGCGGACGGCAGTATTTCATGCCCAGAAAGACACCGGCGACGTTGATCGCAAAGGCACGGTCCCATTCGGCAAGGCTTTGCTCGGACAGCCGCTTGCGGATGATGATCGCCGCGTTGTTGACCAGAATGTCGAGCCGGCCGAACCCTGCGCCGATCCGGTCGGTCAGCGCCTGCCAGTCGGTCTCGGCCGTGACATCATGGCGCAGGAAGATCACGCCGGGCAGCTCGGCGGCCAGCAGCGCGCCCTCGGCTTCCAGCACATCGGCGACCACCACCGTGGCGCCATCGGCAGCCAGACGGCGCACGATGGCCGCCCCCAGCCCGCGCGCGCCGCCCGTCACACAGGCGATCTTGCCCTCAAGCCTGCTCGTCACCGCGGCCCCCATCTCAAAGCGATCCGCCGCCACAGAGCACGATCTCCTGCCCGGTGATGCTGGCGGCGTCCGGCCCCAGCAGGAAGGCGACGGTACCCGCCACCTCGCCAGGCGTGAGCAGTCGTCCCATCGGTGGCATTTTCGGCGCCACAGACGCCCGGTCGGGATCCCGCAGCATGGGCGTATCGGTCGCGCCGGGCGAGACCAGGTTGACCGCAACCCGGCGCGGCGCCAGTTCGATCGCGGCGGAACGGGTCAGCCCGCGCAGTGCCGCCTTGCTGGCTGCATATTGCGCGCGCCCGGCCGACCCCTGGGCGGTGCGGCTGCCGATCAACACGATCCGCCCGCCTTCGGGCAGGGTCGGGCCGAAACGGTCGATCAGCTGGGTCGCGGCCTCGACATGCAGCCGCCACATCTGGCGGCCGTTTTCGAGATCAAGATTGCCGACATTGCCGACCCGCAGAACGCCCGCGGCATGGATCACGGCTTGCAGATCTTCCAGCCCGGCGATCACTTCGCCGAAGGTCTTGGCATCGGCGATATCCACCGCAACATGGCGCAGCCGCGGATGCGCGACGGGGGCCGAGCGGCTGAGCCCGACGACCGACCAGCCGCTTTCCAGCAGACGCGCGGCAATGGCTGCGCCGATCCCCGAGCTTGCGCCGGTGACAAGCGCTGTGCGTTCGATCATGCTTTCCCTCCGGCAAGGCGGGCCGCGCGGCGGGTGGCCTGCACGTCCGGGTCGGGATCCAGCCCCGCCGCCAGCAGGCGCTGGGTATAGGCTTTCTCAGGGGTGTTGAAGATCTGCGCCGTCGTGCCGGCCTCGACGATCTCGCCATCCTTCATCACGATGACATGGTCGGCGAAATCCCTGCACAGCGGCAGGTCGTGGGCGATGAAAAGAAAGGCGATGCCCAGCTCGTCGCGCAGCTTGCCCAGAAGCTCTATCACCTGGGCCTGGATCGACACGTCCAGCGCCGAAACCGCCTCGTCGCAGACGATCATCTCGGGCTCAAGCGCGAGCGCGCGGGCAATGGCGATCCGCTGGCGCTGCCCGCCCGAGAACTGGTGCGGATAGCGGTCGGCATGTTCGGGCAGAAGCCCGACCTGCATCAGCAATTCGCCCACCCTTTCGCGCCACCTGGCTTTCGGCACGATTCCATCATGAATGACCCATGCCTCGGAAATCAGCTGAAACACCGACATGCGCGGATTGAGAGACTGCGTCGGGTCCTGGAACACCATCTGCATCTGGCGCCTGAGCTTGAACAACTCGCCCGGCGGCAGGGTGAAAAGGTTGCGCCCGTGCCAGAGCGCCGCGCCGCCCGTGGGCTGTTCCAGAAGCAGGATCGTCTTGGCCAACGTCGATTTTCCCGAGCCGCTTTCGCCCACGATGGCGATGGCCTGCCCCTTGTGCAGCGTGAAGCTGGCACCTTTCAGGGCATCGAAATCGCCGTAGCTCTTGCGGATATTGCGCGCCTCAAGCAGGGGCGGGGCCTGGGTCGGGGCGGATCTCAGCGCCCCCTTGCCCGGCGCGGCGGCAATCAGCTTGCGGGTATAGGGATGCCTGGCATTGTAATAGACCTCGCGCACGGTCCCGGTCTCGACCACCTGGCCGCTGTTCATCACCACCACCCGGTCGGCGATATCGGCCACCACGCCCAGATCATGGGTGATCAGCAAAAGCCCCATACCGGTTTCCTGCTGAAGCTCTTTCAGCAGGGCCAGAACCTCGGCCTGCACGGTCACATCAAGCGCGGTGGTCGGCTCGTCCGCGATGAGGATGTCGGGTTTGAGCATCAGCGCCATGGCGATCATCAGCCGCTGGCGCTGACCGCCCGAGAATTCATGCGGATATTTGTTCAGGGATGCTTCGGGGTTGGGGATGCCCACCCGTTTCAACAGTTCAAGCGCCCGCGCCCGCGCCGCTTCGGCCGGACGGCCATGCGCGGTCATCATCTCCATGATCTGCCAGCCGGCGGTATAGACCGGATTCAGATGGCTGAGCGGGTCCTGAAAGATCATCGCGATCCGCTTGCCGTTCAGCCGCCGGTGTTCCTCGGCCGAGATCTTCAGCAGGTCCATGCCGTCGAACAGCGCCTCGCCAGCCCAGATTTCGCCGGGCGGGCAATCGATCAGGTTCATCACTGCCGCGGCCGAGACCGATTTCCCCGAGCCGCTTTCGCCCAGAATCGCCAGCGTCTCGCCCCGGTTCAGATGCCACGAGACATTGCGGACCGCCTCGACCACCTTGCCGGCGCTGTGGAACCGCACCGACAGGTTCCGGATCTCGAGCAGATGCTTAGACAACGCGTGCCTCCTTCGCGGTCTTGGCGCGCTTTTCCAGCCGCCAGCGCTGCACCGGATCCAGGGCGATCCGCATCCAGTTCGACAGAAGATTGAGCGAGAGCGTCGTCAGGATGATCGCCAGACCCGGCCAGAAAGCCAGCCACCAGGCGGTGGTCAGATAGGGTCGTCCCTGGCTGACCATCAGGCCCCATGTGATCTCGGGCGGCTGGATGCCGATGCCAAGGAAGGACAGCGAACTTTCCGCCAGCATCACGAAGGCGAAGTCGAGCGTGGCGATGGTCAGGATCGTCGGCGCGACGACGGGCAGGATATGGCGGAAGATGATGCGCAGGTTTGACGCCCCCATCACCTTGGCGGCCTGAATGAACATCCGCTCGCGGATTTCCAGCACCTCGGCCCGGGTCGTGCGCAAGTAGACGGGGATGCGGGTGATCGACAGAACGATCACCAGATTGAAGACCGAGGGCGGCAGCATGTAGAGCACGATCACCGCCAGCAGCAGCGAGGGAAAGCTCATGATCACGTCGGCCAGCCGCATGATCACCTGGCTGACCCGGCGCGAGGAATAGCCCGCGATCAGCCCAAGCGTCGTGCCGATCAGCATCGACAGGATCACGGCGCCGCTGGCGATCATCAGCGTGTTGCGCGCCGCCACGACGATCCGCGCCAGAAGCGGCCGACCGAGCGAATCCGCCCCGAGAAGGTAGAGCCATCCCTTTTCCATCGAGAAGGGCGGTGCGTTCCGGCCGCGCAGGTTCTGCGACCCGGCGACATCCGACAGGAAGTGGGGGCCTGCCACGGCGCACACCACCATGATCAGCAGAAAGACCACCGCAAGGAAGGCCGGCTTGTCGCGCCAGAGCATCCCGCATACGCGCCTGACGGGCGAAGCCTGACGGGCGGCGGTTCCGGTCTGGGAAGGATCGGTCTGGGTCATCTCTAGTACCTGATGCGCGGATCGAGCAGCGAATAGGCGATGTCGATCAACAGGTTCATCACGAAGATCGCAATGGCGGTGACCATGATCGCCGCGAGGACGACATTGAAATCGCGTTGCAGGATCGAGTCGATCATCAGCTTGCCGACGCCCGGAAAGCCGAAGATCGACTCGACCACGACCGCGCCGTTCAGCAGGGCGGCGGCCTGGTCGCCCATCACCGTGATGACCGGCAGCATCGCGTTGCGCAATGTGTGCACGAAGATCAGCGGCAGGTTCTTCACACCTTTGGCCCGGGCGGTTTTCACATAGGCCGATGAAAGCGCGGTGATCATCGAGCCGCGCACAACCTGCACCAGAAGCCCGAAGGGGCGCACGAAAAGCACGGCAATCGGCAGGAGCCAATGGGCAACCGACCCGGTGCCCGAGGTCGGTAACCAGCCAAGATTGACCGAGAAGATCACGATCACCACGATGGCGATCCAGAAATCGGGCGCCGAAGCCCCGATCAGCGACACGAAGGACGCAAGCCGGTCGAAGAAACCGCCGACCCGGAAGGCGGCAAGAGAGCCGACAAGCACGGCGCAGCCCATGACCAGCACCATCGTGATGACGGCAAGTTGCAGTGTCCAAAGGAAGGCGGGCAGCACGACATCAAGCGCAGGCTGCGCCCGCCGGACCGAGTCTCCGAAATCAAGCCGCAGCACATCGCCGACATAGTTCAGGAACTGGTTGAACAGAGGCTGGTCCAAACCGTGCAGGCGCCGGAACTGGTCGCGCATTTCCTGCGAGGCGTCGATCGGCAGGAAAAGATTGGTCGGATCGCCGGTCAGGCGCGACAGGAAGAAGACCATGACGATCAGACCGACGAGCGAAACGAAACTCGCGATCGTGCGATCCTTGAGCAAGCGGTACATGACGCGATCCGATTCTTGGCGTGGGCCGGTGGATGGTCAGCCCATCCACCGGTTGATTTCCAGCGGGCCGGTTAGTTGAACCCGATTTCCGAGAGCTGGAGGCTGGAGTTGGTCGCGATGGTCGGGCGCCAGTTCAGCCGCGTGGCCACGCGGGCGATGCCGACCATGTGGAACAGCATCACGTCATTGACCTGATCCTCATAGAGATAGGCGAACAGGTCGGACCACAGCTTTTCGCGCTCTTTCCCGGAAGCGGCCGTCGCTGCGGCAATCGCCTCGTCCACCTTCGGGTTCGAAATGCCCGACTGGGTGCCCTCGGTGTGATACTTGTAATACATCGAGAATACCGGATCGCCCCGCGAGTTGTCGTGCATCGCGGCAACCAGCTGGGGGGCGCGATCCTCGGGGAAGGGCTTGGAGTAGAGCTTCTCGAATTCGGCCACCTCATAGATCTTCAGGTCGACGTTCAGGCCTGCATCGGCCAGCATCGACTGAAGCGCCTCCATCACCTCGGTCGAATTCGGATAGTTGTTCAGGCGCCCGACCAGTTCGATCTTCTGGTCAACATCGACGCCATCCGCGCGGGCCTCAGCCAGCAGTTTCTTCGCCCCTTCCAGGTCGAAGGGAATCGGCTTGATGTCGCCGTTCCAGCCCAGCGTCGTCGGCGGCACCATCGCGACCGCTTCAACCGTGCCGGCCGGAAGCAGCGTGCCGATGAAGGCCTGCTTGTCGATCGCCATGTTCAGCGCCTTGCGCACCCGGATGTCGTCGAGCGGCGGTTTGGAATGGTCGAGCCGCAGGTAAAGCGTTTCCGAGTTCGGATAGGCGAAATCGGTCTCGGGATTGGTGGCGTCGATATCGGCGATGGTCGGCGCGATATCGGCCTCGCCAGCGGCAACCATCGCCGCCCGCACCGCAGCATCGCCGCGGACCACATAATTCGCCTTGGTGACCGCAGGCTTCTCGCCCCAGTAATCGTCGCGACGGGTCAGGACGATGTTCTCGCCGACATTCCATTCGGTCAGCGCATAGGGGCCGGTTCCCACCGGATTGCGGATGAATTCCTCGGGCGTGTCAGAGGGAACGATGGGGATCAGGGTCAGAAGCAGCGGCAGGATCGGCTGCGCAGGATCCGAGCTGATGTCGATCGTGTTGGCATCGACCACCTTGTAGGTCAGGTTCATGCCCGCGAAATAGCGGGCAGATTCGCAAACGATCTTTTCCGAGAAAGTCCGCTTCAGCGTGTGCTCGACATCCGCGGAATCGAAGTCGCTGCCATCCGAGAATTTCGCGCCCTTGCGCAGGTGAAAGCGCCACACACCGCCGTCCAGCTGTTCCCAGCTTTCCGCAAGGCGTGGCATCAGCCCCTTGTCGCCGCGCACGTCAAGCTCGGTCAGGGTCTCGTTGATGTTCTGCAAGACGACCCGCCCGATGTTCGAGCGGGTCGCCATGCAGGGCTCCATCAGATCGACCTCTTCATTCAGGACGATGGTCACGTCGGTCTTGTCCTGAGCGAGCGCAGCCCCGGCGGAGAACGCCAGCGCCGCGCCGATCAGCATCAGTTTTCTCTTCATGTCTTCCCTCCCGTTGATGCAGCGTGAAATCGGCCGACCGGGGTGGTGAAGCCTTGCACCACCGCGGCCCGAATGGCCGGGCGCGCGGAGCCATCATCTGGCCCCGGCGCAATTTGCCCGCCCGAACTGCGAGCACCCTTCCCCCAAAGTGCTGTCCGGTTCGTCGCGGAAACTATGTTAGTATCCCGTCAAGTTGTCAACACAGCAAAATTCATAGAACAATCTCGGTGCTCTGTCTTTGCGTAACTGATTGTAATATCGTAGTTTAATATCGCAGTATTACTGATGATCAGCGTCATGCTGGAAAATTTCAACTTGACAACTTATGCCTCGAAGGGGTGTTTTCGTGGGCGAATGCAACCGATCCGACCTGCGGGGGGCAAATGACACCAGACGAGATAGCTGCGCGGATGGACGGAAGGCCGGTGTTCGACCGGCACAGTGGCGCCACTTTGGCCTTCCTGCCCTCCCCTGTGGTTCAGAACCATGCGGCATTTCTTGATTTCCTGCCCGACGGACGTCTGGCCTGCGCATGGTTCGGCGGGCGGATCGAGGGGGCTTCGGACATTTCGATCTATGGCTCGATCTTTGACGGCGGCGTGTGGAGCGCGGCCTCGCAACTGACGGACGATCCCGCCCGTTCCGAACAGAACCCGGTGATCTTCGCGCAGGACGGGGCGCTTCATCTGTTCAACACCGCGCAGCCGCATGGCAATCAGGACGAATGCCTGCTGCGCCAGCGCCCGCTGTTGATCGATGGGGGGCAGATGCAGACCGGCGCGGCGCGGACGGTTGACGTACCGCTGGGCAGTTTCATCCGCGGTCGGATCGTGCTGCGCGACGATGGCGCCTGGATGATGCCGCTTTTCCGCTGCATCTCGCGCCCCGGTCGGCGCTGGACCGGTAGCCATGACACCGCCGCGCTGGCCGTCAGCCGCGATGCCGGTACAAGCTGGTCGGTGACCGAGGTGCCCGATTCGACCGGATCGGTCCATATGACCATCGTGCCGCTGGACGGCAGCCGGATGGCCGCCTTCTACCGGCGGCGGCAGGCCGATTTCGTCTGTCGTTCGGAAAGCCATGACGGCGGCCGGACGTGGTCGGCGCCCGTGGCGACCGACGTGCCCAACAACAATTCCTCGATCAATGTCATCCGGCTTGCCGACGGGCGGCTGGCCATGGTCTGCAACCCGATGTCGGCGGCCGGGTCGCCGGACAGGCGCAAGTCGCTTTATGACGAACTTGACGTCGCCGATGACCGGCCCGATGCGGATGGCGGGATCAACCCGGTCTGGGGCGTGCCGCGTGCACCGATGACGCTGTGCCTGTCAACCGATGGCGGGAAGAGCTTTCCGCTCCGCCGCGTGATCGAGGTCGGGTCGGGCACCTGCCTGTCGAACAACTCGGAAGACGGGCGCAACAAGGAAATGAGCTATCCCTACCTTGTGCAGGACCCGTCCGGCGATCTGCATGTAGCCTATACCTATCACCGCCGCGCCATCAAGCATGTGCGGCTTCCGCTGGACTGGGTCAATCGCGGTGGTTCGGAATGAGCGACGTCATCGGCATCACGATGGGCGATCCGGTCGGCGTCGGCCCCGAGATCACCGTCAAGGCCCTTGCGGAAATGGGCGCCGAGGATCGCGCCAGGACCCGCGTGTTCGGCAACCTGCCGACGCTTGAGGCGGCGCGCGCGGCGGTTGGGGCCGATATTGACCTGGCGACCCTGGTCATCGACCTGCCGATCGAGGGCGCGCCGCTGCCCTGGGGCAAGCTCGACGCGCGGGCCGGTGATGCGGCCTTCCGTTTCATCGAAGCGGCGATCCGCGCCGCCGAGGCGGGAACGATCGGCTGCATCGTCACCGCCCCGATCAACAAAGAGGCGCTGAACGCCGCCGGGCATCACTATGACGGCCATACCGGAATGCTGCGGTCGCTGACCGGATCGAAATCGGCCTTCATGCTTCTGGCCTCGGACCGGCTGAAGGTCATTCATGTCTCGACCCATGTGGCGCTGAGCGAGGCCATCGCGCGGGCGACAACCGCGCGTGTGCTGGAAACCATCGTCGCTGGGAACGACCATCTGAAGCGGATCGGCTTTGCCGCCCCCCGGATCGCGGTTGCCGGCATCAACCCCCATTGCGGCGAAAACGGGCTTTTCGGCACCGAGGACGATGACCAGATCGCCCCGGCCGTCCGGCAGGCGCGGGCCCGGGGCATCGACGTTCAGGGTCCGATCTCGGCCGACACGGTCTATCACCGCGCCTATAACGGGGCCTTCGATCTGGTCATCGCCCAGTATCACGATCAGGGCCATATCCCGATCAAGCTTGTCGCCTTCGACACGGCCGTCAATGTCTCGGTCGGTCTGCCCATCGACCGCACGTCGGTCGATCACGGCACCGCCTTCGACATCGCCGGCACGGGCAAGGCCAATCACGTCAACATGAACGCCGCCATCGCCTATGCACGGCGGCTGGTCGCGGGGAAGAAGCGATGAGCAGACATGTGATCTCGGGCGTCTTCTGCGCCGCCGCAACGCCGATTGACGCCGACGGCGCCCCGGCGCACGGGCCTTTCGCCGCGCATTGCAAGGCGCTTCTCGACGAGGGCTGTCACGGCATCGCGCTTCTGGGTTCGACCGGCGAGGCGAATTCCTTCGGCATCGGCGAACGGAAGGCTATCCTTGAAGGCGCGGTGGCGGCCGGCGTTCCGGCGGGCGCGCTGTTGCCCGGCACCGGCACCTGCGCCATTGCAGACACGGTCGAGCTGACGCGCCATGCAGTTGATCTGGGGGTGAAAGGCGTCGTTCTGCTGCCGCCCTTCTACTACAAGGGCATGTCGGACGAGGGGCTTTTCCAGGCCTATGCCAAGGTGATCGAGGCTGTGGGCAGCGACCGACTGCGCGTCGTGCTTTACCACATCCCGCCCATCGCCAATGTCCCCCTGTCGCTTGACCTGGTCGCCCGGCTGATCGAGGCTTTCCCCGGCATCGTCGTCGGCATCAAGGACAGCTCGGGCAAGATCGACAGCATCACCGGCTTTGCCACGGCCTTCCCCGGCTTTTCGGTTCTTGCCGGGGCGGACCCCTTCATGCTGCCCCTGCTGCGGGCGGGCGGTGCGGGGTGCATCACCTCCAGCTCGAACCTGATCGCACGGCATCTGCGCATCGTCTTTGACGGCTGGGACAAGGCCGACCGGGCGGCGGCGGTCGAGGCCGCGCAGGGGCGCATCAACCTCTGGCGCGACCTGTCCAACGCCTATGTGCAACTGCCGACGGTCAAGGCGATGCTGGCCCGCCGCCGGGATGACATGGGCTGGAGCCGGGTCCGCCCGCCCTTTGTCGCGCTGGACCAGGACGAGCTTGCGGCGGTCTGGAAGCGGATGGCGGATCTGGAAGCGACCGAAGCGGGGGCGTGACCCCGACCGGCCCGCATCGCAGCAACAGCAACAAAGGTCATGCGTGACCGGGAGCGGACAATGGATGGAATGGCGCGGGCGATAACGCTGCATCAACCCAGGCGGCTGGAAATCGGCGAAGGCGCCGCGGGCAGGCTGGGCGAATGGGCCAGGGACCATCGGCGGATCTTCGTGCTGGCGACCGAGCACACCAAGGGCTTTCTGGCGAATCTGGGCCTGAGCGGCGAGATCACCCTTTTCGCCGACATCCCGCCCGAGCCGGACACCGCGGCGCTGGAGCGGGCGCTGGAAGCCGCCCGCAAGGTGCGGCCGGATCTGGTCGTCGGGCTGGGCGGCGGGTCGGTGCTTGATGTGGCAAAGCTGGTGGCCGTGCTCTGGGACGGCGACCAGACCTTTGCCGATGTCGTCGGGCCCGGCCGGGTCCGGGGGCGCAACAGCGCGCTGGCGCAGGTGCCCACGACCGCCGGCACCGGCTCCGAGGCCGGGATCCGCGCGCTGGTGACCGATCCGGCGACGCTGTCGAAGCTGGCGGTCGAAAGCAGCCATATGATCGCGGATATCGCGGTGCTTGATCCGGTGCTGACCTATACGGTCCCGCCGGCGGTGACGGCGGCCACCGGGATCGACGCGCTGGCGCATTGTGTCGAGGCGTTCACCAGCCTGCGCGCGCATGACATGATCGACGGCTTCGCCCGCATGGGGATCGGGCTGGTCGGGAAATACCTGCGCCGCGCGGTCGAGAACGGCCATGATACCGAAGCCCGGGCGGGAATGATGCTGGCCTCGTATTACGGCGGCATCTGTCTTGGGCCGGTCAACACAGCGGCCGGTCATGCGCTGGCCTATCCGCTGGGCACGCGGCTGAAGCTGCCGCACGGGCTAGCGAATGCCATCATCTTCCCGCATGTGCTGGCCTTCAACACGCCCGCGACCCCCGCGAAAACCGCTGAAATCACGACGCTCCTCGGGCTGAAGGCCGCGCCCGGCGCGCAGGACGTTCTCGCCGTCGCGCGGAGATTCTGCGAAAGCCTTGGGGTCGAGATGCGCCTCAGCCGCCACGGCGCGCAGCCGGACGATCTGCCGCAATGGGCCGCTGAAGCCCATGCGATCCGTCGCCTGATGGACAACAATCCCTGCCCGATGACGGTCGAGGATGTGCTTGGGCTTTACCGCGCCGCCTATGCCTGAGCGACCGGCTGCGGCAGTTCGGGCGACAGATCGTCTGGCTGCTGATAGCCCTCGAACAGCCGGTCGCGCGATCCTTCCAGATGCGTTGCCATCATCTGCCGTGCCCTGACCGGATCGCCATCGCGGATCGCGGCGAAAATCGCCGAATGCTCTGCGAATGTGTGCTCCAGCCCGCCCGAAGTCAGCCGCAGCGAAATGCCGTGGAACTGCATCCCGACTGCAATATGTTCCTGAAGCGCGGACATCGCGGTGGCGAAATACTGGTTCCGTGACGCCTTGGCGATGGCCAGATGGAACATGAAATCGGCGTCTTCGCGGTGCCTTTGCTGTTCTGTCGCCGCGCGCAACAGATCGAGCGCCGCCTTGATTTCGGCCAGTTCGGCCTCGCCATGGCGGGTTGCCGCGCTGGCTGCCGCCTCCGGTTCCAGCGTCAGGCGAAACTCGTAACACTTGCGCAGGTCCGAAAGGTTCTCAAGCTGGCCGAAGCCCAGCGGCTCGCGCAGCCCGCCCGAGCGGACGAAACTGCCCGCCCCCCGGCGGGAATAGATCAGCCCCTGACTGCGCAGCCGTTGCAGGGCATCGCGCACCACGGGACGCGAGACCTGGAACTCGAAGGCCAGTTCGTGCTCCGAAGGCAGGCGCTCGCCGGCCGCATAGGCACCGGACTTGATCGCGCGCAGCATCTTGCCAAACACGAAATCGCCAAGCCGATTCTTGTATCCGCCTTGCTCCTCGACGCTCACACCTTCTGCTCCTGCCGCCCTGTGACCTGATAGCGCGAGAGAACCTCGACCAGCGCATCCTCCTCGCCAAATCCGCCGGATTTGGTGAGGATCGTCATCCCGCCAGAGATGCAGGCCGGAACCCCATCGATGATCTCTCCCCTGACATCCAGACTCGTAATGCCCAACTCTCCCAGCACTGTCTGCGCCGTCGCCCCGCCGCACAGCAGCAGGCCATCCCGAGGGGCAGCGTATCGGGACCGATAGCTGGCCGCCAGTGCGCGCGCGACCGTATCGGCATCCGGTGCGCCCGGCCCCGGCACGGCCTGCACGACGACGGCGGGCGCCTCGGCGGCCATCCCGGGCGCGGCCGAGGTAACCCCCGACGGGGCCTGATCAAGAACGACCCCCGGCACATGCTGTACCAGCCGCCTGATCTGCGCCAGCGTGATCGGATCGCGCGAGCCGATCAGCATGACCAGCCGCCGACCCAGCCCGCGCGGTGCGGCGCTTGTCGCCGGACCCATGCGCTTTGCCAGGGCCAAGGCTGCGCCGCGCGCGCCGACAATGACCGTCCCCGGCGCGCAAGCCGCGATGGCGCGATCCATGTCGTCCTGCGTCGCGATGTCGGGAATCCGGGCCTTGCCCACCGCGGCCCCGATCCGGCCGGCGACATCAAGGGGCGTGTCAACCCCGAAGCCGCTGACCTTCCCGTCCCGGACCACGCGGCCGAAATCGGGAATCGCCGGCACCACCAGCAAGCTGCGCCCGGCGAAAGCCGAAAGCTCCTCGGCGATCGGCCCTTTCAGGCGCGAATCCACCTTCTTGAACAGAATGCAATCCGCAGGCAGCCGCGACAGCACGCGCGCGACCCGCGCCCGCGCTTCTGCCGCCGAAATCTCGCGGCTGGCGGTGTTGATCGCCAGTACATCGGCGCCGCGCGCCTGGGTTTCGCTGAACTGCGAGTCATCGACCACTGCGACAGTTTTCAGGCCACGGGCGGCGAACGGCGCCGCCGCGTCCAGCGCGCCGGTAAGATCATCCGCGATGATTGCTATTTTCCGCATGGCCCTCGCCGTCCTGACAACTTTATACGCAACCTGGACGGAGCTCTGCAACACCTCTGCTCGGCGATGCGAGGTTAATCCGAATAGGCCGAAGGGGCACTTAAAAGTTGATGCATCAGGACGCGCGGGATGCGAAATTGCGGCAGGCCAACACGCCTGCCGCCACCGTTTCCCGCCCGGCGGTGTTTCACATGTTGTCAGGATGTAATTCCGGATTCCGCCCGGCCAGCGGATGCTCGGCGATGGGGCGGCAGCGCCGTTTCGGCAAGCTGCGGCTCCCGGACCCGATCCCCTGTTGCCGGGCGACCAGCGGGCACCGGACCTTGGCTTTCGTCACCGTCCGACGGTCTGCGGTCGCTCGTCAGGCGTCGTCGGCTGCGGTTCAACGGCCTGTTTGGGCATAACCAGCACGAGACCTGACACTAGGCAGGCCAAGGCAGCCCAGATCCAGGCCGACATCGACTCATTCAGCAGAATGATGCTCCAGAGAATGCCTCCTGCCGTCATCGCGTAGCCCGCCTGGCTGGCAAAGACAGCGCCGGTGGTGCGGATCGTGAAGATCAGCAGCACATTGCTGAACGCGCTGAGGCAGGCGATGAGAAGGAACGGCAAGCCATAGGTAGACACCGCCTCGGCCGGATAGATCAGCGATCCGCTTAGAATCGTGACGGGCATCATGATCGCCGCCGCCGCAACCACGATGCCGGTGGTGGTTCCAAGCACATCGGTGTCTTTGTCGGGCAGGGCCGCGACCAGAATGTCCTCGATGGCGTAACATGCCGGTATGGCAAGCGTCGCAACGATCCAGAACCAGCCCGAAACGCCGCTGCCATCGCTGCCTGGCACCATGATGAGCAGCACGCAGGCCAGCCCGAAACTGAGGCCGATGAACCGTTTGAGGTTGGGGGCCTCAAGCCCCAGCACCGCCGCCATGATGAACACCAGAAAGCTCTCGGCGGCCAGCACGATCGCGATGATCATGGCGGGAACCTGCGCCGCCACCCAGAACAGGAACAGCTGCGGCACCACCCCGCCCAGAAGCCCCAGAAGCAGATAGCGCCGGATCGCCGGCCCCCCGGTCTGCGGCAGTCGCCCGAGCACGAAAGAGACGATGAGCATGATCGTCGCACTCAGCCCCAGGGTCCAGAAGGCCACGCCAAGCGGATTCAGCCCGTCAAGCATGATGATCCGCGACAGCGAGGGGATCAGCCCCCAGCAGGCACCAAGCAGCAGCAGAAGAAAGCCGCCTTTCAGGAGGCTGATCTGCTTGCGCAGGTTCTGTTCGCGCCGGTAGACCTCTCCGGCCATGCCAAGGAAAACCCGGGCAAGATTGCCCAGCCGGTCGCCGCGCGCGGCGATGTCGTCTAGGCCCAGGCGGGCGGGATCGAAATCCTTGCCTTCGACGATGCCGGACGCGGCGGCCAAACGGTCGACCTGGCGAAGATATTCCAGTTCCTGATTGCGCAGCCACTTGCGCTCCAGCCCGGCCCCCACGCGCGCCCGCAACAGCACCGGATTGACGTTTTTCGTCAGGAAGTCCTCGGCGCCAAGTTCGATGGCGCGCACGGCATCCTCCATCTGGTCCAGCGCCGAGATGACGATCACCGGAATGTCGCGCAGGGCAGGGTCGCGCTTGATCTCTGCCAGAACCTGAAAGCCGTCCATGCCGGGCATGACGATGTCCAGCAGAACCATGTCGAAACCGCTGCCGCGCAGGGTGGCAAGGCACTCCTCGCCGCTTGCGACGCTTTCGGCGTCATGTCCAAGGTTCTTCACCGCCAGCGCAAGTTTCAGCCGGTTCGGCTGGTGATCATCGACCACAAGGATGCGGCCCCTTGCCTTTTCCATTCCCCCCCCTTCCTTCCCGGCCTTGTGCTAGCCGTTTATGACGCCCCGCAACGCGACCGCAGCCGCCCGATAGGAAGCCGATGCTTCCTGCGCCAGCGGCACCGCCCCCTCGGTGCTGCCCGAGCGGCCGAGGGTCTCCAGCGCATGACACAGGCGCGACAGGTCCATTGCCCCGAAATCGGCGGCGCTGGATTTCATCGTATGCGCGGCCTGCCGCAGCGCTTCGGCATTGTCATCGCTTGCGGCGGCTTCAATCCTGCCCATCAGGCCCGGACCTTCGGCAAGAAAGCTGTCGATCAGATCGGCCAGCGCATCCCGGTCACCACCGATGATCTCGAGCAGATTGTCCAGCGCCCGGGCGTCGAAGGCCCGATCCGGTTCATTCTGTGACATGCGCGATTCCTCCATCTACTTGCCGCGGCCGGCCATCAGCGCCTCGACCAGATCGGCCACGCGGATCGGCTTGCTGACATAGCCGCTCATCCCCGCCTTGATGAATTTCTCGCGGTCGCCCTCCATCGCATTCGCCGTAACGGCGATGATCCGCGGGCCGCCGCCATCGGGAAAATCGGCAACGATGCGGCGCGTCGCCTCCAGTCCATCCATCTCGGGCATCTCGATATCCATGAGAACGACATCATAGGGTTGCCGCGCAACCGCTTGCAGCACCTCAAGCCCGTTTCCGGCCACGTCCGACGCATAGCCAAGCCGTTTCAGGATCAAACGGCCCAGCTTCTGATTGGTCGGGTTGTCGTCCGCCAGAAGGATGCGCAGCGGCAGCTTGGTGGCCAGGCTTTCGTCAAATTCCGGGGCCTTCCGCTGGACCCGGTCGATCACACGGATGGGGCGGCCGGCAAAAAGGCTGGCCAGCGCGTTCAGCAGGGGCGAGGGCTTTACCGGCTTGGTCAGCACTTCGGCAAAGCCGATCCCTTCCAGTTCGGCCCGGCTGTAGTCGGCCGGCTGGCCCAGCGAGCTGAGCAGGATCAGCGGCAGGTCGCGACCGGCCTCGGTGCTGCGCAACTGCCGGGCAAGTTCGACCCCGTTCATGCCGGGCATGTGCATGTCAAGGATCGCCACGTCGAACCGCGTGCCAGCCGCCAGTGCCGCCGCGTCGGCGGGACGTTCCATGTCAAGGGGCTGCATGGCCCAGTTGGCGGTCAGACGCGACAGGAGATTGCGGTTGGTCGCGTTGTCATCGACGATCAGCACCCGCTTGCCCTCAAGGTCGGGCCGCGCCTCGTGCAGCGAGGACGTGCCGATCGGCGGTCCCACCGGGGCTGATAGAGTGAAACGGAAGGTTGCGCCCTTGCCTTCCGTGCTTTCCAGCCAGATGCGCCCCCCCATGAGGCTGACCAGCTTCTGGCTGATCGCCAGACCAAGGCCGGTGCCGCCGAAACGCCGGGTTGTCGTCGCGTCGGCCTGGGTGAAGGACTGGAACAGGGCGGCCTGCCGGTCCTTGGGAATGCCGATGCCGGTGTCGCGGATGGTGAAAAGCAACCGGCATTGCCCCTCCTCCGGTTCGCCGCCGTCGCGTGCGACGGTCAGCACAACCTCGCCCTTCTCGGTGAATTTCACCGCGTTGTTGATCAGGTTCAGCAGCACTTGCCGCAACCGTCCCTCGTCCGAGACGATGGTGTCGGGCACCTCCGGCTCGATGAAATAGGCGAGGTCCAGCCCCTTGCGCGCCGCGGCCATCGCGACAAGATCCAGCGCGCCCTCCACGCAATCGCGCAGGTGGAACGGCAGACGCTCCAGCTCCAGCTTTCCGGCCTCGACCTTGGACCAGTCGAGGATGTCGTTGATCACCGTCAGCAGGCTTTCGGCGCTTTCATTGATGGTGCGGGCGAAATCGGCCTGTTCGGGTGACAGGTCGGTGTCCAGCAGAAGGTTGCTCATCCCGATCACGCCGTTCATCGGGGTGCGGATCTCGTGACTCATGTTCGCAAGGAACTGGCTTTTCGCCACGGTCGCCCGTTCGGCCACGTCCCTCGCCTCGGCAAGGCTCTCGACCAGCTCCTGTAATTTCGCTTCGCGGTCCTTCATCTCGGTGATGTCGGTAAAGACGCCGACGATGCCCCCCGCCTCGGTCGGCCTTTCGCTGATCTTCATCCAGCTGCCGTCGCTGCGCTGCTGCTCGAACGGCCCCTCGGGGCGAAGATGCTGCGCCATCCGGCGGTCAATCCAACCCGCCGGATCGCCATCCAGGACGATATCGGCCCGGGCGACATGCGTGGCGATCTCGCGGAAGGTAAGCCCCGGCGCCAGGGTCAGCCCGATCCGGTCATACATGTCTTTGTACCGCTGGTTGCAGATCACCAGCCGGTCATCGGCATCGAACAGGGCGAAGCCCTCGCTGATCGCCTCGATCGCCTCGGTGAGCTGGGTCTTGCTGCGCAGCACCTCGCGGTCTGCCTCTTCGCGCAGGGATGCCAGCCGCTCGCGTTCGGCCAGGCTGTCGCGGAACAGGCCCAGGGTCCGGCTCATTGCGCCGATCTCGTCATTGCCGGGCCTGGGCAGGCGGGCTGCAAGATTGCCGCCGGTGATCTCTTCCATCCCGCGCAGCAACTGGCGCAGCGGCGATGTGATCGAGCCGACAACCAGCAGCGTCAACAGCAGCCCGACGATGCCCGCCGCGACGAAGATCAGCGTCGACAGCCGCACGGCGCGGACGGCTTCGGCATGGGCGGCCTCGCTGGTCGCAACGGCCTGCGCCTGCATCTCGGCGACCAGCGCCCCCAGTTCGTCATCGACCCGGCGGATATGTTCCTGCCCCTTGGCGACCAGCGAATTGCCGATGACCCGCTGGTCATTGGTATAGGCGTCGACCGCAAGCATGGATTGTTCGAACAGGCCCTGAACCTCGGTCCGGATCACGGCAACCCGTTCCGGCGCGATATCCTGAAGGGCGTCCAGTTCCTGCTGGAGCCCGGCCAGCGCGCTCTGGGCATTGCGCTCCGAGCGCATCAGCAGGCTGACGGACAGGTCGGACAGCCAGTATTTCACCTCGCCGAAATGGGTGCTGGCGGCATTGGCGCGCGTCAGGGTCTGGATCGCCGCCGCACCCTCGGAAATGGCCTGGGCGTTGCGCGACAGGCGCGAAGACAGAAAGGCGTTGGTGGCCAGGAGGAAGGCCAGCAACACAGCCGACAGCAGGACCAGGCGCAAGAGGATCGAATACCTGGCCATCGCTATCCCCGCACCGGAAGGCTGGGGCGCGCAGTTCCGCTCTGCTGCGCCCGATCCCGCATGTCAGCGGAAGATGCTGATGCTGATGACCCCGCCCAGATCGCCCTCGCGCCCGCCTTCCTTGGGATAGCCGGTGATGTCGATCTCGCCCGCCGGCTCTCCGTGGCAGGACAGGCAGCCCTTGCTGTAATATTCCGGCACGAGGACGCGGTAGGCAGGCTTGCCGTCCAGCTCGCCCAGCTCGGCATAGATCTGGCCCCTGGGCCAGTCCGCCGACATCAGGTTTCTTTCGATCACCCTGGTTTCCCAGGCATCCGGCAGGGCCTTGCGGTTACGCACCAGGTCGCGGGGCGCCGTAACCTTGACCCGCGCCTCTGTCCCGACCAGCGCCGCGAAGCTTTCGTTGACCAGCCGCCCGAAAACCGCAGGAACAAAGCCCTTGAAGCCCACCCCCTCGGCATTGATGGTCGGTTGGTTCTCTGTCATCACCTTGCGGATCGCCTCCATCTGCGCCGCGATCAGCTGGGCCTCAGTCGCATCCTGCCCATCGTAAAGCGGCGCGGTGCCATTCGCCTTCAGATAGGCTTCCGTGGCAAGCGCAAGGACATGATCCCCCGTAAGCCCCTTGTCACCCGCCTTGGCGTCGTTGATCAGATCCTGGCTTGCCGCGATCACCGACCGGGCCGAGCGCAGAAGCGATGCAAGACGGAGAGCCGTCTCCATGTCCTGCGTGTCGCGATCCTGTGCCCGCACCGCAACGCCCGGCAGGCTGCCGCCCGCAGCAATCGCGATCATCAGAATATATGGCACAAGGCTGGAACGGCGCAGGAACATTGCAGGCTCGTCTCCTACTTTGCGCGAATAATGCTGCGCTGTTCGTTTTAGAGAGCTTGGTTCCGGCATCGTGGCCAAGCGGAAAAATTCTGTCAATCACTGTGGTGGGCGCCGACCGTACGCGGCGCTGGCAGCCCGGCCCCATGCGTCAATCACCGGCACCGCGATCGAACGCAGCCCGGTCTCGACCTCCTGGTCGTTGATTGCATGTCCCTGGCTGCGGACTCTGGCCAATTCTTCAAGGATTTCGTCGGGATCGGTCAGCGTGCGCGGCGTGCGCGCGGGCAGCGCTCCCGGCCCGAGAAGCGCCCTGGCCATGCTGCGGCTTTTGCCGAAGCGGTCGAAGCCGCCTGCCGGTCGCTGGATGAGGCGGGGATCGGCATCGGCGCCATGATCCTGTGCCCGGCCTTCGTGAACGAAGGGTTTCCCGACCTTGCCCCCGGCTTCATGGATGGTGCCGCGGCGGTGGTGCGCCGACACGGCGGCATCCTGATCGCGGATGAGGTGCAATCGGGCTTTGGCCGGATCGGCAGCCATTTCTGGGGCCAACAGCGGCTGGCTTCACGCCCGATGCGGTGACCATGAGCAAACCGATGGGCAACGGTCATCCGGTGGCGGCGCTGGCCAGCCCGGCCGATATCATGGCGGCTTTCCGCAGGGCCTTTCGCTGCTTCAACACCTTCGGCGGCAATCCCGTCTCTTGCGTGGCGGCGAATGCGGTGATGGACGTGCTGATATCCGAAGACCTGCCCGCCCGCGCGGCCGCGACCGGCGCCTATCTGCGGGCCGGATTGTCGCGCTTGGCCGAACGGCATAAGGTGCTGGGCGACATCCGCGGCTTGGGCCTTGCCATCGGGGTCGAGATCGTCTCGGACCGGGCGGCAAAGACCCCGGATGCCGGGGTGGTCGGCGATCTTGCGAATGCGATGCGGCAGGAGGGCGAGCTGCTGGGCACCAACGGCATTTACAACAATATCCTGAAGATACGCCCGCCGATGCCCTTCGGCAGGGACGAGGCCGACCTGCTGCTGGACCGGCTGGACAAGGTGCTGACCGCAGTGCCCGCCCGATGAGCGCCTATCTGCTGGATCTTGCCGAAATCGCAGCCCGGGCCTGGCCGCTGATCACCGGCGCGCCGGTGCCGGTGATGATCCGGGAAAACGCGGTCTTTCGGGTCGAGACGACGGCCGGGCCGCACGCATTGCGCCTGCACCGGCCGGGCTATCACGATGATGCGGCGCTGGCCTCGGAACTGGCATGGATGGCGATGCTGGCCCGCGGCGGGGGGCGGTCTTTCACGCCATCGGACGGACGCTGGCGGTGATTCACCGCCTGTCGGATGGCTGGACCGAGTCGGGAATGGCGGCCCGCTTTCGCGGCTATGTCGCCCTGTCCGAACGGCTGGTGGACCAGGCGCTGGCAGCGGGGTGACCGCGCCGCCGGCCGGGGCGGCAATCGTGTCTTTCGCGGGTCAGGTCAAGCCGGGCATGGTCATGAACGGCCCCGACGGCACCTGCCGCCACGCCCCCTTCGTCGCGGCGCATTGGCACGCACAGACCCGCGATCCGCCCTGTCCCGGGATATCGTCGCAGGCTTCCACGGCCTGCGGGAGAGGGTCGCCGCCAGATCTTGCCATCCTTCCGGAACACCGGGCCAAGGCGGGCCCCGCGTTCGGCCCGGTCCGGCGCGTGTCAGTTGCCCGAAACGATCCCATAGCGGCGCATCTTGTCGTTCAGGGTGCGCCGCGGAATCCCAAGGCTTTCCGCTGCGCGCAGCGTATTGCCGCGATGGCGGTCAAGCGTGGCCGCGATCTCACGCGCCTCGAACCCCGCAACGCGATCGGCCAGGCTCTGGTCGGGCAGGGCCGGGGTCTCGTCCGGCCGCAGCTCCAGCAGCCCCAGGGCATGTGCCTCGGCCGCGGCCTTCAGCTCGCGCATGTTGCCGGGCCAGACCCGTCGCTTCAGCATCTGCTGGAGGGGCCAGGCGATGCGCGGGTCGGCGCGGCCATAGCGACGGGCCGCAAGCTGGGCATAATGGCCGAAGAGCAGCGGTATATCCTCGGCGGCCTCGCGCAGCGGCGGGGTGGTGATCTCGGCCCCGGCGAGGCGGAAGAACAGGTCGGGGCGAAACCCCTCGGCCCCGCGCAGGCTTGTCTTCGAGGTGGCGATGACCCGCATGTCCAGCAGGCGCAGCCCGTTCTCGCCCAGACGTTCGACCGCGCGCTCCTGCACGGCCCGCAGCAGCTTGGCCTGCAGGGGGGCTGGCATCGCCTCGACCTCGTCCAGAAGAAGCGTCCCACCCTGTGCTGCCTCCATCTTTCCGGGCCGCGCGGCGCCTGCCCCGGCAAAGGCGCCTGCGGCATGGCCGAACATGAGCGTCTCGAACATGGCTTCCGGCAGCGCGGCGCAGTTGACGGCGACGAAGGGGCCGTCGGCACGGGGGCTCGCGGCATGCAGGGCGCGGGCCACCAGTTCCTTGCCCGTGCCCGTTTCGCCGGTAACAAGAACATCGACGTTCAAGGGCGCCAGCGCGGCAATCCGGTCGCGCAGGGCCCGCAGCGCGCGGCTTTGACCAAGGATCGTGGCCGCTGCGGTCTCGGCCAGAGCCTGCTGGAGCCGCCCGACCTCGGCACGGGTGGCGCGGGCGGCAAGCGCCCGGGCGACCACGGCGACCAGATGGTGCGCGTCATAGGGCTTTTCCAGGAAATCCTCGGCCCCGGCGCGGATCGCCTGCACCGCATGACCGACATCGCCATGTCCGGTCAGAAGGATCACCGGCAGGTCCATCGGCAAGGCCTTGACTGCCTGCAACAGCGGCAGGCCATCCATGCCCGGCATCCGCAGATCCGTGAGCAGCAGGTCGGGCGCCGCCTCGGGCAGTCTTGCCAGCGCGGCGACCGGATCGGCAAAGCCTTGGGGCCGATGTCCGGCCGCCTGCATCAGGTCGCACAGCGCGGCCAGATGGTCGGCATCGTCCTCGATCACGAACAACCGGGCGGTCATTCCGCCGCCTCCTCGGCAACAGGCTGCGCCCGCGGCAGCGTCACGGTCACTGTGGCGCCCTGGCCTTCTTGCGACCGGATGCTCAGCTCCCCCAAAAATTCGCTGACGATAGCCTTGCAGATCGACAGGCCGAGCCCCAGCCCCTCACCCCCCGCGCTGGTGGTGAAAAAGGGCTCGGTCACCCTTGGCAGCGTCTCGGGCGCGATGCCCGGCCCGTTGTCGGCGACGCTGAAGGTTACCTCATCCCCGCCGACCGAGAGCCGCAGATCAACGGCGGCGCCGGCGCTGCCTTCGACCGCGTCCAGGGCATTCAACAACAGGTTGACCGCAACCTGCTCCATCCGCACCGATCCGGCCAGCACCAGCGCAGGCGTCTCGGGCAAATGGAGCACCGGAAGGACACCGACCGCGCGCGCCCGCGGCGTCACAAGTTCCAGGGCCGCGGCCAGCACCGGACGAAGGTCGATGACGCTGCGTTCGCCGGTCTCGCGGCGGCCGAAGCTTTTCAGATGCTTCGTCGTGCGCTGCATCCTGCGGATCAGCCCGCGCGCCGTGGCAAGACGCGGCGCCGTGCCGCTCTCGCCCGGCGGAAGCGACAGTTCGGCCGAGGTGAGCGTCGCTTCCATCGCGGCCAGCGGCTGGCTGATCTCATGCACGATTGCAGTCGACATGCGGCCGAGCGCCGCCATCTTCTCGGCATGGATCAGGTCTTCCTGCGTGGCGCGCAGATCGGCTTCCGCCTGGCGCCGCGCCACGACCTCGCGCGCCAGATCGGCGGTTCGCGCGGCCACCATCGCCTCGAGCTTCTGCGATTGCGACAGGCGCAGCGCGACGATCTGGCGGCGCTGGCCCCAACTGTGGAACAATCCCGCCACGAACAGCGCGAGCAGCGCCGTCGCCATGGCCCAGCCGGTGGCGGCGCCGGTTACGGCGCCGGACGGGCGCGCGGCAATCAGGCGCCAGCCGCTGCCCGGCAGGGTCGACACCCGGGCGATCCAGCCGTCGCCCGCCGCATCGGCACCCAGGGGCGGCGCGGCAAGCAGGGGCGGGGCCCCGGCCAGGTCTATTCCGTCATAGGCCCGGGTTGCCGCAAGTTCAGCCAGTGAGTCGGGCAAGAGCGGCGCAAGCGGGCGGTAAAGCCAGTCCTCGCGCCCCGAGAGAAACACCACGCCCGCCGCATCGACCAGCGCCACATCCGCCCCGGCGGTGCGCCAGGTCTGCTGCAGCGGGCGCAGGTCAAGCTTGACCACCAGGACGCCGCTCTGCCCGCCCGAGGAGACACGGGTGGACAGGAAGAATCCTGGCACACCGGTCGTGACGCCGATGGCGTAGAACTGTCCTCTGCCCTGCTGGAGCGCCTGACGGAAATAGGGGCGAAAGCCGTAATCCTGGCCCAGGAAACTGCCCGGTTGCGCCCAGTTCGAGGCTGCGATGGTCAGGCCTCGGTCGTTGATCAGGAACAACTCGGATGCTCCGGCAACGGTGGCAACAGTCTCCAGATAGCGGTTGGCATCATCCAGCGCCAAGGGATCGATCAGTGCGGCGCGAATCCGCGAATCCTCGCCCGCCACATCGGGCAGTGCGCGGAAGCGGTCGATCTCGGACTCGACGGCGCGGGCGGTCAGCAGCAGCGTCTGGTCCAGTTCGGCCCTGAGGCGCCCGGTGATAAGCCGTTCGGCCAGGACCCAGGCAAGCCCGGTTGCAAGGATCGCAGCCAGAAGCGGCAGAAGGGCGGGGCGCAGCCGGGTCATGCCAGCAGACTGCGCGCGATGGCGCTGCAAGGAAAGGCTTCTGTCATGGCGGGCAGGGCGCAAGCGTTACCGGCGCGCCCGCAGACTCACCCAGGGACCTGCAGGAGGCGGCATCGCAAAGCTGCCAGCCCGCCCCGGTCGCCCCCGATGCGGCAAGCGTCAGCGAAGCGACCTGGCGGTCGGTGGCCCAGATCCACCAGCCATCCTTCAGCACGGCTCCTTCCGCCGGCTCCATCCCCGCTCCCGATCCTTTTACCCGCGCGCCGGTCAGACGCAGCGCGCTCGGCTCCACCCGCCAGTCCTCAACCCATTCGACCTTTTCGACCGAATGGGTCCAGCGCAGCTGGAAGGCGGGGCCGGCCAGCGCCAGCGCAATCCCGCCCGCCATCAGGCAACTGCTCATGTCGCGGGACGCGGACGCGACTGGCGATAGACGACCGCCGCAAACCCGGCTGTCAGCACCAGTCCGATCCCGTCGGTGGCGGGCAGGGCCGCCACCAGTGCCGCCGCCGCCGCCATGGCCAGCACGCGCTGCCAAATTGGCAGCGGTTGCCCGAGCCAGCCGATGACCGCCGCCCCCCAAAGCCCGATCGCCATCACCGTCTTGGCGAAGATGTAGAAGACCGCCGGGACATAGCCGATCTCGGCCGCCAGCGGCCCGCCCTCTTGCAGCATCAGCGCCGGGGTATAGACCGCCATGAACGGGATCACGAAGCCCGCAGCTGCGATCTTCACGGCGTTCAGACTGATGATCAGCCCGCGCTCCCGCGCGATCGGGGCGGCGGCAAAGCAGGCCAGCGCCACGGGCGGCGTCAGATCGGCCAGGATGCCGAAATAGAAGACGAACATGTGGCTTACGATCAACGGCACGCCAAGCGCCAGCAGGGCCGGCCCGGCAATGGACGAGGTGATGATGTAATTGGGAATGGTGGGGATGCCCATGCCCAGCACGATGCAGGTGATCATCGTCAGGATCAGCGACAGCAGCAGGCTTTTTTCTCCGACACCGACGATGAACTGGCCAAAGGTGTTCGCCGCTCCGGTCAACGTCATTGTCCCGATGATCACGCCCACCAGCGCACAGGCGATCCCCACCGGCAGCGCCGTGCGGGCGCCGTCGGCCAGCGCGTCGCGGCAGATCACCAGCGTCTCGCGCCCGCCATGGTTCATCAGGCACAGCGCGATCAGCCCGGCCACGGCCGTCACCAGAACCCAGATCCCCCATTCCAGGAAGGCTGCGGCGACAAGACCTAGCCCGACCCAGAAGATCACCCGGATCACGCCCGAAGGCAGCCCCAGCGCGACCGAAGCCCCCAGGATCAGCATCACCGTCAGGCCCAGCCCCACGGTTCCCGCGAATAGCGGCGTATAGCCCGAGAACAGTAGCCAGACCAGAACGGCCAGCGGCAGGATCAGATGCCATCCCTCGCGCAGCGCGGTGCGGGGCGAAGGAAGCTCGGCCTTGGACAGCCCGCGCAGCCCCATACGCCCGGCCTCAAGATGCACCATCCAGAAGGCGGCGGCGAAATACAGGATCGCGGGCAGAACGGCGGCCTTCACGATCTCGACATATTCCACGCCCAGCGTTTCGGCCATGATGAAGGCCACCGCCCCCATCACAGGGGGCATGAGCTGCCCCCCCATCGACGCCGTCGCCTCGACCCCGCCCGCGAACCCGGCGCGATAGCCAAAGCGCTTCATCAGCGGGATGGTAAACTGACCTGTGGTCACCACATTGGCGACACCCGATCCCGAAATCGTGCCCATCAGGCCCGAGGCCAACACCGAAACCTTGGCGGCGCCACCCATGCGATGCCCGACAAGACCAAGGCTGACATCGGTGAACAGCTTGATCATCCCGGCTTTCTCCAGGAACGAGCCGAAAAGGATGAACAGGAAGATGAAACTGGCCGAGACATAGGTCGGGATGCCGTAGATCCCCTCGGTGCCATAGGCCATATGATCAATGACTTGCGAAAAGTCGTAGCCGCGATGGTTCAGCGGGCTGGGCAGATACTGGCCCCACAGGCAATAGGCCAGGAACAGGCCCGAGATGATCGGCAGCGCAGGCCCCATCAGCGCCCAGGCGGCGGCGAAAACCACAACAAGCGCCACGACGCCAAAGACAATGTCGCGCGGCAAGGGATCGCCCGCACGCGCCAGCAGGGGCACATATTCCCACCATTGATACAGCGCGACCAGAACCCCCGCCGCAGCAAAGCCCCAGGCCAGCGCGCGGACCGCCGGTCCCGCCCCGCGCGCCAGCGCCAGCAGGGGGAAGCCCAGAAGCATCAGGAAGCCGACATGGAACGCGCGCTGAACCTGGCTGGGCATGTCCATCAGATGCGCGGCGGTCAGGATCTGGAAGGCCGAGAAGGCGACAGCGATCCAAAACAGAAGCTGGCCCTGGAAACCCGGCGGAAAGCCCCCCGCCAGCGGGTCATGCGCATTGGCCTCGGGCGTGGCGCCCGCTTGCGCCGCAGCGCCGGATGCATCTGTCATGGTCATGCCTTTCGTGCCCGGAAAGTGCCGGGCCATCCTTGGCCCGGCCGGTTGCGCCGATCAGGAGCAACAAGGGGGTCTTACTTGATCAGACCGACTTCGCGGTAATAGCGCTCGGCCCCCGGATGCAGCGGCAGGGGCATCCCCGTCACCGCGCCGTCCAGGGTGATGGCGCTGGCCGCCTTGTGCGCCGCGACCAGTTCGGGAAGGTTCTCGAACAGGAGCTTTGTCATCTGATAGACGGTCTCTTCGTCCATGTCGGCATGGGTGACGAAGAAATTGCCCACCGCAAGCGTCGGCACGTCCTCGGTCTGGCCTTCATAAGTGCCGGCGGGAATGGTCGCGGCCAGGAAGGGCGCGCCCAGCGTCTCGGCCACTTCCGGCGGGATCGACACGATGGTCGTCGGCACCGAGGTCGCCAGATCCTTCAGTGAGGCGACGCCAAGCCCGGCCGATTGCAGCGTGGCGTCAAGCTGGCGGTTCTTCATCAGTTCGACCGATTCCGCGAAGGGCAGGTATTCGGTCTTGGTCAGATCGTCATAGCTCATCCCCAACGCACCCAGGATGGCGCGGGCGTTCAGCTCGGTTCCCGATTTTGCGGCCCCGACCGAAACCGCCTTGCCCTTGAAATCGGTGATCGTCGTGATCCCCGACTCCTTCGATGCCGCGACCTGGATGTAATTGGGATAGGCGGCGGCAACGCCGCGCAGCTTGTCCAGCGGTGCGGCAAAGCCCGCCTCGGCATTGCCTTCCCAGGCGGCCTTGACGGAATCCCCCAGCGCGATGGCAAGTTCGCCCTTGCCCTGCTGAAGCAGATTGAGGTTCTCGACCGAGGCCTTGGTCGCCTGCACCTGGGTCCGCGCCCCCTCGATCCCGTCGCCAAAGATCTTCGACAGCGCGACCCCGATCGGATAGTAGACGCCCGAGGTTCCCCCGGTCAGGATGTTGATGAACTGCTCGGCATTGGCTGCCGCCGGCGCGGTGGCCAGCGCCATGCCGGCGATGATCGCGCGGAAGCCCCGCGCTGAAATCTGGTACATGACTGTCCTCCCGTTGGGGCGGCCGAAACCGCCCTTCTCTCCGCCTCCTCCAGACGGAACGCGGCCATGATGGCCACGGGTCGACAGATGGGAACCCGGTTTCCCGCCGGATCAGGACCTTCCGTAGCAACCCTTCGCCAGAGCGCGCGCAAGTTTTCGCCACCGCCGCGCGCAGAAAGGAAAGCACGCGAACAGCGGCAGGCCGTCGCCCGGGCCAGAGACGCTATTTGTTGCCCTCGATCCATTTCGACATCAGACCGGCATCCTGAAAACACTCGGCCGGAACGGCGCGCCGCTTGATCCGGCCCAGCCGTTCGGCAAAGGCAACCTGGCGCGGGCTGGGGCGGCTGTCGATCGCGCGCATCGGTTTCAGCGCGGATTGCGCCTCGATCCAGGCGGAAAGGCTGCGGCGATCCTGCTGGACATGCCAGGGCAGAAGCGTCTGGTTGCGCAGCGCCAGGGCGCGGGCATAGGCGATCTGGCGGGGGGTGGCGGGCAGGGCAAAGGTCGCGGTTTCCATCCGGCACCATCCTTGCGTCATGGACAGAAGATATAGAACATTTGCAGAACATGTTCAAGTCTGTCCCGGGAAAACGCACGATTCGGCCAGTAGTTCCGCCTTGTTGGTCAGGCTTGGCCCGTTTCGTCGTTGCGCGCGCGGCAGGCGGCAACAAAGGCCTGCAGCGCGGCGATGCGCGCGCCGGTCAGCGTCCACAGCACGCCCAGCTGCCGCCCGCCCGCGCCGGGCAGCGCATGGCGGCGCAGGCGCAGGCCTTCGGGCCAGGGCGGCGCCCAATCGGGCACGATGGCGACGCCAAGGCCCCGGCTGACCATGCCGGCGATGGCATCGAGCGCGTCCAGCTCAAGCCATTCCCGCACTTTCAGCCCGTTCTGGCGCAGAAAGCGATCGACAACCTGACCGCCCCATTGGTTGCGGTCATAGCGGATGAAGGGCTGGGTGGTCAGGATGCGATGCGGATCGTCCTCGGCCAGCGCCGCGGGCACGATCAGCACCAGTGGCTCATGGCGCAGGGTCAGCCAGCCGGTCGATTTCGCCACCGGAAACTGCGGCTGCACCATCAGCGCGGCATCCAGCTCTCCGCCCAGCACGGCCTGATAAAGGTTCACCGAGGAATCGGGCCGGACATAATAGTCGATGCGCGGATGGCGGTCGCGCAGCCGGGCGATCACTTCGGGCAAAAGCCCGGTCAGCGAGGTGGCGATGGCGCCCAGCCGCAATTGCCCGGCCGGTTCGTGCTGCGCCGCGATGGCGCGCAGGTCGCGCGTGCTGTCGATCAGCCGCCGGGCCGGATCGAGCACGGCCAGTCCCGCCGCCGTGGGCCGCACCCGCCGCCCGGCGCGCAAGACAAGGGGCTGCCCCAGATCCTGTTCCAGCGTGCGCAGGCGTTGCGCCAGCGCGGCGGGCGTGAGGTTCAGCCGCCGCGCCGCCTCGGCGATAGAGCCGCTGTCGACGACGGCAAGGAAGCTTTCCAGAAAGCGCGTGTCCATGGAAGGTTCTATTATCTTCTGAAAACACAAAAAGCCATTATTTCTTTTCATTGGCGCAGTGTAGACCCAAGCCCGAACCGGCCTGCCGCCGCGGGCTTTCGCAAGGGATGCACCATGTCGATCGAGACGAAATTCGCCAAACTCGGCACGGACAACGCGCCCGGCCAGGAAGTGCGCCAAAGCGCCGACGGTCTGGCGTCGCAGATGCGGGGCGAGGTTCTGGCCGGCCGCCCGGTCGATTTCTCGCATGGCAATGTCGATGCGCATGAGCCGACGCCGGGCGCTTTCGACCTGTTCTCGGCGGGCGTTTCGGCGGGGGGCGTACAGGCCTATACCGAATATCGCGGCGACATGGGCATCCGCGAACTGCTGGCGCCGCGTCTGGCGGCCTTTACTGGCGCACCAGTCGATGCCAGGGACGGCATGATCGTGACGCCGGGCACCCAGGGCGCATTGTTCCTGGCCGTGGCCGCCACGGTGGGGCGCGGCGACAAGGTGGCCATCGTGCAGCCCGACTATTTCGCCAATCGCAAGCTGGTGGAGTTTTTCGAAGGCGAGATGGTGCCGGTGCAGCTTGACTATGTCTCGGCCGACGAGACCCGTGCCGGTCTGGACCTGTCGGGGCTCGAGGATGCGTTCAAGGCAGGGGCCAAGGTCTTTCTGTTCTCGAACCCCAACAACCCGGCGGGCGTGGTCTATTCGAAAGAGGAGATCGGCCAGATCGCGGCGCTTGCCGCGCGCTACGGCGCGACGGTGATCGCCGACCAGCTTTATTCGCGTCTGCTGTATTCCGGCGTCACCTATACCCATCTGCGCGCCGAAGCGGCGGTGGCCGACAATGTCGTGACGATCATGGGCCCGTCCAAGACCGAGTCGCTGTCGGGCTATCGCCTGGGCGTGGCCTTCGGCCCGGCGCAGATCATCGCGCGGATGGAAAAGCTGCAAGCGATCGTCAGCCTGCGCGCGGCGGGTTACAGCCAGGCCGTGCTGCGAAGCTGGTTCGCCGAAGCACCGGGCTGGATGGAGGCCCGCATCGCCGCGCATCAGGCGATCCGCGACGATCTTCTGTCCGTGCTGCGCGGTTGCGAGGGCGTCTTTGCCCGCGCGCCGCAGGCGGGCAGCTACCTGTTCCCGCAATTGCCGAAACTGGCCGTCTCGCCCGCCGATTTCGTTAAGATCCTGCGCCTGCAGGCGGGTGTGGTGGTGACGCCGGGCACCGAATTCAGCCCGCACAGTGCCGCGTCCGTGCGACTGAACTTCAGCCAGGACCACAGGGCCGCCGTTGCCGCGGCGGGGCGCATCGTTGCTCTGGTCGAGCGGTATCGCGCATGACCGGCGTGCCGCAGCCCGTCCCGCAGGGCGACTACATTCCGGCCCGCCGTCTGGGCAATGTGATCCACACGTCGGGCATGACGCCACGCCTTGCGGGCGTGTTGCAGGCCAAGGGGCCGGTGCGCGCGGGCGAGCCGCTCGAGGCCCATCGTGCGGCGGTGGAACTGGCCTGCGGCAATGCGCTGGCGGCGGCGCGCGGACTTCTGGCGCCCGGCGAGGCTTTGGCAGGCATTCTGAGTCTGACCGTCTTCATCGCCGCAGAACCGGGCTTCGAGGCCCATTCAAAACTGGCTGATTTCGCCTCGGCACTGCTGCGCCGCGAGCTGGGCGAAGCCGGGATCGGCGCGCGGGCCGCCGTGGGTGTGGCCACGCTGCCTGGCAATGCTCCGGTGGAAATCCAGCTTGTCGCCTATCTTTGATCCAAGGACCTTGCCATGACCGGCCCGAAAAACCGTCTCTCTTCCCGCCTTTCCGCCGTCATGCCCTCGCCCACGATCGCGATGACGCGACTGGCGGCGGATCTGCGCCGCCAGGGCAAGGATATTATCGGCCTGTCGCAGGGCGAGCCGGATTTCGACACGCCCGAGCATATCCGCCGGGCGGCGGAGGCGGCGATCGAGGCCGGGCAGACCC
>Ga0056909_1000449_pt1 | contig 40164 bp, 36 predicted proteins | sample EBPBio102011_DNA_FD_62115 | JGI IMG/M metagenome (GOLD analysis project Ga0056909, IMG submission 62115) | Wastewater treatment Type I Accumulibacter community from EBPR Bioreactor in Madison, WI, USA - Reactor 1_1/10/2011_ DNA | ecosystem: Engineered > Bioreactor > EBPR > Anaerobic-Aerobic >...
GGTGAGCACAGCGAGCCAGGATGCGCAGCTGCAGCTGGACGCGCTGGTGGCGGCCGGGGTGCAGAAGCGTGACGTGTTCGCCGATGTCACCTCCGGCAGCAGGTCGGCGGCCGAGCGGCCCGGGATGCAGAAGCTGCTCGGCTACGCCGAGCCGGGCGACACGGTGGTGGTGTGGCGGGTCGACCGGCTCGGCCGGTCGTTGATCGACGTCCTCAACACCGTGAACCTGCTGCGCGACCGTGACGTGGCGGTGCGGTCGGTGTCGGACGGGATCGACCCGGCCACCTCGACCGGACGGCTGATGTTGAACATGCTGGCCACGCTCGCCGAGTACGAGCGGGAGCTGATCGTGGAGCGCGTCAACGCTGGCATCGCCGCTGCCCGGCAGAACGGCACCCGGTTCGGCCGGCCACTGTCGGACCCGGTGGTGATCGCTGACAAGCTCGCGATCGCCGCCGACGCCCGGGCGAAAGGCCGCACCGCCGAAGACGCGGCCCGGCTGGTTGGGTGGAGCCGCGCGACCTTGTACCGCCACCAGCAAGCCTTCGCGGCCCGCAAGGACAGCGGAATGTGACGAGGATGTAGGCGGCTGTGGACGCTGACGGGCGGTGGCGGGTGCTTCGACTGCATGTCGAAGACCAGGTCCCGCTCGCCGCCCTCGCCCGCTCCACCGGCGTCGGCGAGCGCACCCTGCAACGCTGGCACCAGCGGTACCGCGCCGGCGGCATCGCCGCACTGGAACCCCGACCCCGGGCCGACGCCGGCCAACGCCGCACCAGTGCCGACGTGGTGCTCTTCGTCGAACGGCTCGCGCTGACCCGGCCCCGACCCAGCATCGCCACCCTGTATCGGCTGACCGTCGCCGAAGCAGACCAACAGCACCTGCCGGCGCCGAGCTACTCGACCGTGCGGGCCATCGTGCAAGCCCTCGACCCTGCCCTGGTCACCCTGGCGTTGGAAGGTCCCGCCTCGTACCGGGACCGCCACGAGCTGGTGTACCGGTTCCGGGCCGATCGTCCGAACCGGATCTGGCAGGCCGACCACACCGAGCTCGACATCCTCATCGTCGGCCCCGACGGCCGCCCGGACCGGCCATGGCTGACCGCGGTGATGGACGACCACGCCCGCGCCATCTGTGGCTACACCGTGTTCTCCGGTGCCCCGTCAGCGCTGCAAACCGCGCTGGCATTACGGCAGGCGATCTGGCGGAAGAACGACCCGCAGTGGGCGATGTGCGGCATCCCCGACATCTTGTACGTCGACCACGGCTCTGACTTCACCAGCCACCACCTTGACCGGACCGCGATCGAGCTGCACATCCGGCTCATCCACTCCACCGTCGCCCGCCCGCAAGGCCGGGGGAAGATCGAGCGGTTCTTCGGAACCGTCAACACCGAACTCCTCAACACGCTGCCGGGCCACCTCGGACCCGGCAGCAAGGCACCGAAACCGGTCCTGGACCTGTCGGCCCTCGACCAGGCGATCGGCGACTTCGTCACCACCTACAACGAGCGACCTCACCGCGAACTCGGCACCTCACCACGAGACGCGTGGGTCGCCGACGGCTGGCTGCCCCGCATGCCCGACAGCCTCGAACAGCTCGACGGGCTCCTCCTCACCGTCGCCAAACACCGCACCGTGCAACGTGACGGCATCCACTTCCAAGGCCAGCGCTACCTGGCACCGACCCTCGCCCCGTTCGTCGGCCACCCCGTGACGATCCGCTACGACCCGCGCGACCTCTCCGAGATCCGCGTCTACGACCGCAACACCTTCCTTTGCGTCGCCATCGACGAGGACCACCCCAACCAGCGCCTCAGCCTCCGCGACATCGAAACCGCCCGCCGCGCCCGCCGCCGCCAGCTCCGCCGCGCCCTCAACGACCGCATCCCCACCGTCGCCCACCGCGACCAACCGCACACCACACCGGACCCGGCCCCGCGTCGCCAGCGGCTGCGAACCTACGAAGAGGACGACCGATGAGTCAGAACTTCATCGTGACCAAGGAACGCCGACGCTTCACCGAGTTCGCCAACGCCGTCCGCGCCGACCACACCATCGGCATATGTCACGGCGACGCTGGTGTAGGAAAGACCAACTCCGCCCGCCGCTACGCCCACTGGGACACCCTGGAGCCCTACCTGCAAGCCTGGGGACCGCGCATCGACGACGACGCCAAACACAACACCCTCGCCAACCGTGCCCGCACCGTCGTCTACACCCCCGAAGTCCTGCCCCGGCACCGCGAGCTGCTCCGCGACATCGACCGATGGATCAGCCGCCTCGGCAACTGCGTCGACGAACATCAACGCACCAGCGGCAAGATCACCAGCACCAGGGTCGGCGACACGACCCGCTGGGTCGAACTGCTCATTGTCGACGAAGCCGAACGGCTCACCCCCACCGCCTTGGAACTGCTCCGCGACCGCCACGACCGCACCCAGCTCGCCATCATCCTGATCGGCATGCCCGGCATCGACCAACGGTTCCGGCACTACCCCCAGCTCTACAGCCGACTCGGCTTCTCCCACCGCTACCGCACTCTCGGCCGAGAAGAACTGCTCTTCGTCCTCGACCGCCACTGGAAACGACTTGGCCGCACCCTCAACCCCGACGACTTCACCGACGCCCAAGCCGTCGCTGCCATCGAACGCATCACCCGCGGCAACTTCCGACTCCTCGAACGCCTCTTCCCCCAAATAAACCGCGTACTCAAGATCAACCAACTCGAAACCATCACCGACGACGTCGTCGAAGCCGCCGCCAGCACCCTCGTCATCGGCACCTGAGCCGCCATCCAGCGATCACAGAACACCGCCACAAAGCGCCGAACTCCACACCTCGGGCCTCGACACGCGGAGCTGGATTCACCGAAACTCATCACCGAAACCTCTTCTCGCCGGAATTGATCCTGTACCGTTTTCGGTGGACTGAACCCCGAGGAGGAGCCGATGCGTGATCTCACCCTGGCTGAGGTGATGGAAGAGCACCCGCAGCTGACCAGTTTCGGCATCGGCGTCTTCGACCAGCGCCACAAGACGCCTGACGTCCGAGCAGCTGAGATGGCCCTTGAGCGCGCCGACCTGATCGAGGGGGAAGCGAATGTCCACAAGATCGTCCGGTGGCTTCGCGACAACGACTTGAGGCCGATCCAGACACCGCACGCGAACAGCTATGCACTCAAGCACACGGTGGAGAGGCAGATCGGGTACGTCACCAACGGGGAGTTCATCGCCGCCGCCTTCATCGTTGGCTATCCCTACCGCTACCGAGCACCCAACGTCTTGTTCGGGATCAGTGCCCGCGATCTACGACGGGTGTCTGGTCGCCGTGGCTAGTCACCAGGGCGATCCGAGCAGCACCCCATCGACACAGGTTGGGGGACGGGTGTTCTTCCGGGACCTGAAGCCGTACGCGATCGTCGACGACTTGGACCAGTTGCACGGTCCTGCCGGCGGTGTGGTCGAGCTGTCGCATTCGGTGCTGTGGTCGCCAGGCGGCCCGTATGTCGATCTGGACGAGCCCGGGGGTCGTGGGCTGGCGTACCGCGCGGTCCTGGCGGAGGGGACGGTTGAGGACCTGCAGCAGATCCTCAACCGTGACGAGCTGATCGCGGCTTGGCCGGAGTTGCTGCTGCCTCGCCGAGTGCGTGCGATGTGGGAGTCACGGTTCCCTGAACTGCAGCCGGCGACGGCCGCCTAGGACGACGTTTCGTGAGCCACGACAACCCAGAGCAGCAGCGTGACCTCGCTGTACAGCGTGAGGTGACCAGGATCGCGCTGGCGGTCGGGGAGGGGTTCGCCTTGGCGGGCTCCGGCGCGATCCGTGAGCACGGCTTGATCGAGCGGCCGACCGAGGACGTTGATCTGTTCACCGTGAGACTGGACGTCGCAGAGTTCAGCGTTGCGGTCGACCAGGTGATCGAGCAGTTGCAGAAGAGCGGGTTCACCGTTGACCAGACTCGCCGGGCGCCGCTGTTCGCGCGGCTGCACGTGGTCACCGGTGACGGTCGCCAGCTGGATGTCGACCTGGGCGTGGATTGGCGCCAGGACGAGCCGGTACGCCTCGACGTGGGACCGGTGTTGAGCCTGGTCGATGCGGTCGGCAACAAGATCTCCGCCCTGTACAGCCGAAGCGAGCCCCGCGACTACCTGGACGTCGACGCTATCCGTCGATCAGGTCGGTTCACCGATGAGCAGCTGGTCACCGATGCTGCCCATCGGGATCCCGGTTTCGAGGTCGGCATGTTCGCCGCTCAGCTCGCCAGCGTCCGCCGGCTCACTGCCCGCGATGTCCGCGCCTACGGTGTTACCGCCGACGAGCTGGAGGGCGTGAAGACCCGCTGTCTTCAGTGGGCGGATGCGCTCGCCCGTCGAGGGCCAGCTGACCCCGATTCGGGGATCGAACGGTGACCCTGATCGGCTATGGCCGGGTGTCGACTCGGGACCAGGATCCCGGCTCCCAGGAGCGTGAGCTGCTGGCAGCCGGCGCCGTCCGGGTGTTTATCGACCACGGCGAGTCGAGCCGGGTCGCGGACCGGCCCGATTGGGTGGCGTGCTTGGACTACCTCCGCGCCGGTGACACCTTGCTCGTGCGCGGGTTGGACCGGCTCGCTGGTACGACCACGATGGCGATCCAGGTCATCTCGGAGTTGCACGACCGTGAGATCAACATCAAGAGCCTGAGTGAGCCTGACATCGACACCACGACGCCGATGGGACGAGCACTGTTCGGGATCGTGGCGGTGTTTGCCCAGTTGCGCGTCGACAGCATCCGAGAGAACACGCGGCGCGGATTGGAGTACGCCCGGGCCCAAGGTCGGGTGGGTGGCCGGCCAACGGTGATGACCCCTGAACGGGTCGCTGCAGCTGCTGACATGCGGCAGCGAGGCATCAGTATCAGCGCGATCGCTCGAACGATGGGGGTCGGCGCCTCCTCGGTGACCCGGGCCTTGGCACGGCACGACGCCTCTGACCTTGGACCGCCCGGTGATTCCGCTGGAATCGTTGGCGCGGGACCGAACGAGGCGAAGTCATGACGGTCAGCGTTCTAGCTCGTGGCCAGGTGGCGGTTGGTGGTGCGCTGACCAGTGTCTTGGCTGATGGCCGGGTCGGTCGTTCGTGGGATCGAGTCCGAACATCTCTGCAGCTGCCCGCTCAGCCGTGCCGTGGATCGTGTCGGAGGGGCCTGGTTGGTATCTCTCGGGCTGCTGGGCGCCGACTTGCTTGAGCCGGTCCAGGTATGCCCGCCGGATTGCGCCCTGGGTGTGTGCATCCAACGCGGACAGGGCGTTGATCCGGCTCACGACGTCGGCCAGTATTGGCGTCAGTCCGGCGTCGCGAGCGAGAGATGACCGCGATTGAGGCGTGGCGGTTTCCCACCGCTGCTCAACCTGCTGACGCAACACCTGGCTGTCCCGGCGGGATGGCGGAGGGCGAACGACGCCGACCTCCCCCGCGTCCAGCCGTCGATCAGCCTCTGTTGTGCGAGTGTTCTGGGCGGTGATCAGGGGCACTCCGGCGCGATCGACGATCCGGCGGGCCTCGCCGGCCTCCACGCTCTGGATGACGGCCTGGACCTCAGCCTCGCTCACACTTTTGAGCGGGGTCGCCAGCCCCATCCGCTCATCCACGACCGCCAGGTAGCAGCGACGATGCCATTGCTCGACGATCTGGCCCACCAGGTCGGAGCGTTCTGCGGCCACGACCGAGCGGCTCCACTCGGCGGCCCGGTCTCGCAGCGTTGTCCAGACTGCTTCACCAGCGGCAGCGCCGTCGCGGAGTGCTCGGTGGTGCACACCGGCGGCGACGTACAGCGGCCATCTCGGGCCCGGGACCGCGCCAACGTTGGCGGCGATGTAGGAGGCGATCTGCTCGACCTCGCCGGCGGTGGGTGGTCCGACCTCGCGTCCGAGACTCCGGCTGAGCCCGGACTCGTAACAGCGGGTGTACCACGCGTGCAGCTGCCGGCGGATCCGGTGATGGTGGACCGTCTCCCCTCGGACGACTGCGTCGACCAGACGGACAGCCTGCTGCAGACCCTGATCCCGCGCCCGGGCGAACTCCGCGGCGATGTCCGTACGCGCAACGGTCGCCGCTTTTCGAGGAGCCTCTCGGATCAGGCTGCTGGGATCGTTCGTCGGGGTCAATCCCCCAGGCTCCGCAGGTCGAAGCCGGCCGCCGCTGCGGCCTCGACGACATCGGCGGGCACCGAAGCAGACCAGTCAGCGAGGGCCTGCTCGGCCGCCATCGTCCGTTCCCGCAACTCCACTGGCACCTCGTCCGGATCCGACGCAAAGAGCCTCGCAACGGTCTGAGCCTGCACGTCCACGTCGTCCACGATCTGCCTCCCTTTCGATCTCGCGGCTAACCGGTTTCGAGAACTGGTGTGCCTTTGGATCTCCTTCCTCATCGAACGGGGTCGCCGGGCAAAACGCAACCGCAACCACCCACTTATCCACAGATTCCGTGCGGGTTTCGAGGCCGGCCCTAGTGGCGCGCCGGGACCTTGCTGGAGGTCGGTCACCTCCCGGCTACGGCGGCAGGAGGTCACGCTGGACTCGTTAGTCATGAGGGCTGCCTCCCTGCTGGGTTGATCCGACCCGGCGGCCTGGTCGGGGCCGACTGGTCGGCAGCGTGGTCTGGGGTGGGGCGGGGAGTTCATCCAGCGCCGCGGTGAGGGCTTCCTCGGTGAATCGGGCAATGGTCATGCCTGGATCGGTGAGTTGGAGCTGGACGACCGCCCGCCGGACCCGGGCCGCGACATCGGGGGGAAGCTGAGTGCTGAAGACCACCTTCTTCGGCGTCATACGAGCCCTCGTTCGACGAGCCAGTCGGCGACGGCCTGGTAGTCAGCGGTCGCGGGGTCCGACGGTGCGTGGAGGGGCAGCGGGGTGCTGTGGCTGTGCGCTTCGGGTATCCGGGTCGTGCGTCGGATGGCCGGGGTCACGAGGCCGTCGTAGGCGGTCCTCAGCTGGGCCATCGCATCGACGTACAGCTTGCCGGCGGTCGCGGCTGGCACGATGCATGGCACGATCCCGCTAAGGACCAGGCGCTCGTTGTAGGCGTCTTGGACGTCGGTGATGAGCGCTTCGAGCTTGGGCAAGCCCCGGAGCTCCTTCATCGTGGGCTGGGTGACAGTCAGGACCGCTCTCGCGGCGACCAGGGCGTAGATGGTGAACGGGCTGATCGCGCCTGGGCAGTCGATGAGGACCACATCGGCGCCGACATCGCGTAGCACCCGTGGGAGCCGTTGTTCGGGGCCGAGCACCTTGCCGAGTTCGATGAGGTCGCCATCCAGGCTCGGCGATGCGGGCACTAGTTGCACGCCTGGGGCCACGGTGTCGATGGTGGCGGCGGCGAGGCTGGCGTTGTTGAGGAGCACGGCGCCGATGTCGACTCTGGGCTCCTCCGGGTCGACGCCCAGCCACTCCGTAGCTGTCGCCTGCGGGTCGCCGTCGATGACAAGCACTCGACGACCGCGCTGACCGAGGATGGCAGCCAGAGAGACCACCGTGGTGGTCTTGCCGGCCGAGCCTGCGGCGGTAGGGACGGCGATGATCGATGCGGTCACCGGTCGCCGCCTTCCTCTTCGTGCGGCGATCCGTCGCCTCCGGCCGCCTGCGACGTCTCGGCCTCCTGGGCCAGCACGTCGCGGACCTTGGCGAGTTGCTCCTGCTCCCACTCCCCTGGCTCGTAGTTGGCCAACCTGATGAGGTCGTCGAGGTATCCGACATCACTCTCACCCCACTGGCTGTAGCTGGTTGTGTAGTGATGCTGCTGCTCACGTGCGGCCCAAACGAGGATCCAGGCGAGTTGGTCCCGTTTCGTCGGGTCGTGTTCCGTCTGGGCTGCGGTCATCCAGTCGTAGTAGCCCTCGGTGCCGGCGGGGCCGACGCCAGCCTCCATGGCGATCTTGCGGGCGAGCTTCTTGCTTTCGCTGTCGTACATCGGAGCTTCGAGGATGTGCAGCACCAGGTGCTCACGGAGTTCACCAGCGGTCGGCCTTTTCCCGACGAGCTGTGCGATCGCGGCGATTCGGGCCTTGCGGCCCTCGGTACGTGCCTTCTTCTTGCGCTGCTCCGCTTCCTGCCGTTCGCGCTCCTGGTCGCTCACCGACCGCTGCTTCGGGTTCTCCTTGGCGAGTGCGTAGTAGTTGGGTTCGTCGCCATACCCGGGGGCGATGGCGAGGTTGCCCTTCTTGGCGTGGCGTTCGATGTCTTTGCGGTTGTGCAGCTGATGGTCGTATTGCCTGCCTCGGAATTTCTCCCGGGGGTCCGTCACGTACTGTGCGCCCAGTTCTTCGGCCTTGGCCTGGGCCTCAGCCTGGCGCCGACGAGCGCTCACCGCCCTTTGGGCGTCCGCTGTGATGGAGGACAACCGGAGTTCGTGGGTGCGAAACGCGTCCATCGCACGAGCGGCCAGAGCTTCCGTGTGATTGAGGTCCGCGTCGGCTTCTGCCGCTTCTTGGGCCAGCATGTTCTGGGGGTCGATGAGATCGGTGACCCGTTGCGCGACCTCCTCAATCACGTCCGCCTCGAGCTTCAGCAGCTCCAAGGCGTCGATCACGGTGTACCAGCCCTGGTCGACGGCGGTCTGGACCGACTCGGGAAGCTGCAGCAGTGACAGCCGCTTCGCGACCTGGCCTTGGCTGACTTTGACCGCCGCCGCAATCGCGCGCTGGGAGTGGCCTTCATCGACTTTGGCCTGATAGGCACGGGCCTCCTGCAGCGGGGTGAGCGCGAGCCGATGGAGGTTCTCGTGCAGCTGCACATCGGAGACCCCGGTGTCGGCGAGTTCGGGTCGGACCATCACCGGTGCGTGGGTCTGGCCAGCGAGGAGGCCAGCAGCTCGGCGCCGGTGCCCGGCGAGGAGAACGTAGGACTTCTCCCCCACGGCTTCGGCGTGTTCGGGGTGCCGTTGCAGCCAGTCCGCTGCTGGCACCACGGTGAGTGCCTGGACGATCCCGATTTCGGCGATCGAGTCGGCGAGGTCGCTGAGATCGTCACTCTCTCGCACCGCGGGATTCGCCGGGTTCGAGGCAATGTCAGCCAGGGGCACCGTGGTGGACGTCCCACCCACCGGTCCGTGCTGCATTGCTGCGACGATCCCGCTCCGGCGAGCGGGTGCGGTGCGGGTCAGATGCCCGCCTAGTCCCTTCGCACTCATGCCCTTGCCCTCCGTCCGTCTTGTATTGCTTACATTACTTACATTACTTGCCAGGTGGGTGGATGTCGCGCAACACGCCGGGTGATTCCACTGGAATCACCTCGGCGGGGTGCGGAGTGATTCCAGTGGAATCGCCAAGGATGCGCGAGCGGACACCGTGAGTCATACTGTCGAACATGCGTTCGAACTCGGAGCGGTCGCGGGTCACGGTGGAGACCACCGCCTCGTTTCCGAACCCTGCTCAGGACTACTACGAGGGCGCGTTGTCGCTGGATCGTCACCTGGTGCCTCGGCCGACCTCGACGTACGTGGTTCGGGTGGCCTCGGAGGCACTCGTTGACCTGGGTATCCATCCGGGCGACGAGCTGCTGGTCGACCGGGCGCTGGACCCGCGGCCGGGCCGGGTGGTGGTCGTCGTCGTCGAGGGCGAGCGCAGGCTGGGCCGGTTCGAGCTGCACGGCGGCGCCCCGGTGCTCGTCAGCGACCTGGGGGAGATCCCGTTGACGGCGGCCGTTGAGCCATGGGGTGTGGCCACGATCGTGATCCACCATCTCCCACTCGGCCCAGGCGACCCTTGATGACCGCCGACGATGGGCAGCGCCGCCCGGTCGCCCTGGTCGACGTCCGGTGCATGTTCGTCTCCGTGGAGCGGGTGATCGACCCGCAGCTGGTGGGCCAGCCGGTGATCGTGCTGTCGAACAACGACGGCTGCGCGGTGAGCCGTAGCGACGAGGCCAAGGCCCTCGGTGTCGGCATGGGCGATCCGTGGTTCCAACTGCGCGAGCGACCCAACATGGCCACGCTGGTCGCGCTCTCCAGCAACTACGCCGAATACGGTGCCTTCAGCTCCCGCTTCCACACCACCATCAGCACCCTCGCCCTGGCGTCGGAGACCTACAGCGTCGACGAGGCGTTTGTGACCCTCCCAACCGCAGAACCCGCCGCCGCCGCGGTGGCCATCCAGGACCGGGTCCGGCAGTGGACCGGGCTACCGACCGCAGCGGGCATTGCGACGACCAAGACCCTCGCGAAAGTCGCGCAGCGGCGAGCGAAGCAACTCGGCGACGCTCTGTGCGACCTCAGCACCTGGTCACCAGCCCAGACCGAGGAACTGCTCGCCGCCACACCAGTGGAGGACGTGTGGGGGATCGGGAGCCGGCTCCGCACTGGCCTCGCCAGCCTGGGCGTCCGCACGGCGCGCGATCTCGCCAACGCCGACGCCGGCGTGCTCCGCCGGCGGTGGTCGGTCGTCCTCGAGCGAACGGCCCGAGAACTCGCCGGCGTCCCGTGCATGCCGGTCGGCTTCACGCCACGCGATCGCCAGCAACTGATGTACTCGAGGATGCTCGGGGCCACCGTCGACTCCCGGGCGGAGATGCGCAGCGTGCTCGCCCAATATGCGGCGGCAGCCGCCCGCCGGCTCCGCGCTCACGGCCTCCAGGCCGCCCTCGCCCAGGTCTGGGTCAGCAGCAGCCGGTTCCGCGACCAGGCCCTGCATCACACCACCGCAGTGGCGCTGGACCCGCCGACGGCCGACCCGCTCGCCCTCATTGAGGCCACCCGTGCCCTGCTCCCGCATCTGCGCGAGGGCCACCCGTACAACCGGGCCGGAATCCTGCTCACCGGACTCTCGCCCGCCGGCGCCCAGCCGACCCTGTGGCAGCCACCAAACCCGGCCCGGGAACGTCTCGCGGCCGCGGTCGACCAGATCAGCGACCGCTTCGGCCGCCACAGCATCGGCTACGGCCCCGCCGGGCTCGGTCCACGCCGCTGGGACATGAAACGAGAACGGCTCTCACCGGCCGGCACCACCCGCTGGGACCAGCTGCTCACCGTCCGCTGAACCCACCGAGCTGGAACACAGGCGGAGTCCTCAGAACAGCAGCTCGTCAACGCTGACGGCGGGCGCCCATGGCCAGCGCACGAGGACCAGCAACCGGTTGGGCTTGTTGATCACCGCCGCAAACCCCGCCTGCGGCGGTGGGGGAGTGAGAATGCGCTCAATCGAGCCCAGAAGGCCGTCGTAGCCGCGAACCGCAGCCCACGACCGCGCGGTCTCCAGGACGTGCCACTCCTCGCCCTCGATCTCGAGGACGACCTCGCGGGGTGCGTGCCGGTTGGACAGGTCGCTCAGCTGCGTGATCGACAGCCGCACAGCAGGGTTCATCGGACGGCCTCTCTCGCGATTTCCGTTGGCGGTGGCCCGGGTGATTCCACTGGAATCACCGCTCGCCCGAGCCGGGTCCATCATGCGCCGACCAGGGGCCGGTCGAGGCCCGGGTTGTCGGCGATGGGGTCGATCTGGCGGAGGTACCAGGCCAGGAGACCCCACGGGGCCTTCTTCGGCTTCGTGGGCGCGGTGTAGCCGTGCCGGCGATTCACGGCGTCCATGGCGCGGGTCACCCGCTCGGCGGTCCACCGGGGGAGCCCAGCCGCAGTGAAGCGCTGCAGCTGCCCAACGATCCGGCCGGCCGGACACTGGCTGAGGAAGATCACCTGCTGAACGAGCTCCACGGCGAGGTCCCAGGCTGGCCCCGAGCGGTTTCTCGGCCGTTTCCGCCCAGGGGGACTTCTTCGTGAAGGCGGTGCGGAGCGAAGCGGAGCACCTTTGGGCCTCGCGGAGCGGTCGTGGAAGGTAATGAGGTCTGTAACAGAAGCACTTAAACTCTCACCACTGGTAGGGGTGACTTTGTCCCCAGTGGGACCAAGTGATGCCGGCACGACGAACGCCGTTACTGTGGATAACCCTCGCTGCGGGGAGCCGAGCTTGCGGGCCTTGTAGGACTCGATCTCGGACAGCATGCGGCCGGGGGTGATGACGACCTCGAGGCCGATCTCCCTGGCGGCCGCCTGGCAGCGCTGGACGGTCCTCTTAGCACATTGCAGGAGTCCGGCGAGGGTTACTGGCCGGACGATCACCCGGCGTCCTGAGCAGCGTTCCTGGGCGTACAGAGACTTCGCTGTGGCCCAACGGGTGAAGGTGTCGGCCGAGATGCCGTGTTTGGCGAGGATGTCGGTGTGCTGCGCGATCGCTGCGGGCACGATGACGCGGAGGTAGTGCTCGCGGGAGGTCCAGCTGACGGTGCCGGTGTGTTGTCCGGGTTCGGCGCCGTGGTCGCGGATGGGGGAGTCGATACCCCAACGGGGGAGTACGCAGCGGTTGGTGGGTGCTGCGGCGAGCACGCGGCCGGCGTGGTGGGCGTCGGTGATCTGGCGGGGTCGGCGGGGGAGCGCCTGGGCGACGCCGACCGCGAGGGGGCTGGCGAACGCAGGCGAATACGCTAAACTCAAAGCAGCTCCTGAGCAGAGCTAGGCACGACAAAGCCCCGGCCAGGGAAGTCGTGAAAGTGGAGACCGGTTGGCGCCGGTCCTACGAATCGCTTTTGACCACAGCCGCCGCGTCCAACGGCGGCTGTCGTCGTTTCAGGGCACTGCCCTGATCTGGGTTAGGCGCTCAGGTCAAGCGGCTCCTGGATCTCTCGGGACTTGCGTGGGCGACCCGAGGAGCGCGCGATCGGCTGGTCATAGCCCAAGGCTTTGTGCTCGAGGTAGCCCTGGACTGTCATGCCCGCAGCTGCTGCGCGGTGCTTAAGTCGCAGTTTGTCGGCGCGAGACATCCGAAACAGATAGCCGGTCTGCGAGCTGCCCTGATCCGTCATGAGTCCATCGAACCAGGAGCAGGCCGCCGATATCCTGATATCCGCAGCTTCGGCGTGTCGCCTCCAGTACTAGTTCGGTGGCGAGGAGAACTCGTCGAGCAGCCCTTGAATTTGCTCACGGAGAAGATCGATCTCCAGCCAGTAGTGGACCGTGCGCCCATGGCGCTCCCCAGCGTGGGTGTCGGTCCGCACAAGCCCCGCGTCCTCCAACGCCGTGAGGTGGCTGTAGACGGTCTGGTGGCCGATGCCAAGGCCGGCCGTGATCGCGCTCCGGTCCGCACCGGGATGCTCGCGGAGAAACTGGATGATCGAGAGTCGGGCTCGATTTGCTCCGAGGGCATCAGCGATGCGTGCCATGGCGAGGGAGAGGTTGGAGCCTTGGGCGTAACGCGGCACGCCCCCATCTTGGTGTGGAGGTGCTGTCAAGTTCCAACACACCCCAGAGTCTACCGTTTAACGGGATACGCTCATGGTTGGGCAGGTATTCGGCTGCGCTCGCATCTTGACAACTTCATAGCGCTACTGCAGCCACTCGTCGTAGGCGTCGATCTCCCAACGGATGCCGTCGGTGCTGAGCCAAAGGAGCATCGCCCAGCCCTCGTCGTAGTAGACGCCGACGGCCAGACGGAAGGGGCCGGATTCGACGATCTCCCGACTTTCGTAGTGGCCTTTAGGGATGTTCCGGATGTCGACTGTGGCCAGCTGCTTGGCGACTTCTGTCGTCACGTGCGGCTGCTTGGGGTCGCCAATCAGCCGCTGACGCCACTTCTCCTTGCCTCCGGTGGTGCGAGTGAAGTTCTCGGCGAAGCTGTCGACGACGGGCGCCCATGCTTCCTCCTGTGTCTCTGGTGGCCCAGCCTCGTCGTTCTCGTCGTCGGCCTCGGTCGCGTCGGCGTTGTAGCTGGTCTCCATGACCTCTGGGGTTGGTGCGAGACCTGTGGGGGTGACAGCAGGCCGTCGGTGACCGAGGTTGATCGCCGCCGCCACTGCGACGGCCAGCAGCACGGCCGCCACAGTGGTGAGCATGCCTAGTTTGCGGGTGCTCATAGATGGATTCCTTTGGTGCGTAGGTAGGGCATCGGGTTGACGGGTGTGCCCTGGCGTCGAATCTCAAAGTGCAGGTGGGATCCCCCGGGGCCCCGGGGAATCACGTTGCCCTGCCAGCCCACCGTCCCGATGACCTGGCCAGCGCGCACCGACTCACCCACCCGCACTCTGCGTTCGGTGAGATGGGCGTACCAGGCGGTCACCTCGCCCTCGCCAGCGGTCTGAATCACGATCAAGTTGCCGTATGAGACGCGCTGGCTGCCGCAGATCGGCAGAGTGGTGCAACGGCGGCGGCCGGGGAGGATCGATTCGGACCGGGTGACCGTACCGTTGGCAACCGCGTATACCGGAGTCCCAGCAGGGGCCGGGAAGTCCTGTCCGGTGTGTGAGGCGTATGAGGTCTTGCAGCCAGCGCCGCGGAACCCGCAGCCGGCAGGGAACGAAGCGGAGATGGGTGCTCGCCAGGGCCCGGTTGCTGCCGAGTCGATAGGCCCATCAGGTTTGGCAGATTCGCCAAACACGGTGACGTGCACGTGGTTGTAGTGCAGTGAGCTGTCGCTTCCTTGACCACTGGGTCGGTAGACACGCCAGCCCTCGCTGTCGCGCTTGACGCTCCAGATTCGGTTGTCGAAGATCAAGTACTCCACGCCGAGTTGCCGTTGATGGGTTTGGAGCCACCGGGCGACCTGCCAGCCGAACTCCTTGCCGCTCGATGTTTGGTAGTTCGGGATCATCAGGTCGACTGCTCTGCCCGAGGGGTGGTCAGGGAGACGGTCTCGCCGGACGCCGCCGATGTCGGTGATCGCAGGGAACTGCTGGCGGATGCACCGCAGGACGAGCAGAGCGTCGCGTTTAAGGCCGGCTTCGGCCGGCAGATTGGTAGCGGGGCAGTTGCCCACGTCGCCTGAGGGGACGGTGTTGGTGGGGCATCCGTCATCGGCGGCTGCTGCGGCACCGTCTCCACTGATGATGGGGGCGAGCTTGGCCACGACCGCTCTCGCCGCTGCCTCATTCGGCGCATAGCGACCTGGGAACGCGCTGCGCTCGACGGCCTGAGCAGCCTGGCCGATGGTCATCTGCTCCCAGCCCTTGATATCGAGCAAGCCAGGATTCGACGTGTGCTCGGCAAGACCATAGAAGGCCCGGGCACCAAGAGTGAGATCGCGAATCTGCGCGACCGTGCCCCATCCGGTCGAGGGTCGCATCTGCCACGGACCCACGGAATCCCGGTCGCCGTAGTCGATATTCCGCATGTCACTCTCGGTGAGCGCGGCCGCGATCGCGACGATCCAGCCGCGTTCGGGGATGCCAAGCTGCTTGCCCACCTCGATGGCGGTGGCGGCGACCTTGATCTGGTCGGCGTCGAGTTGCCAGCCGGGCACCGTCAGGCTGGCCGGGAGGGCAGTGCTGGGCGCTACTGACGTAGCGTTCACGGGTGCTGTGCTCCGGGCTCCGCGGAGGGCGATGGTCGCCACGACGGCGTGATGGTCGGAGCCCCAGCGACCGAGACGCTGCTGGGCGAGGAACCGACCGTTCTCCATGGTCAGGTTCACCTTGTCGATCAGCCTGCGGCCAGACGACTGGGTGCCGTAGGAGGGGAGACCGAGGACTGACCAGTTAGACATCATGCCGGCGCGCTTCATCTGGTCGAAGTCGAAGTCGGGGTCCTGGTTCTTCTGGTCCCGGCGGTTGTCGACATTGCTGTCCTCAGTCCAGGCGACCGGGCCGTACTTGCGCAGCTTCGCGATCACGCTGAGGGCGGTGGCGCGCTGCTTGTCGCGAACTGCGAGCCGCTTCGGGGCATTCGGACGGCGGTGCCCCTTCCGATCAATGTCGGGAACGATATGCATGTTCAGCACGAAGAACACGCCGCCCGTCGACCGGTCCTGCAGCTGCACCCAGACCAGCGATTTCGGGCCGATCGAGGTGCCAGCAGTACCGCCTTCGATGCGAACAACGCCGATCACCTTGACGGCATCCTGAGCAAGCACCTTGTATTTGGTCGCGTTGTACAGAATCTGCACCGAGTTGTTGCTGTCGGTCATGCCCCAGCCACGCTTGGCCATCGCGCGAGCGATGGTCGCCCGACGGCTGGGCGGGTTGAACTCCTGCAGTCCGATCACATCGGCGGACTCCGAGATCGCGGCAACGCCCGCCGCGATCCGTCGCGTTGAGTTCGTGTGCAGCGTGTTCCAGGTCGCGATGCGGGCCGTGAACGGTGCAGACGTCGTGGTGGGCACGGGTTCCGCCGGGACGTCAAGTCCGGAGATATCGCTGACAGGCAGGATCGGTTCGCATCGGTCGAGTCGCGATCCCAGCACCACGACCCCGGCGACAACCGCGACTATCAGCGCAACCAGAGCCGCTCCGAGTTTCATCATCCGCGGGTTCCTTGCTCGTGGACTGGCGCTCGCGCTTCCGGCCTATGCGATCGCGAGACTCGGATCGTGGAAGTCACGATTCGGGTGAGCGTGCGGACTTCGTCCTGGGCGGGGGCACTTGGGGTTCGTCGTCGGCAAACCATTCCTCGAGCAGCCAGCTGCGGGACACGCGGTACGCGGTCCCCGCACGCCGAGCCCGGAGCCGGCCATCGCCGATCATTGCGAGCACGGTTCGTTGGTTGATTCGCAGTGCCTGAGCCACCTCCGTGGTACTCATCAGCTCCGGCCAAGTGCGGGAGTCGTTGGGGTCGAGAGGGACAGCGTCCACGGCGCACTCTCCTGAGGCATCGGCAAGATTCACGGCGCTCATTGTGTCGGACCATCCGGATACTGTGTGCCTCGCACAAGGCCAGTACGACATCCGATGTAGGTCTGATGTCAATCTGCATGAGTCTGATGTTAGTGCATATGTCGTTAGAAGTATTGCGCGGAGTGGCGGCGAATTGGTACGGTGCCGAACGTGGAACAGCATCGACACCGCCCAGAGCAATCCCCGACGCTGGGCGTGCTGCTCGGCGGCGTGCAACGGCCACGCGTGCCCGCCAACGGGGATCAGCCCCACACCGGTGGGCCGGACAAGGAGGAGCAGCAGGTGACCCAGACCCCGACGGCCCCCACGGAGATAGCGCCATCCGCCCAGGAAGCGCAGCCGCCCGGCTACTCGACTGAGGGCCTTCTTGAGCGCTTGCAACCACCGTCACCGCCAAAGGCTCGCCGAGGTTGGCGGGCATGGCTGGGCTTGCGACCCTCGGCCCAGGAACTGGAGGAGCAGAGAAGACTCGGCGCTGTGCGGACCAACTTTGCGCGGCCGATAACGATCATGGTCGCCAATCCGAAGGGCGGCGCCGGGAAGACTCCGATCTCCCTCCTGCTTGCGGGCGAGATCGGCGAAGCGAGAGGGGGCTCCGTGGTCGTGTGGGACAACAACGAACTCAGAGGAAACGCCCGCGACCGCTCCTACTGCCCGCACCGCCGCAACGTGGCTGACCTCCTCGCTGCAGCTGACAGCTTGGATCGCCCCGAAGCCCGGTTCGTGGATCTCGCGGTCTTCCTGTCTCACCAAACACCGGGGAAGTACCACGTGCTCTCAAGCGATCAGTCAGCAGCGGAACCCATGGACGAGGAGAAGTTCAAGCGCGTGCATAGAATCCTCTCTCGATTCTTCGCAGTGATCATCGTGGACACAGGCAATAACGAAAAGGCGTCGAACTGGCTAGCCGCTCTGCAGGTCGCCGACGCGATGGTCGTCCCGGCAAAGTGGCGGCACGATTCGATTCTCGGAGCGAATCGCATGCTCGAGTCACTGGCCGATCAAGGGCATGAGATCCTCGGCCGCACCCTGATTGTGGGCACTAACGGGCCCGGTGACTCGCAAAAGGAGCCGCGCGCACAAGCACTCGCGTGGTTTGGGCAGTCACACCAGGTCGTCGAGGTGCCCACTGATCCGCACATCCATGCGGGAACGGTCATAGATCGCCGGCGACTGACGCGGCGAACTCGAAGAGTCGGTCTGCAGGCGGCAGCTGTCGCCTCTGAGCTCGCTGCTCAGGCGGCGAGGCGGCCGCCTGAGAGCGGTCTCAGAGCCCCTGCCAGCAGCAGTTCGACGCACATGCCACCGATGATTCCGCTGGAATCACCGTCAGAGCTTCAGTCAGGAGTAGCACGATGAACCCGTTCAACGGCCTCAAGCCCTCTTGGGGACCTTTTGCGGCAATCTTGGAATCAAAGGTTGCCATGGGCCTGGCGCTCGTCTGGGCAGCGATGTTCGTCTACACGGCCTACCACCTCGTGGTGGGCGTAGGGAAGTTGGCGAAGGCCAGGGTCCAGCACCGAGCGAACGACTACGAGGAAGCCAAAGGCGACCTCTTCTGGCCTGCGGTTGCCACAATCCTGCTGGGGGCTGTGCCGCTCATCTACGCCGTTCTCATCCGCTAGTAGGACCGGCACCCAGCCACACAAGGAGATCAGCCAATGCCGCTACGCATCGAGGATCCTCGCACTCCTCCCGCCCGACCGGAGGAGCCCTCTGCGAGAACATCAAAGCGGCCTCTCCCGCGCGGCTGGATCCTGCTCGTCGTCGGCGCGGTCGTGCTCCTTCTGGCCGTCTTGGTAGGCGGGATGCGGGAGAGCCTGCCAGGGCAGTCGGCGGAGCCATCGGCTGGCGGACCGGTGCGATCCACGCCGCCGTCGACCCCGGCACCCCCGGTGCTGAACGGCCGGGAGGTCGCACCTGGTCTCGTGTTAGGGAGCGCTTCAATCGAGGCCCTGAATCAGGACTTCCTGCACGGGACACGGATCGGCTATCCGCGCACAGTTGACGGGGCGATCGCCGCGGCGATCAACTACGACGCCGCACTTCACACCCCGGCGATGTTCAACCGGGTCAAGCGAGCGGCGCTCAATGAGCGGATCTACACCGCTACGGGACTGAACGAAGTCGCCGTCGACGACGAGCTGGCAGCTGCTTTCGCCCGACAGTTGGGCATCAACGCCAAGGGGAAGGTGGTAGGCAAAGGAGGGAAGGTCGACCCGCGGAAGAAGTTGATCGCAGCCACGTACCCGCGCTACGGCGCCTACAAGTTGCTCAGTTACCAGCCCTCCGTCGAGGCTCCCAACGAGGTTGTTGTCGAGTCCTGGCGACCGTTCGTGCTCGGAACAGGCACTGACACGGATCGCAGGAAGGTGGGCCTCGGCTGGTACCAGGCAACGGTGACCGTCCGCTGGGAGCGAGGAGATTGGCGCGTCGCCGATTCGGTCACGAACTTGGACACCGCCAAACCAAGCGACCAAAGCAAGCCGAATGCCAGCTACAGCGACCGGGCGGCTGCTCTTGGACCCGGCTGGAGTGTGCCAACCGACGCAACAGAGACGCTCCTCCCGGGAACGGTCGTGCCGTGAGACATCGTGCCCCGCTCTTAGTGGCTGTGTTGATCGGGGTAGCCCTTCTCACTCTGGCTCCACAGGCGGCTTCCGCGGCAGTGAGTTCTGAGCGTTGCTCAAAGCTTCTTGCATCGATCAGCAGCCAGCCAGCCCCTGATCCGAACACCATTCCGGAAGAGTGTCGCCAGCAGTACGAGCAGCAGCAGAAGAGCCAAACCCCTGCCCCATCCACTCCTACCTCTCAGGCTCCCACGCCCTCAGCAAGCCCCGCCAAGCCGAAGGCTCAAGCCGAGCCGGAAGAGCCGAAGGTGTTCAAGGATTTCGTTCCGAACACCTCAGCCGAGGAATGGGCGATGGAGGCAGGTCGATCGACCGACGATCTCCTAGGCGACCTGAATAGGGCGCTCGGGGACTCCCCGAAGACCCTCGGGACAGGATTCGCTGCCCCGTACGCAGTGGCCTGGGGGATCGGTCTCGTGCTGATGGCGTTCGTGATCACGGTGACCTCTGGCCAGGCGGCAGGCGGCGCGGAACGCCGCGCCCAACTGGAGTCCGCGGGCTGGCGCGCGTGGACGTACTACCCAGCGATGCTCATCGTGCCGACCGTCGCCTATCAGCTATACGCCATGGCGGCACATCTAGCCGGCTGGTTCGGCGGCCAAGGTGCGCCCGCTCGTGCGCTGGTGTTCCGAATGGTCCAGCAACGACTCTGGGAAGCAGCTTCCCCCGCAATGTTACTTGGCGGCGGGACACTTGTTGCGCTGTTCCTCTTGGGTCTAATGCTGGCCTTCGCGTTCCTGACACTCGTCGAAGTGGCTCTGGCGAAGTATGGACTATTCCTCCTTCTCTGTTTCGTGCCTCCGATGGCCGCCTTGGCGATCCACCCGCGTTTCCGCCCAGCATTGGCGAGGTTGACTGGTGCGATCGTCGGGGCTCTTCTCGTCCCGGCGGTCTTGATGTTCGGATTTTGGGTTTCGATGAGCATCGCCTCCGACACATTGAAAGCCGAGAAATTAGACAAGGAAGGAACGTTGAGTGCGTTCGCACTGGTCCTCATCTGTCTCATCGTGGCGTCCGTGGTGCCCCTGCTTATGGCGCTCGTAATGCCGAAGGTTGTTGCCGGAATCGCGGGTGATGAAAACGCTGGAACGCGACGGAGCCTCGGGGATCTCGGGGCTCGTGCGCGGATGGAGGGGCGGATGGCGGCGAATGGGCTAGCGAGGACCGCCGGCCGAGCAGCGAGACCGCGGATGTCGCCGGCGGCGGGTGGTGCAGCGTCCGCGGCGGCGAAGGCTGGCAGTGCCGGAGCAGTCACGAAGGCCGCCGCGGCCGCTTCCGGACCCGCGGCGCCGGTGACTGCCGCGGTGGGCGCGTCGCTGCAGGCAGGTGTGGGCGCAATGCGGTCGGCCTATCGCGGCGCCAAGTCAAGACTCGGCGGAGGCGGGCGCGGGGGGAGTGGTCGCGGTGGGGGAGCAGGTGGCGTAGGTCGGGTACCGTCCTCGCCCGCGCAGGGGAGTAGCCGTCCCGCCAGTAGCGGGCCGACGGGAGGGGGAGGCTCCGCGGGGTCGGCGCGGCCGACCCCGGGCGGGGCCTCTTCGCAGTCGGCCGCTAGCCAGCATGCTGGCGTTGGAGCCCCGGCGCGTGGTCCAAGTTTCAGGCCGCCATCGGAGGGTGCACGATGAGCGACCAGCTCCTCGGCGAGGAGCCGCGGACCTATTTCATCGGCGGCGACAACAGCGCGACCCGGTGGATCACGCCTCGACGTGTGTGGCAGCTTCTGGGCGGCCTCGCCCTCCTTGTCGCGGTCGTGGCGACGGTGACTGTCAGCCAGTCGCTCCTAGTCCTCGTGGTCTGGGCGGCCGCGATCGGGCTCGCCGCTCACGTGCTCCGGCGCCGCGATCGCAAGGGTGGCGGCTGGGCAGGGTCATGGGCAGAGAGACTGCGAGCGACACTGGCGTGGAGGTTCGGCTGGGACGCCTACGACCCGGAGTTGGAAGGGACGCCTTTCGTCCTAGGCCGGGTCGCGGTCCTTGCGCCATCAGCAACGGAGGACAGCCCCGAGCTGGCGGTGATCGACCAGGTCGACGAGCGCGTCTTCACGACGGTGCTCAGAATCGAGGGTGGGGGAGATGGGTTGCACGAGATCTGGGAGAGCAACCAGCGGCAAAGCCGCTTTGGGCAACTCCTCCGAGCCATTGCGAACGACGATAATCTGCCCGTTAACCAGCTCGACATGCTCACTCACGCCATCCCAGCCACCGGCGATGAGTACAGGCGACATATGAGCGCCGAACTCCGAGAGGACCTCCCTCCAGCCGTCGATGAATCGATGTCGTCACTGGGGGATCTCGTCTCGGATCGCTCAGAGGGCTTCTCCAGCTATCTAGTCGTGCGGATGCCCATTGATGATCTCGCGGCCCGCTGCAGGGCTGATCTCGGTCAGATTTCCGATGAAGGCTTGGCCGAGACAGCCTTCTTGGTGACTGGTGAAGTCGGGTTAATGTTTGAGGAAGCGGGGTATCAGGCACTCCCCGGCGGCGTTCCGCCCCGGAGCCTCGGCGCTCTCATCCGCCATCTCTATCTGCCTTCCCGGTCCGCAGACGATCTAACGGGCATCGGGCAGACTCTCGACGGATTCCCGGCTTTTGCCCAAGCTAGGGACGGGCGCTCTCTGATCAGCTATGACGAGCAGGCACAGATGACCTGGCATCATGCGATTGGGGATGTCCCGACGGATGGGTGGCCGCTGGATCTGGTAGCTGGCCGCCTACTGTCTCAGTTGATCCTCGAGGCCCCCCCAGGGCTGCGTCGCACCGTAATCAGTCAGTTCCGTCTCTTGCCTCAACACGTCGCCGTGGCCCGGGCGCGTGGTGCGTTGACCAGCGCCCGGGCCAGTGTGATCGGCCAGCACAAGCGAGGGGTGGTGTCCACCGGTGTGCCCGAAGGTCGGGAGGACGCGGCGCAGCTCGTCCTCACCGACGTTGGCCGGGGCCAGCACGCCGGCGTGCAACCCATGGTTCGGATGCTGGTCTCAGCGCCCTCGGCCGAGCATCTGCACCGCGTCCGAAACTCGGTCCAGACACTCGCTGCAGGGACCGGTTTCTCGAAGTGGCGCTGGCGGGATGGTCGTCACGCCCAAGCGATGATGACGTGCCTGCCTCTCGGAAGGGGGATCGCGGGAATATGAGTCAGCGCGCTCGGTCAGCGGGGTCGGAGGTGGAAGAGGGAATCACGGCCGACGAGGCAGTGCTTACCCACCGCCAAGTGATGAGGTCGCGGAGGCGTGTGCGGCGGTGGCTGCGCCGCGTGGGTTGGGATGCCATTCGCGACACCCCGATATTCACCAGCTCGAGGCAAGCGGAGTGCCTCGACGCGGCGCTGGTGTCAACGGAGCCGCCCCTGTTGGGCGCACTTGCTGGCTTGGATGACATCACGGGCCTTCCCGTGACGGGAGATCCCCACCGGATGTACCGGCACGAGCGACGGCTGATCGGTTCACCGAATGTGTGTGTCTTCGGCGGCGTCGACATGGCCAAGAGCACGACAGTCAAGAACCAGTACGTGATACGCCCATGGGCACTTGGAACGCGGTGCGCCGTCTTTGACCGCAAGGTCCAGCGTGCGGGCGCCGGTCAGGCGGAAGAGGACGGAGTGGGCGAGTACGCCACCGTCGCCGCCGCCCTAGAGGGTGAGTGGCTTCGGTTCGACCGCCGACCAGGGCGAGGGGCCTGCATCAACATCCTGGATCCTGCGATCACGGTCACCGGCTCGGAGAACACGCTCGTTGGGCAGGATGAACTACTGCTGATGGTGGCCCAGGAGGCTACCGGTGGGCCCCTGATCGACAGCGCTGACTACGCACCGCACTACGCGCTTCGCTGCGCTCACAGGACGGCTCTCCGACGAGCTGCGAAGGAAGGCCGCGTCGCGATTCTGCCCGATGTTGTGGAGGCACTCTACCGTCCGGATCCAGCTGACATCCCTGGTCCGGTGGACGACGCTGGGCGCAAGATCGTATCCGAATTGGGGCTGGTGGACGAGCGCACGCTGGTGCGCTGGGGTCTGGGTTTGGCCATGAACCTGGACCGGTTCATTACCGGTGACCTGTCAGGGTTGATCGACGGGGAGACACGGAACGCTGACGGTGGACCGATCAATCTGGACAATCGGCTGCTGGTGATCGACACGTCCGCTCTCTCCGAGGGGTCGCCGGCACTCGGCCTCGTGATGGCGATCATGTCGAGTTTCATCATGGCCCGGTGGGCTCGGATGCCCGGTGACAAGATCCTCGTGCTGGAAGAGGCATACAACGCAGAGAATCTTGTTGGCGTACCCGCGATCTTTCGTGCCATTGCCAAGCGAGGCCGGGGCGTTGGTGCAGCCGTCGTCACCGTTCTGCATCACCTCTCCGACATCGATCCGGAATCGGATCTATGGTCCCTTATCCGCGAGTGCGAGTTGGTCCACATCTTCCGCCAGGACAAAGCTGACGACGCCGAGCAGGCGATCCGCCTGTACAACCTCCCGGTCTGGTTGCGAGAAAGCATGATGACTCTTGACCGAGGAGTTTGCATCTTCATCCGGGGCAGCAAGCTGCCCCGGATCTTGTTACGCCATCAACGGACTGAGTTCGAGACAATCCTCAACAACACCGAGGCCGGCATGGGGGCCCGCGCGGAGCCGCTCCACGCGCCAGGCCCCCCGTGCCTGCCAGCTAGCGGACGAGAGGGGCCAGAACTAAATGTTCTCCGCACCAGTCTTTCGCATGATTCTTGAGATCAGGGTTCCGTTCGCAGGCCAGGAATTCGTAATCCCCACCTGGCTGATCGTCGCTGCGGTCGTCCTCTTCGTGGTTATCGCGCTCTTGCACGGGATCCTCGGTGGCCGGGGTCCAAGCCCTGAGGACGAACTGGACCGAGAGCGAGCGTCTTCACGACGGTGGGCCGACGTGCGGGACGTGAGGGAGCTGCTCCTGAAGACCCCCGACCCGCGTCGGTTGAGGCTCGGCCAATTGAATGGTGCGCAGGTCGGGACTCCGCCACTGCGATCCAAACTGGTGCTTGCACCCACCGGCTCGGGGAAGACGCCCAGGGTGATGGTGCCTGACGTGCTGCTGCACCAAGGTCCAGCCGTGGTTGCGAGCGTCAAGGCTGACATCCTCTACCTCACCCACAAGGCCCGAATGGCGAAGGGGCCGGTCTGGGTGTTCGACCCCACAGGGGCCTCGGGCTTCGACACGTGCCGATGGTCGCCGCTGAGCGGCATCCATTCCTACGGAGACGCGATGCGAGCCGCTCGTTGGCTGTGCGAGTCATCCAAGGTGGAGAAGGCTGGTCTTGAAGGCCAGCAGTACTGGGATACGCAGGGTCGGCAGATGCTGGCCCCAATGCTGTTCGCCGCCGCCCGGCTAGAGAAATCGATGGCCGATGTAGGCGCGTGGGTTCAGACCGGTGCTGAAGACAAACTCCGCCGCATGCTCACTGAGCTTGGTGACCAGACAGCCATCAATGCGTGGGGAGCGCACTGCAACTCCCACGAACGCACGAAGACCTCCATTGCCGGCACCGCCTGGATGGTCATGGAGTCCTGGTCACACCCGAGCATCGCGAACGCCGTCAACGATGCTGGCTCCGGCCGACACGAGGTCTTCTCGATCGGCGAGTTCCTGAGTAGCGGCGGCACGCTCTACATGGTCGCGCCCGCATCAGAGCAGGACCTCTTCACCCCGGTGTTCGAGACCTTGACCAACGCAGTGATCCAAGCTGTCGAGGTCGCCGCGCACAAGAATCTCGGCTTGCCGTTGGACCCGCCGCTACTACTCGTGCTCGATGAGGCGGCTAACATCGCGCCTCTTCGCCGTCTCGACCAGGTTGCCAGCAAGTCGGCTGGCGAGGGCGTAGTGCTGGTGAGCGCCTGGCAGGACGAAGGACAGATCGCCTCAATCTATGGAGCGGACCGAGGGCGCACCGTGTTCAACCAACACACCTGTCACGTGTACCTACCCGGCATCGGAGATATCCAGACGCTGCAAACCCTCTCCACGAAGATCGGGCTGACTACCGTCCAACGTGAGTCGACAACTCGAGACAAGGACGGTCGGACCTCGCGCTCTCGTTCCGCCAGCGAGATCGAGCTCGCTCCCGCAGCATGGTTGCGTCAACTCCCTCAGGACCAGTGCATCGCGATCGTGAAGGAGTACAAGCCGATCCGTCTGAGGATCCCCGGATGGTTTGAGGATCCGGCTCTGCGGAAGCTCGTTGATCCTGAGGTGGCGCGCCGGTTCGACGAGCAGTTTGCCCGACCGAAACGGTCGCCGAAGACCTCTCGGCGTCGCCCGGAGGTGGCAGCGTGACCACGTCCGAAGAGATGTTGAGCGAGGAATGCGATCACGGCCTTCGTCGAGGGGCGTGCTACGCGTGTGAACTCGAAGCCGCGGATCCCGATCGCGTGCTCTGGGACAGGGCAGTAGCAGAACAGATGAATCCGTCTCCGCCCGCCCCGGATGCCGTTGCGCTGGACCTGGAGCAGACGCTCCTGGCCGTCGGGGACGCACTCAACACGATGGAGTCCCGCATCACGGCCCTCGAGCAAGACGGGGCCGAGGGCCTCCGGCTCGCCGTGGAGTCGCTCGCAAACATGGAGGGCCGGCTCGGCGAGATCGAGGAAGCTGTTGGGAGGGGCTACTGGCCAGATGATCAGCCGGAAAGCCTGGAGGAATGGGTCACCTGGCTCACCGACACCTACATGCTCACGGGACTTCTCAACCCCGGTGGTAATCAGCCGTCCTGGTCCGAGGTACCCGCCATGCGCAACGAACTGAGCGCGCTGCGGATCGCCGCACGCAAAGCCTTCGGTCGCGCAGCCTCAGCTTGGGACGCGGCCAGTTGGCATGACCAGCTGGACCGGTCGCTCGCTCGATTCAAGACGCACCGAGACAGATTCTCGTCGATGCAGGATCTCTAGGTTGCCCTGGGAACTGATTCCTCGGGAAGTCACTTGCGGCGAGCCCGATACCGGCCGCCCTCCGAAACGGACTTCCGCATAGCGGCCAACCGGGTCGAGTACCTCGGGTGTGTGCCGGTGAGGAGCCAGTCACCAAGATGCTGCCTCCGCCGGGGAGCCGCGGAGTGAGCGGTCCACCGGGCACACGCTTCCAAGCCGACGGCTGAACCGAGAAGTTGGCCCGCCCACCGATCGGCTGCCAACTCCTCGCGCCGCTGAACCGCCATGCGTCCCATTTGACCGACCACCAGCAGGACCGGCCATGCTGCGAGAAGGACCAGGACTGTGCGAGACCCCGCGGCGACGCTCGCCGCCGCGATCGCCTCGACACCTGCGAGCAGAGCAGCCACCGCCGCGGGCCCAAACATCAGCAGCTCCTTGATCCGCAAACTGGATCGGTGCGTAGGGCGACGCCAGGCAACTACGTGTCCGAGTTCATGGGCGAGCAGGTAGTCCAGCGCAGCGTCCGGCAGTGACTCCGCAGCCACCTGAGCGACGTAGATGGTGGGCTCGCCATCACGGGTCTCCGTGATGGCGAGCGCGCCATCTAGGTGGTGGCCGTGGTGGCGGCGGCCGCTGGCGAGCACCGGGACGGTCACTACCGGTGGGGGCCTGACTCCCGCGGCCTCGGCTAGGCGACTCGCGCGCTCCTCCGCCCGACCTCCTCCGGTCATCTCTCCAGCCCTCCCCGATCTGGTTCCCGGGCCGCCACCCTATTCCGGTCCTCCTGCGCCCGATCATGATCGGAGGTCTGCCGGCGCGGCTCCTGTTGTCTGCCGCGAAGGGCACTGAGCGTCTTAAGGGCGTCGGAGCGCGACCCCGGGGCCCCGTCGGTAGTAGCCTGCGCACCCCGAGCCGGAGCCTCTCGATGATCCTCCTCCCGGGCTCTGGCCACAGAGACCGATGTGTGACGTAGGCGCTCTTGGGCCCGCTGAATAGCGGCCACGGCGTCACTGGGCGAAGAGGTCGAGATGGCAGCCTGAAACCTGGTCGTACCGGGAAGCGTCCAAGACTGGGCGGCGCTTCGCGTCGCGTCGGAGATCAAGTCCAGATAGTGCGTGAGGTCGTCGTCACCATGGGATGCAGCAGCAAGCATCGCTGCAGCCCCGGTGACGAGTTCCTCTCGTTCCTCGATGGGCGATGCAGCGAGTATCGAGCCGATCTCACGGCCAACTCCCACGATGACGTGCGCGTGCCGGTCCTCGAGAAGATCTCGATTCCTCGCGATCACATCAGCAGCCAGTCGCCCTGCGAGTGCGGGTGCGACGTTGGTCGCTCTGAGGGCATAGCCCAGGCTGTCGCGGCGGGCGCTGTAGGCGTCGGCTGGGTCGTGGAAGGTCTGCTGCCCATCGGTCATGACCAGACGGCGGACGTTGGCCCCGCGGGAGGTCAGGAGCCAGTAGTCCTTGGCAGCAGCTGTGATTCCAGCGGAATCATCGTCCGTGGCGTGGAGGATCAGCTTGTTCGTGGCGCCGCGGACGAGGGTGTCTGCTTGTGCAGCAGTGAGCGCGGTGCCGAGGGGCGCTAGTCCGACGGCATTGTTGTTGCTGGCGAGGTTGATAGCGAGGGCATCGAGGACGCCTTCGACCCGGACAGGGGTCGCGCCCGCGGCGAGGAGGTCACGGTTCTCCGCGTACCCATAGAGCAGCTGGCCCTTGCAGAAGATGTCGGTGGCTGGTGTGTTGAGCCACTTTGGGGCGTTGGTGTCGCCGGGGGCTGCGCGACCGGTGAACCCGACGAGGTCGCCGGTGTTGTCGCGGATCCCGAAGACGACGCGATCGCGCATGAGGTCGATGAGGGTGCCCCGCCGTGACCACTTGGCCAGCCCGGCGTCGACCAGCTCGGTGTCGGTGGCGCCGCCGGCGCGGAGGTGGTCGACGAGGTTGGTCCAGCCGGCGGGTGCGTAGCCAACCGTGACGCGCTGGTTGTGGGCGAGGTCGTTACCGCCGAGTCTGCCGGCGATATAGGCGGCGGCTGAGCTACCTCGGTAGCGCTCCGCCCACCAGGCTGCAGCCGCATTGTTCAGCTCGACCAGTCGTGCCCGTGGTGTTGACCCAGTGGCCTCCTCGGCCGGGACCTCTGGTTCTGGCTCCGGCTCGGCCTGGTCGACGGGCTCGTCGACCAGGACGCCGGGGGTGGTCTCGGGCTCGGCGTCAGGGTGCGACTGGTCGACATCGGCGGGCGGCTCGTGTTCGAGGTCGAGCGGGTCTGGCGGCAGGTCCTCGGGGTCGTGAGGTGGCTCGCTGGTGAGCGTGTGGATCCGGTCGGCGAGCAGCGCTGCGGCGGCATCGGCGGGGATTCCGCCGGCAGCGGGGTCTTGCAGGTTGAGAGTGCCGATAGCGTGGTCGAGGAGTTCGCTCGCCGCTAGCCCAGTGTCGGTGGCGCGGTCGGTGACGACCGCGATCAGTTCCGGCCAGTCGGGGCTGGTCAGGAGTCGCTGTCCGACCCGCGGCGGCAGGCGTCGGAGGAGATCGTCGGTCCACACCGGGCGCAGTCGGATGTCAGGGTCGATGTCGGCGGACGTGAGCCGCAGTTTCCCGGCGAGCCTGAACCACAGCGCGGCCGCGGGCCGTTCCTCGGGCAGCCGGCCCTGATCGAGGGCTGTGGCCAGGAGCTGCTCAACGTCTGTTCCGCGCGCCTCTGCAGCCACGATCCGACGGGCAAGCACGGGCCAGAACGGGTCCTCAATCACTTCTGGCTCCCGCTCGTCGAGCAGCCGGCCGACTCCACTCGGCAGTGACACTGCCGGGCCTGCAGCAGCAGCTACTCTGCCTTCGAGGACCTCCTGGTAGTTCCGCTCCCGGGACGGCGCCAGTCGAGCCCCGGTGGGGATCAGGTCGGTGTCGGGGATCCCGATCGCTGCCCGCCAGACCGCCACAGTCCGCCACAGGTGGTGGTCGTGGCTGATGGTTTGCGCCCACCGCGGCGGCTCGACAGTGAGGGTGGCCTGGTCGTGGACTTCGCCGGCGAAGTGCGTGACCAGTTCTGCCCGTGCCTGCAAGTAGGGCCCCCAGCTGGCGTGCTGCTGCAAGACCGCAGGCGTGGCACGCAGCCACGGCAGCGGCCCCTGCCCGCCGAACACGTCGGTGTCGTCGAGTCGCCATGCGAGCACGGCGGCGAGGTCCTGGGCGTCATCGAGGGGCCGGGAGTCCCGTGCCTTCTGCAGTTCCTCCATGGGGTCTTGACCGGAGACCTGGATGGTGGCGAGCATCATCCGGAGCAGGGGCCAACCGCCGCAGGCGGTGACTCCTGGGAGGACACTCTCGGCCTCCTGGTCGATGCGCCGGAGTGCCTCTGGTCCAGCGAGGTTCTCGGCGGCCGCGTACACACCGTCGAGGTAGCGCAGTGCGTGCTGTCGCAGCAGTTCCTGCGGCGATGCAACCAGGCGTGCACTGGTGGAGGCGGACTGTTCGGCGCCGTCCCGTTCCAGGATGGAGGCTAGTATTTCGGCGCCCGTCGACGGCCGCACCACCTCGGGTTTGATGACGTTGTGCGGATCACCGTCGCCCGCGCTGCGCAGGTACACGTGGTTGGCATCGCGACCACGGCTGAGCGCCACGTAGGCGGTCTGGCGGTCCTCCGTTCCGTCGAGCAGCACGTGGCTCACGTCGACGGTAGAGCCCTGGGCGGCGTGGACAGTGACGGCGTAGGCGTGGTCGACGTGCCGGGCCACGTAGTCGGCGGACAGCCAGGTGATCCTGTTGCTCCGCTGGTGTTGGACGCGCAGGGCCCCGTGTAACCCGACCTCAACCACCGTCCACCGGTCGCCATTCTTGACGAAGTCGGTCTTCGAAAGCCGGTTGCGACGGTCGTTGTGCCGAGTGAGGACTTGGTCGCCCACAGTCGCAGGCAGACCGCTCCGCAGGGTGGCGGCGGCACTGGCCGCGTCGACCAGGCCGAGCTGGATACGTCGCTGCCGGGCCAGCTCGTTGAGCTTTCCTGTTGTCTCGCGCGTGGACGCGATCATCACAGCCGTCTTGCCCTCGGCAACATCGGAGGCCCACGCGGCGACGATCTCTTCCTCGGGGTCGCCAGCGTCGTGGATCCGGCCGTGGTCCAAATAGAAGCCGACCGAGGTGGGATCACCGTCTCGCACGGCCAGGGTGGCGGCGGCCTCGGCGGGATCGCTGAACCTCATCAACTCAGCGAGCGTGGCGGCGCCGGCCGCCTCCTGCACGTCTCGGAGGACTCCGCCGGCGCCAATGGCTGCGAGCTGCCGAGTGTCCCCGATCAGGCGCACCGACCCCCCGCTTGCGAGGACGAAATCGACAACGGCGGCGAGGTCGGTGGTGCCGGCCATGCCGGCCTCGTCGACCACGACGAGGGTGCCCTGATTGATTCGTTCCGCCCATGCTGGCACCGGGATGGGCGGCTCGCCGGTGGGCGGGGCGAGCGCGTAGGTGAGCTGAGCGAGCGTGTCTACGGTGCCGCCGGGCACGGCGGCGCGCAGCTCATCCGCTGCTACGGCGGAGGGTGCGAGACCGATCACGGTGCCGCCGCTATCAGCCCAGGCGCGGGCGAGAACCTGCATGGCGGTGGTCTTGCCGGAGCCTGCGGGCGCGATCGCGAGCTGCACCCGTTGACCCGATGTGCCGAGTTCGCGAACGAGGTCGGCCTGGCCTGCGTTGAGGGCCAGGCCGTTGGCCTCGGCCTCCAACATCGCCAGCGCCAGCGCGTTCCCGTCGACCGTGCGGCCATCTCTCCTCAGCGCGGCTTCGACGATCCGTTGCTCCGCATCGAGCACCGCGGTGGTGGTGTAGAGCCGGGTGTGTTTGGGCTCGTAGACCGAGGTGCCGTCGCTGCGTCGCAGCTCGGTCGGCACCTCGATCGGATCGTCCCGAGACAGCGGTACCGCGCCCGTCAGGACTCTCTCGGTGACCTTAGCCACGGACGGGTCGATGGCGTCGACGGGCAGATCCAGCGGCCGGAGTTGCCGATATGCCTCAGCCATGACGTGGGTCGGTTGCCACCGGGCACGAGCCCGGGAGACGGCATCGACCACCGCTACGGCGACCTGGTCCAACGTCGCCTCGTCGATCCCACGCACCCCTGCATCGGGCTGGTCGACCACGCGGTGGCAGGCGTTCCGTGCGATCGCGTCGACCGCCTCAGGGCTGCCGAGCACGGCGACAGCCTGGTCTCTCCACGCAGCGCGCTGCTCGGCGAGAGACCGCGGTTCGTGCTTGTCCTCGCGGGTCGCGAGATTCGCCTCCTGCGCAAGTTTGATCATCTCCCGGGCGGTCGGAGCCCGCCCATGATCGTCGACGAACTGGCGCGCCAGCCGCCCCGTCTCCGCCTCGATCTGCGCCCGCCGGCTCGACCAGGCGTCCAATAGATCGGTCGGCACTCCGACCAGTTCCCGGATCGGTCGACGGTCGATCTGCGGTTGGAAACCGACGAACTCCACACCCAACCGGCGCACCAGCTCTGCCTCGATGTGGCTGTTGTAGTGCTCACTCACCGACACCATCGCCCTGTACAGAGCGGCGCCATCCAGGGACAGCCAGGCACCGTCAGAGCGGTCCTGGACCTTGTTGGCGATCGCCACATGCGTGTGCAGGTTCGGGTCTCCAGCGCGGGAATCACGGTGCTGGAAGGCGGTCGCCACAATGCCCTCCACCTCGGTCTGCCGCACACCTTTCGCTCCGCGCCTCGTGTGCGCGACCTCCTGCTCCAGCCACCCGATCGCGTGCTGCACAGCTACCTCGTGCGCGGCCTCGATCTCCTCCGCCACCTGACGCGGCGCAACAGCCCACAGAGAGCTGATGCTCTTCACCGGCGTAAACGTCACGTCGAAACCGGCCACGGCTTGAGGTGGCCGCCGCGACTGCCGCGTCACGTGACTGGTCAGCTCCTGCTCATCAGCAGGCTGTCGACCATGAGCCGCCTCAAACGTCGAACGGCCCACTTCTGTGCGGATCTGCGACCGCACCTCATCCGGCACCGGCGCGTTCAACCGCCTCCCTCGAGCCGCGTTGTACGCCTGATAGCGCCTCTGCGTCTCGACCAGGAACGCCGTCGGCTCACCCTTCATCACGGGGTAGGCACGCCCCAATAAACTGACCTTCAGCGCGTCCTGCGCTCTCGCGCCACTGGCGATCGCCAGCTTCTGCAGCACATCCGCATTGGGGTGCCTACCCTCACCGAACAGCGCCCGCATCTGCGCCTCGGTGACCCTGTCGCCGACCGCGATCGACCCCAAACCAGCGACACCGCGACCCACCCAATGACCCGGGCGTTCACCTTTCTCCGAGTAGTAGTCCGCGAGCGTTGAGCGGCCCCGCTCGGTCGAGTCCGTGACCGCAACCTGCCGGGTCAGGTACGTGTATCCGTCCCCGGCAGTGAGCTTGTGCAGACTCGCGGTCACGACATCACTGTACGACACGGAACCTGAGTGCAAGAGGTGTGTCGAGGTTGGAAGGTTGGAAGTGGGCAGGGAGGGCTAGGCGGATTGAGTCGGAGGCCGTAGGATGCGGGCCAGGAGTGTCGTCAAGGCGCGAGAGCGCGAGTGATGTTAGGTGAGGTGGAAGGGAATGGCGCGATCGCAAGAGGCCGTTAGCGCTCGGGCGCGTGCAAGGCAGGCTAAGGCCCAGCTGGACGCCCGACGTGCTGAGCAGGACCGACTGATTGTGGACGTGACGACTGAGTTCTACGACGCCTCGGAATCTCACGCTGCCGCCCAGGAGGCGTTGGTTGCTGCCCGACAGGCGCAGGCCGCCGCCGTAGCAAAGTTGGTCGAACTCGGACAAACCACCGAGGAGATTTCGGTTCTATGCGGAATCACCCCGAAGGATGTCCGAGAGCTTCGAAGGGCATCGTCTAGCCGGGCACGGACCACGACCGGCGACGGGTTCGACGCTACGCCGGATGCCAGCGATCCTGACGGCGAATCGGTTGATGAACCAGCTGGCGCCGCTGCGTGACTGGAGGGTGAGCCAGCCATGGCACGAATCAGCGAAGAGGCAGCGGTCGTGCTGGCCGCTGCCCTCCTGGATCAGACGGTCATCAAACGGTATCGGAGCAACATCAGCCCGGTTCCGATGCGCGGTGGTTGCCTGATCTGGTGTGGCGCACTATCGGGTAGGGGGCACGCACGTTTTTGGATTGGCAACCTGCCTGACGGCCGCGACGTGACCGTCTTGGCGCATCGGTTCGGGTATGGGCTGGTCCACGGTTTCGACGAGCTGATGGCTACGCAGGCGGTCCGTCACGATTGTGACAATCCGCTCTGCCAAGAGCCATCGCATTGGCGCGCGGGAACGAATGCCGAGAATGCTCACGACTGGGTCTGCCGGAGGGAGGTTCCTGGGAGTCCGCTGCGAGATGCGAGGGGATCGATCGGCCGAGCCCGGGCGCTTAGAGACGCAGCCCGAGCAGGTGAGGACCTGGAGGCCACCTCAGCGCGAGGACTGGCCCGAGATCAGGATCAGTTGCCGCTCTTCTGACCCGCTCGCAGTGTTAGGTGCCGGTGGGTGCGAGGGGGCACAAGCTGTGCACCTGGTCTTCGACGTCGTCGACAACATGGACCGGGAGGACCGCGGGGAGGGAGGCAAGGAAGTCATAGCAGGCAGGCGGCCTCCGAACCGCGCTGAGGCCGTCGATGGCTCTCGGCGGATCCGCCATAAGGCCCGGCTGGGGACGGGATGGACGAACCTGAAGAGCGAGCGAGTAGACCGGACCAGAGAATCGCCATCGACCTTCAGTGTGGTTGGCCAAGTGGTCCGCTAGTTGCGTGACTTCCCACCTGCGGGTTGCAACCCAGGCGTTCAGATCTCCGTCACCGGCTGTCACTCCGCCGCCCTCGATAAGGCCGTACGGACCACTAGGCAGGATGGAGAGAACCACCACGCCGGCCGGACCTACCAGGATGAATGGAACGCGATGCTCTGTGCCGGGCAACACCCTGTCGTACAACATTCGCCACCGGGGTGGCATGACGACTTGACTGGCTGCTCGCTGCTCAAACAGCGCCTCGTGGCGGAGCAGCTCCGCCTGAGGTAGCGGCCCGCGCCGGCCGAGCGCCAGCAGGAAGCCGAGGCCACCGACCACAACGAGAACTACAGCCACGACGAGCGTCGGGAGGAAGTGCCAAGGCTGGCTAATGCTGACGACGATCCCAGCCCCTGTGGTGACCGCAATGAGCGAGCACAGGTAGAGAATCGGGTCGCGCAGAAGCGCGGGCCGGGACCGCGATGCATCAATCCGCGCGGCCTCCTCGATGAGCGAGCCACCGATCCCAAGATCGACATGGGGCCGGGGAGGAACCTCAGGCACAACAGGAGTGATCGCACGATCGGTGGAGAGCTCAAGGATCTCCTCACGTCCAAACTGCGCTTCGAAAGCGGCTAGATCGTCGTCAGGCGTGCCGCCCTCCCATCGCTGCTGACCCATGGGTGCTCCACCTCCCTAAACGGAATGATGGCACCGAGTGCCGACATGTTGTCCCTGCGGATTGACCTGAAGCCGAAAATAACCGAAGGTGTCGTTCCCCTGGTGCAGCACCTGATGTGGCCAGCAGCAGCAGATGCGAGCGGGCTGACCACCGCTCGAGTCATATATCCAGACAACTTGACATATGTATCTATCAGTCAGGTACGACTAGATAACGAGTTAACTAGTTCAATAGTCTTGACTCCGCCAGGTGCCTGTCTGATCATGGATGGTATGAGCGCACCTGTGCAGATTGTCCGGATCAAGCTCGGCGACGACCGGCCGGCACCGCAGCCTGACCCGCTCGGCCGCGACCGGGTCGGATACGTCGACGGGCTCACCACCTCGGAACTGTGGGAACGAGGCCGGGGCGTGTGGAAGGCGCGGCTGGCAACGGTGGCCGAGGCCGATCTCGCGGTCCTGGTGGCCCGTGGCACCGTGCAGCTGGTCGGCACGATCGACGGGGTGACCTTCCATGGCGACCGGGTGGCTATCGAGGGCCGTCCCCTCCCGCAGCACCCGCTCACCGGACAGCCCGACCCGCTACCGAACCGGAGCCAGAACCCGATCGCCTACGGCACCGTCACCACGGTGCCCACCGAGTCCCTCCCCGACGACACCAGCCAGGCGTCGTACGCGGACCTCCTCACGGACGCTGTGGACGCCCTAACCGCGGCCGCGAGATGGCGCCGGCCGACCCTGCGGAAGAACGCGCAGGATAAGTGGGAGCCCGACCCAGACCACACCGAGCCCGGTGACTGGGCTGAGTTCGTCACCCTGTCGCTCGCCGGCACAGCCGCCAACGTAGGCGGCATCGAGGCCGCACTGGCCGGCCGTCCAGGGTCGTGGGAGGCCGAAGGCGTACGCCAACTGCTCCACTCGACCGTCGGCGTCGACGAGGAGCAGTTGTGGCAGCACCGCACCGAACCGCTGGAAATGACCATCTACGTCGACGAGCTGCTCGTCGACGTGGACTACGACCTCGTACGAGCGTACGAGGAAGCGTACGAGGAGGTGCGGCGGCGGTACGAGGCGGCGGAGCAAGCCGACCCGGAACCCGACTACGACCGCTACCTGTGGACCTACGACCGCACCGAGACAGGTGACTTCGTTGCCCGGGCCGCTGACGCGCCCGCGTGGTCCTGGGACGCCTGGCGTTCCCAGCCCGCCCGGCCCGGTGAGCGCGACTTCCGGCACGCCATAGAGGACAGCCTCCGCGCCGGCGCCGGGTCCTACAGTGCCACTGCTGCAACCATCGCGAAAGGCCAGAACGCCGCCGAGGAACTGTGGCGGCTCGAAGACGCGAGAGAGGAACGGCTCAACGCAGCCGACCTCGAGGTGGAACTCGAGCAGCTCCGACTCCGGGAGCTCCGGGCATACGGCGAAGCACTGAAGGCCAGGATCGAGGATCTCGCCGCCGACCTTCCCGGCCTGCAGGTCCCGATCCACATCACCGTGGACGTGACCACGTTCCGCAGCGGCAGCACGCGGAGCACCCTGGAGACCGTCGAGGATCGTCTCCTGAATCTCGCGCTGGAGAGCACACCCACTCCCAGCGCGCTGCCAGGAACGCCGCTCGATCGGCTGTTGAGGTCGGTCGAGGAGGCTCACTCCCCTACCACCATCGAGACTCACCTCATGGCGCTCGCTACTGACGGCGAGATCCAGATCACGCTGCACGACAGTGACGCCGAGAACTACGGCGACCAGCTCGCCGACCAAGAGACCATTCCCGGCGTCGACACCACCGACCTCACCGCGATCGAGAATGCCCTGAGCGCGGCCGGCTACCGGGTCGCCGGAGAGGGGTGGCAGATCGTCGATGGTCATTACAGCGCCCGAGTGGAGGTGGCTCGGTGACCCCGAAACAACACCCGTTCATCACCGCGGCGGAAGCAGCCGATGCGGTGGGCAACTGCTGCTCTGCCAGCTCACCGGCCAGTCCCAGGCAGATGCCAGCCGACTGACCCGAACTAGATCCTGCCTTGCCCGTGATCTCGAGGTCGTGAAGCCTCGCAATCTGATCACGTCGCACCCAGCGCCCGGGGGTGAATCCTGACGTCGGTTGCTTGTGGATTCTGATGTCGGTAGGCCGGACTTGAGCCGAAACTTGTTCGTGAATGCTGACGTCACTGCTGGCGGTCGGAGTCGAGCTGCAGGATTTGGTGGAGCTGGTCGTCGGGAAGGGCGAGCAGGTCGGCGGTCGGGTTGGGTCCTAGGGTGTCGGCGAGTCCGCGCTTGTACTCGTGGAGGCGAGCAATGTGGTCCTCGATGGTGCCGGCGGCCCGGAGGGTGTAGATGGTGACCGGCTTGTCCTGGCCGATGCGGTGCACGCGGTCGGAGGCTTGGTCCTCGACGGCCGGGTTCCACCAGCGGTCGTAGTGGATGACGGTGCTGGCGCGGGTGAGGTTCAGTCCGAACCCGGCCGCCTTGAGGGAGACGAGGAGGATGTCGCTACCTCGGCCTGCTTGGAACTCTTCGACGATGCGGTTGCGGCGGGCCAACGGCAGCTGACCGTGCAGGAACGGCGCTGGCTGGTTCTGGGTCCGGAGATGGTCGGCGATGAGCCGGCCCATGGCGGTGTACTGGGTGAAGACGAGGGAAGCGGTGCTGTTGCGCTGCATCTCGTCGAGCATGGTGGTGAGCTGGTCGAACTTCCCGGACCGACCTGCCAGCGGTCCGTCCTCGTTGAGCGCCTGGGCGGGGTGGTTGCAGGTCTGTTTGAGCCGGGTGATCAGGGCGAGGATGGCGACTCGTCGTCGGTTGCGGACGCCGAGGCCGGCGCCGAACGCGTCGTCGACCGCTTGTCGGTAGAGGCGGCGTTGTTCGGCGGTGAGGTTGCAGGTCAGGTCGATGGCTTGTCGGGGTGGCAGCTCGGCGGCGACCTCGGTCTTGGTGCGTCGGAGCAGCAGTCCGTCGGTCCGGTCGGCGAGCCGGGCCGCGGCGGTCGGTGAGGCCCGTCGTTGCAGCGGCAGCGCGATCCGGTCGCGGAACTGGCGGCGGGTGCCGAGCCGTCCGGGTTGCGCGAGCTGGGTGAGCGACCACAGGTCGTCGAGGCTGTTCTCGACCGGGGTGCCGGTGAGGATCACGGTCGTGTGGCTGGTGAGGCTGGCGGCAGCCCGGTGGGCGAGGGTGCGGGTGTTCTTGAGCTGCTGGGCCTCGTCGATGACCACCACTCCCCATCGGGTGCCTCTTAGGTGATCGGGGCTCAGCCGCAGCCGGGAAGACGATATGGCGGTGACCGTGCCGGGAGCCGGCTCGTCACCCCAGCCGCGCACTTGCAGCGTGGGTGCGTAGCGGGCGGTTTCGGCGGCCCAGTTCGCGACCAGGCTCGCCGGGCAGACCACCAGGTGCGGATGGTCGGGCCGCAGCACCATCAAGGCGAGGGCCTGCACGGTCTTGCCCAAGCCCATCTCGTCGGCCAGCAGGCCGCCAGGGCGTCGGCTGGCGAGCCAGGCCACGCCGGCGAGTTGGTAGCCGCGGAGCCGGCCGGTGAAGCCGCTGCAAGCAAGGTCGTGGGCGATGCCGCGGGCGTGCAGTAGGTCGTCAATGACGGGGCGGGCGGCGCGGATGGCGTCTTCGGAGGGCCGGGGTTCGCAGTGCCCAGCCGGCGGCAAGGTCGCGGCCACCTCGTCGAGCTGGTGACCGTGCGCCAGCCGGGCCCAGCCGCGCACCGAGTCACTGAGGCCGTCATCGTCGTCGGACAGAGTCCTGAGCCAACACCACCCGTCCTCGAGGTCGACCTCCCACCCGTCGACTGAGCGGACGGTGACCGTCGAGCCGTCCGGCACGGCCAGCCGCGCACTGGTTCGACGGCCCGGCAGACCAGGCGGACCGGATGTTGCCTCGGTGGGCTGGTCCGGGTTCCAGATCAGCCAGCTGGCGCGGCGGGACAGGTAGGTGAGCTGCCCGGTCAGCGGGCGTCCTGATGCTCGTCCTGGTCGAGAAGAGCTTGGGTGTCGGTGAGGCAGTCGGCGACGAAACGGTCGATCACCGCCAGCTCGGCCGCGGTGAAGCGAGACAGGGTCCGCCGGATCTGGTGGTCCAGGCCGGCATAGGCGTCCAGCAGCCCGGCTCGGGCGGCCGGGTCGACCTGAATGAAGACCCGGCGCCGGTCGTTGTCGTCCCGGGTCCGAGTGACCAACCCGGCGGCGATGAGCCGGTCAATCATGTGGGTGACGGCGCCGGTGCTTAGCCGCAGCCGGCGGGCCAGCTCCCCGGACGGCAGCGGGCCGTCGACGACGAGCTCGTGGACGCAGGCCAGGTCCGACACCCCGATCCCCGCCTGCCGGGCGGCGTGCTCGTTGACCGCATCGACCGCACTGATCCAGGCGGGCAGCCGGCGAACGATGTCGTCAATGGCAGCCACAGTCCGATCTTATCTGCACTAGGCAATATCTGAATCATGCAACTACAGTCGGGGGATGCGTGGGCGCACGGTTGGGCTGGTGGCGGTGCTGGCGGCGGGGTTCCTCGATCTGCTGAACGTGACGGTGGTGAACGTCGCGCTCCCGACGCTCATCGCCGAGCTTCCGGCCACGCCGGCCGAGGCGCAGGGCATCCTGACCGGCTACACCGTCAGCTTCGCGGTCGGGTTGATCACCGGTGCCCGGCTGGGCCGGATGTTCGGGCTGCGCCGGGTCTTCGTTCTCGGCACCGTCGGCTTCGCCGCGGCGTCGCTGTTGTGCGGGCTGAGCGGGTCGGCGACGGTGCTGATCGTCGGCCGCGTCCTGCAGGGTCTGGCGGCGGCGGTGATGGTGCCGCAGGTGCTCGCCCTCATTCAGGTCATGTATCCGCCTGAGGAGCGGGCCCGGCCGATGGCGGCGTTCTCCGCGCTGCTGGGCGCGGCCGCCTCCCTCGGCCCGATCGTCGGCGGGCTGCTGGTCGGGCTCGGTGAGCCGCAGCTGGGTTGGCGGGCCGTGTTCTTGGTCAACGTGCCGATCGCCGCCGCCGCGGCCGCGGTAGCGGCGGCCCGGGTGCCGGAGCACCGGGCGCCGCGCACGGCCGGGTTGGACCTGCCCGGGCTGGCGCTGGCCGCGGCCGCGGCGGTGCTGCTCCTCGGCGGGCTGTCGGGACTGGCGAACCCGGGCGGACTGATATTTGAGATCGCCGCCGTCAGCGCCGGGATCGGCCTGTTGGCCGGCTTCCTAGCGCAGCAGCGGGCGGCGGACCGCCGCGGTGGGACACCGTTGGTGCCGCTCGCCCTGCAGGGTCGCGGCACATTCCGCGCCGCGACCGGCGTCCAGCTGCTGTTCTTCATCCCGGTGATGGGGTTCTCGCTGGTCATCACCCAGTACCTGCAGACCTATCTCGGCTACAGCCCGCTCGCCGCCGGGCTGCTGGTGCTGCCCTGGTCGGTCCTTGTTGGTGTCGGCGCCGGTCTGGGCAGCACGGCCCTGCTGCCCCGGTGGGGCCGGCTGGTGGTAACCGTCGGGCTGCTGGTCATGGCGGCCGGGATCGGCGCCGTGGCGGCTGTGGTCACCACTGTTCCGGCCGGCCCATCGTGGTGGCAGCTGCTGCCGGGGGTCGCGGTCGGCG
>Ga0056909_1000450_pt1 | contig 40139 bp, 41 predicted proteins | sample EBPBio102011_DNA_FD_62115 | JGI IMG/M metagenome (GOLD analysis project Ga0056909, IMG submission 62115) | Wastewater treatment Type I Accumulibacter community from EBPR Bioreactor in Madison, WI, USA - Reactor 1_1/10/2011_ DNA | ecosystem: Engineered > Bioreactor > EBPR > Anaerobic-Aerobic >...
TCCGACCTTGCCGAACCGTTCTTTGCCCCGCCCGACCCGTTTGGCATACCCGTGATCTGTGTCTGCGGCTCGGGCGGATCGGGAACACGCATCCTGGGCCAGATCCTCCGGCGCGCCGGGGTGTTTCTGGGGGACAACCGCAACGGCGCCGAGGATTCGCTCGATCTTGTCGATACGATCGGCCTTCTTGCCCGCGCCGGCGAGGCGGCGCTGACCGGCTCCCCCGGGACCGAGCTGCCGCCCCGGGCGCTCGCGCTTTGGCGCGAGGCCCTGTCTCGCCATCTGACCGGCCGTCCCGAAGGCGCTGTCTGGGGCTGGAAGAACCCCCGCTCGATGTTCCTTCTGCCGCTGTCCCTGCGGCTTTGTCCGGCGCTGCGGGTGATCCATGTCGTCCGCGATGGCCGCGATATGGCGCTGTCGACCAACCAGCGCCAGTATCGCCTGCACCGCCCCGAGGGCGAGGACAGCCCGGTCGCCAGGGCGCAATTCTGGTCTGACAGCAATCTGGCCGTGGCCAGCTTCGCGGAAGGCCGACTCGGCCCGCGCTATCTGCGGCTGCGCTACGAAGATGTGGCGCGCGATCCGGCCGGCTGCGCGGCGGCACTGTTCCGGTCCCTTGATCTGCCGCAATTCGCCGCGGCCTGCGCCGACATGCCGCCCGGCGCGCCCGTGCCGCCGCGTCACACCGCCTTGCCGCCCGATCTTGCCGCCGCGGTGCAGGCGGCGGCCCTGCCGGGTCTGCGCACCTTCGGCTATGTCTGATCCGCGCTTGCCCCGGGTCGCCTTCCTGATCGTCGGTGCGCAAAAGGGCGGCACGACCGCGCTTGATGCGCATCTCCGCCACAGCCCGGGTCTTTGCCTGCCGCAGCGCAAAGAGCTGCATTTCTTCGATGACGAGACCGGGGTGGATTGGGCAAGCCCCGACTATGCCGCCTACGAGGCCGCCTTCGCCCATGCCGCGCCGGGGCAGATCTGCGGCGAGGCGACGCCCTATTACATGTTCCGGCCGGAATGCCTCGACCGCATCCGCGCCTACAACCCCGACATGCGGCTGGTCGCCATCCTGCGCGATCCTGTGGCGCGGGCCCATTCGCACTGGCGGATGCAGGTCACGCGCGGGGCCGACGATCAACCCTTTTCCCGCGCCATCCGCGAGGGGCGGGCGCGCGTCTCGGGCAATCTCCGCAATTTCAGCTATGTCGAGCGCGGCTTCTATGCCGCCCAGATCGACGAGATGCTGCGGCGCTTTCCGCAAGGCCAGATGCATGTCCTGCTGAACGAGGATCTGGCCGCCACGCCCGACCGGACGCTTGCCGATCTGTGCGGTTTTCTGGGCTGTAGCCTGCCCGCGCGGCTGCCGCAGGCCGAGGAGATCGGCTATTTCCGCTCGGACAGCGCGCTGGCGCCGCCCGACCCCGAGGACATGGCCTATCTGCGTGCGCTTTACCGCGACGACATCCGCCGCACTGAAACCCTGATCGGCTGCGACCTTTCGGCCTGGCTCTAAGTGTCCGTTCCGAAGCCGTTCCTGCTATGCGTGCACTGCGCCTGGCAAGGATCATGACGGCCGCCGCGCAGAGGAATGCAGTCACAGTCCAGAAGACCGCCAGATGGGGGAGTGGCACCGGCGCCCCCTGATCGTCTTGCCGCCCGCGTCGCCCGGCGGGGGCCTCCCGCCCGCAGCGCCTTCGGTCCTGCATCAGAACCCCGCCGCGCATGACAGGAAAGGTCGCAGTCCTGATGCCGTGCATCAGCCTCCGACGCGGACCGCCGTCTTCGCCGCAGCCGGCGCCATTGAAGCGATCAGATCCCACTCCCGGTCTTTCAGACAGCTTCTTGGCGCAGGTGTTCCCGGCCAAGCCTGCGGCCGGTGTCCACATCGTGGGCGCGCCTTCGGGGCGTTCTGATTGGCAATAGGGCCGCTTCGTGAACTGGAATCAAGCGACGTTCCCGGAGGCAGAACACCGGCTTCTCGGCCTGGCGAGTGCCATGACGGAAATCGACAGCAATATGACTCCCAGCCCGGCAACCCACAGCGTGCCGCGAAGATAGGCCTCTCCGGCCAGCGCGGCAGACAAGGCCACGCCCAGGTTTGCCGCGCTCGTGCTTAGCGCCAGCAGAACACCCCGATGCGTGTCCGACAGGCTGGCAATATGTGCTTCCAGCCCCGGCGCACCGATCCCTCCAACGACGGCCCACACTCCCAGAGCCAGCAAGACGGCAAGCAGGGCGGGATCGGGAAGCGCAAACACGACCGCAAGACAAGCAAGGACAATCGCCATGGCCAGCCGCATCGCAGATCTGCCGCCGCCGATCCGCCGTATCGCCGCTGGCGCCAGGGCGTTTCCGGCAACCGAGAGCATGCCGAAGCCGACATAAACAAGGCCAATCTGCTGAGTATCCAGATGCAGGCCATCGCGCAGGCGTTCACCAACCATCGAATAGAGTCCGATCGCGCCGCCAAGCCCGAAAAACATGCCGCAAAGCGCCCCGACCGTGCCGGGCACGAACAGTCTGCCGTCGCCGGTGCTGGGCCCACTTTCGTTGGCTGATCTGTCGCTCTTCTTCACGATCACGGGGCCGAAACCCGCAACGGCCAGTGCCGCGAGGCCAAGCGTGATGAACGCGGCACGCCAGGACCACAGTTCCGTCAAGTAGGCGCCAAGGCCGGGTCCGGCCATCAGCCCTGTTGTCAAACCGCCCATGACGAAGGAAATGCTCTTGGCCGCGTCCTCGCTTTCGTCTGCCGCCAGTGCAAAGGCGATCGGCAGCATGCCCGCGCTGGCGATGCCGGTCAGAACGCGCGTGGCGATGCCCCATTCGAAACTGGTGACGAAGCCGGTCAGAATGGACGCGAGGGCGAACATCGCGGTCGAAGGCAACAGCACAGCCAACCGCCCGTGCCGGTCCGACAGGAAGCCGAACGCAGGCGCCAGAAGCGCCAGTGGCAAGGCATAGGCCGTGATGAACAGGGTTACCCGTTCGGGCATGACCCCCAAATCAGTGCCAATCGGCGTCAGGATCGGCCCAAGGAGAAACTCGTCAGCCCCTACCAGAAAGGCGATCAGAAAAAGAAACGGGAGTTTGAAGGCGTTCATGAACAGGCTCGCTCGCTTGGTTGTTTTGACCAAGGGAAGCTGCGAGCGAATCCAGTTCGTCCATCACCGCCTGCCGCTTTTTCGACAGTTCGGCCATGAGCTTTTCGATCTGTTGCAGCTTGTGCAGAAGACCGGCGACTGCGTCGTGACAGGCGCCGGCATTGGCGTCGTCAAGACAGGGCGCAAGCGCCCTGATCTCGCGGGTTGAATAGCCGGTGGCGATCATGTCGCGAATCCGCGCGGCCCGCCTGAGATCGGCGGGCGCATAGCTCCTGTAGCCATTCCCGTCGCGCCCCGGCGTCAAAAGCCCTTTGGCTTCATAATGGCGCAGGGTTCGCGGGCTGACCACAAGGGCCTTTGCGGCATCCTGAATTTGCATCGAGCTTCCCTTTCAAGCGCCGGTTTAACCCATTGACACTAGTGTCAATGTCAAGGCGCTGAAGGCAAGTCGCTCGTCTTGGTTGTGGCTCTGAAAGGGGCGCGGCGCCGACCGGCGGCCCTGCCGGGCCTTCGGCCTCTCATCGCGATGACGGGAAGCCGAGGGCCCGGAAGCACGCCGGATCATTCGCCGTGATAGGTGACCGTCTTCACGTCGTCATTCGGCGCGGTCTTCTGCCGCCGCACGATCAGCCGGTTCAGCCCGTTGATATAGGCCTTGACCGAGGCCACGATCGTATCGGTATCGGCTGAAGTGCCAGTGGCGATGCGGCCATCCTCCTCCAGCCGCACCGAAACCGTCGCCTGCGCATCGGTGCCCGCGGTCACGGCATGGACCTGATAGACCTGCAACCGGGCCTTGTGCGGATAGAGCATCTTCACGCAATTGAAGGCCGCATCGACCGGCCCGTCGCCGGTGGCGTCGATCGTGTGCTCGACCCCGTCGATCGCCAGCACCATTTCGGCCTCCTGCGGGCCTTCGGTGCCGCAGATCACCCGCAGCTTCTTCAACTGCAGATATTCATGGGCGTCATTGGTCTGCTCATCCGACACCAGCGCCAGCAGATCCTCGTCAAACACCTCTTTCTTGCGGTCGGCCAGCGCCTTGAACCGCACGAAGACGTCGTTCAACTGGTTGTCCGCCAGCTCGACCCCCAGTTCCTTCAGCTTCGAGCGCAGCGCCGCCCGGCCCGAATGCTTGCCCATCGCGATGTTCTTTTGCGTCAGCCCGATATCCTCGGGGCGCATGATCTCGAAGGTCTCGACATTCTTCAGCACGCCATCCTGATGGATGCCGCTTTCATGCAGGAAGGCGTTCTTGCCGACGATGGCCTTGTTGGGCTGGACGACAAAGCCCGACACGGTCGAGACGCGGCGCGACAGATGCATGATCTTGGTGGTGTCGATGCCGGTGCGATAGGGCAGGATGTCATTCCTGACCTTCATCGCCATCACCACTTCTTCCAGGGCGGTGTTCCCGGCCCGCTCGCCCAACCCGTTAATCGTGCATTCGATCTGCCGCGCCCCGGCCTCGACCGCCGCCAGCGAATTCGCCGTCGCCATGCCCAGATCGTTGTGGCAATGCGTGGCGAAGATGATCTCGTCGGCGCCCGGCACGCGTTCCTTCAGCATGGCGATGATCTTGGCGCTCTCGAACGGGTAGGTATAGCCCACCGTATCGGGAATGTTGATCGTGGTGGCGCCCGCCTTGATCGCGATTTCCACCACCCGGCACAGGTAATCATGCTCGGTCCGCGTCGCATCCATCGGCGACCATTGCACATTGTCGCACAGGTTGCGGGCATGGCTCACCGTGTCATGGATGCGCTCGGCCATCTCGTCCATGGTCAGGTTCGGAATCGCCCGATGCAGCGGCGAGGTGCCGATGAACGTGTGGATGCGGGGGGAACGCGCGTGTTTCACCGCCTCCCAGCAGCGGTCGATATCCTTGTAATTCGCCCGCGCCAGCCCGCAGATGGTAGAGTTTTTCGAGCGCTTGGCGATTTCCGACACGGCGGCGAAATCACCCTCCGAGGCAATCGGGAAACCGGCCTCGATGATATCCACCCCCATCTCGTCCAGAAGGCCGGCGATCTCCAGCTTCTCCTCATGGGTCATGGTCGCGCCGGGCGATTGCTCGCCATCGCGCAGCGTGGTGTCGAAAATCAGAACGCGGGGTTGCGCTGTCGTCTCGGTGGCCATGTCTTGGAATCCTTCATCCTGGCTTTGCTTCTGTCCGGCGGGCGCTGGTCACCTCTGAGCGGTCGCGCCCCGGGGGCACGCTCAGAGGCGGCTAAGAAGCAGAAGCTGGCCAAGGGGCAGCGCGACGGCAATGCCGTCGGCGAAGCGGATGGAAATGGCGAAACCCTTGGTCATGGCGCCGGACTATACGAAGGAAATCCCGCTTGAAAAGGGGGCATGCGCGTCTTTGCGGGATTTTCTGCCGCCGCTCAGCGCGCGCCAAGCCCGTCTGGCGCCCGGTCTGCCATCCGTCCCTGCAGTGCCGCCAGCCCCAGCACAACCATCCCCGCCACTGACAGCGCGACCCCGACCAGGCCCGAGGACGACCAGCCCCAGCCCGCCGCCAGGGCCAGACCCGCCAGCCAGGGCCCCAGCGCATTGGCCGCGTTGAAGGCGGCGTGGTTCATCGCCGCCGCCATGCTTTGCCCCTTTCCGGCCACTTCCATCAGCCGGGTCTGCAAGGGGACGAACAGGTTCGACCCCAGCCCAAGCAGGAAGGATGACAGCAGCATCAGCCGCCATTCCCCCACCGCCCAGGCCGCGAACCCCTGCGCCAGCAGGGCCGAGACGATCATCACCGCTGCGGAGCGCAGGGCGCCAAGCCGGATCGTCACCCGCGCCGCGACAAGACTGCCCAGAGTGCTGCCGATCCCGAAGGCCGACAGCAGCGCCGCCACCGCCCAGACCGGCGGCGTGGTCGTGGCCAGTAGCGCCGCCGACAGATAGGCATAGACGGCGAACATCCCGCCCGAACCAACAACGCCCACCAGCAGCGTGATCATCACCGCCGGATTGGCCAGCGCCGCCAGCTCCCGCATCGGCCGCGCTTCCGGGTCCACCCCCTGACGCGGCGCGAATTTCAGGATCAGAAGGCCCGCCACCAGTGCCAGCAGTCCCGGCAGGGCAAAGCCGAAACGCCAGCCGAAGGCCTGCCCCAAGACCCCTGCCAGCGGCACGCCGACGATGTTGGCCACCGTCAGGCCCAGCAGAACCTGCGTGACCCCCTTGGCGCGCTGGTCGCGCGGCAGGGCATCGGCGGCCATCAGCATGGCGACGCCCAGATAGCCGCCATGCGGCAGCCCGGCGGCAAACCGCGTCGCGACCAGCGTGGAAAAGCCCGGCAACAACGCCGCCAGCAGGTTCAACGCGCCATAAAGTGCAATCAGTCCCGCGACATAGCGTCGGCGCGGCAATCTTGCGCCCAGGATCGTCGTCAACGGCGCGCCCACCACCACGCCCAGGGCATAGGCGCTGATGACATGGCCCGCCTGCGGCTCGCTCACCCCCAGATCGGCGGCAAAGATCGGCAACAGCCCCATGGCCGCGAATTCCGAAGTGCCGATGGCAAAGGCCCCCAACGCCAGGGCAAGAATGGCGATCAGCAGGTTCGGGGATTGCGTCTTGAGGGCAGGGGCTGCGGCAGAGGCGGCGGCGGACATGGCGGGAAAACTCGATTTCGCAGATGCAGCATTAGCGATAACGCCGCCCGCCGCGCCGCGCAAAGCCGATCTTCTCGCCAGCCATGCGACAGGCGCATGGCTCCCATGCGGGTGCGAAAAGGCGGCATCCCGCCGCGCGCCGCTGCCGCTTCCTTTCAGGGGTCCCTTGTGCCGATCCGTAGGGTGCGTGCTCGCACGCACCATCCGCTCAGGAAGGATCGCGCCAGCGCATGGCGATCGGATAGCGCCTGTCCAGCCAGAAGGCCTTCTGCGTCAGCCGCGTCCCCGGCGCCGACTGGAAGCGCTTGTATTCCGCCAGATACAGCAGGTGCTCGACCTTCTTCACCACGGCGCGGTCAAAACCCTGGGCCACGATCTCGGCCACGGACAGATCCTTCTCGACCAGCCCCTCCAGGATCGCGTCCAGCACGTCATAGGGCGGCAGGCTGTCCTGGTCAGTCTGGTTGGCGCGCAATTCGGCGCTGGGCGGCTTGTCGATGATGCGCTGCGGAATGACCTCGCCCGCAGACCCCTTCATCCAGGGCCGGTGGTTCTCGTTCCGCCAGCGCGCCGTCAGGAACATGCGGGTCTTGTACATGTCCTTGACCGGATTGTAGCCGCCGTTCATGTCGCCATAGATCGTGCAATAGCCGACTGCCATCTCGCTCTTGTTGCCGGTGGTCAGCAGCATCTCGCCGAACTTGTTCGACAGGCCCATCAGCAACAGCCCGCGCAACCGGCTCTGGATATTCTCCTCGGTGATCCCCGGCTCGGTGCCTTCGAACAGCGGTGCCAGCGCCGCCCCCACCGCCGCCTGCGCCCCGGAAATCGGGATCGTGTCCAGTCGGCAGCCCAGCCTCTGCGCGCAAAGACTGGCATCCTCCAGCGAATGGGCGCTGGTGAATTCCGACGGCAGCATCACGCAGCGCACATTCTCCGGCCCCAGCGCATCCGAGGCGATCGCCGCGACGATGGCGCTGTCGATCCCGCCCGACAGGCCCAAGAGCGCCTTCTTGAACCCGCATTTCGCCATGTAATCGGCCAGGGACAGCACGCAGGCCCGGTAATCCGCCTCGCCGATGGGCGGGATCGGCGCGATCTCGCCCTGGTCGGCCACCCAGCCCTGATCGCCCCTGCGGAAGGTGACATGGGTCACGCTTTCCTCGAATTGCGGCATCTGCACCGCCAGATGCCCGCCGGGGTTCAACACCATGCTCGACCCGTCGAAGACCTGATCGTCCTGCCCGCCGATCATGTTCAGATAGACCAGCGGCAAGCCGGTCTCGATCACCCGGCTGACCATCAGGTTCAGCCGCAGGTTCGGCTTGCCGCGATGATAGGGCGACCCGTTCGGCACGATCAGGATCTCGGCCCCGGTCTCTTCCAGCGTCTCGGTCACATCCGGGTGCCAGGCATCCTCGCAGATCGGCGTGCCGATGCGGACGCCATTCACCACATAAGGCCCGGTCACATCGGCGCTGGCGAAGACGCGCTTTTCATCGAACACCGCGTCATTCGGCAGATGGTGCTTCAGGACACGGGCATGGATCTTGCCGCCCTGCAGCACATACCAGGCATTGTACAGCTTGCCGTCCTTCAGCCCCGGCCCGCCGATGCCCAAAGCCGGACCATCGGCGCATTCCGCCGCCAAGGCCTCGATCGCCGCGATCGCGGCCTTGTGAAAGGCGGGTTTCAGGATCAGGTCCTGGGTCTGGTAGCCGGTGATCCACATCTCGGTCAGCGCCACCAGATCGGCCCCCGCCGCGCGGCCCGCCTGCCAATAGCCCTTGGCCCGTGCCGCATTCCCGGCAATGTCGCCCACCACCGGATTGGCCTGCACCAGGGTCAGCCGGAAAATCTCGTCCATCACGCGCTCCTGTCCGCCGTGCCCAAAGCCTTACCCGCATCGCCGCCCGGGCGAAAGACCGCCCGCCGCCTGACTGGACAGCCATAACCCGCCCCGCATACCCTTTGCGCGGAATCGTCCCCGGAGCCCCCCGATGCGCCTTCTTCCCGCCGCCCTCCTGTCGCTGACCCTCGCCGGAGCGGCCTCCGCCCAGGACACGTCCGACATCATCACCAAGCAATATGACGACGGCTCGGTCTATGAGGGCACCTTCCGCAACGGCCGCCAGCACGGCACCGGCACCTACACGCTTCCGAACGGCTATTCCTATTCCGGCGACTGGGTGGATGGCGAGATCAAGGGCCAGGGCACGGCCAAATACCCCAACGGCTCCACCTATACCGGCGCCTTCGACAAGGGCCAGCCGAATGGCAAGGGCAAGATCACCTTCGCCGATGGCGGCAGCTATGACGGCGACTGGACCATGGGCAAGATGACCGGGCAGGGCGTCGCCACCTATCCGAACGGCGCCAAATACACCGGCGCCTTCGTGAACGGCCAGCATGACGGCAAGGGCGTCCTCGAGAATCCGGGCGGCTACCGCTATGACGGCGACTGGGTGGCGGGCAAGAAACAGGGCCAGGGCAAGATCACCTATGCCGATGGCGCCACCTATGAAGGCGGCATGCAGGCCGACGAACGGTCGGGCACCGGCACGCTGATCATGCCCAACGGCACCACCTATGTCGGCGCCTGGGCCGAGGGCCAGATCAACGGCACCGGAAAACTCACCCAGCCCAATGGCGATGTCTATGAAGGCGCCTTCGTCAACGGCACGCGCGAGGGCAAGGGCCGCACCACCCATGCCTCGGGCGATGTCTATGACGGCGATTACAAGGCCGACCGCCGCCATGGCCAGGGCAGCTTCGTGGCCAAGGACGGCTTCAAATACGAAGGCTCCTGGGTCGAGGGCCGCATGGAAGGCACCGGCACCGTCACCTATCCGGACGGCTCGGTCTATGTCGGCGCGATGAAATCCGACCAGGCCGAGGGGCAGGGCGCCATCACCTATCCCGACGGCTCCACCTATACCGGCGCCTGGGTCGGCGGCGTCATCCAGGGCAAGGGCAAGGCGACCTACGCCACCGGCCTCGTCTACGAAGGCGATTTCGCCGCCGCCGAGCCCGAGGGCCGCGGCAAGATGACCTATCCCGACGGCTATACCTATGACGGCGACTGGAAGGCCGGCAGCCGCGACGGCGTGGGCACCGCGACCTATGCCGATGGCACCGTCTACAAGGGCAGCTTCCGCGCCGGCCTGCGCGACGGCAAGGGCGAGCTGACCATGAAGGACGGCTTCCTCTATGTCGGCGACTGGGTGGCCGGCGTGATCGAGGGGCAGGGCAAGGCCACCTACGCCACCGGCGACATCTATGAAGGCGGCTTCAAGGCCGGCAAGCGCCACGGCCAGGGCAAGATGACCTATGCCAATGGCGTCGTGGCCGAGGGTGTCTGGCAGGACGGCATCCTGACGGCACCCCCGGAGGGCGCACCGGAGGCCCCGGCGGACGGGGCGGCCCCGGCGGAGGGGGGCGGGCCGTAGGGGGGGCAACCAATTCTGGCATTCCTAGCATTGATCAGTGCTGCACTAAAGCCATTTCCAACGTGGCCCAAATGGAAAGGACGCCAAGAGAACAGATGCGCGTTCTCAGTGCTCAGCCGGTAGTGCCATTGAATGAGGCATCGATGGAGAAACTATGCAGCAATCTGACTACGATACGCGTCAACGACGATCCGACATGCTGCGATAAATTCGGGCTTACCTGATTCTAAGTCCGCCAGAATACTGTCCAGTATTAGTTTCTTTACGGCGTGATCTGGAATCACGAATATCTTCTCGATTTCGTTTGCATACCTTTCAATCTCACGATTTCTGCTTTCCAAGAGCGCGACCCTGTTCAAATCCAGTTCGTGTACCGTTCGAGTTCCTTCTAATGTGCGTCCCTTGATAAATGGGCCGGCGAAAAAGAGGTGATCGCTCGGATCAATGGAGTATGGGTCAAGGATGCCGTCCTTTGTTGATTTCTTCTGGTTGCAAATCTGACAAGAGAATGTAAGATTCTCCCAAGCAAACGTCTGATTCGGATCAAGAGACTTCGGTGAGACATGCTCAATGTCTCCGTGAGCCACAGTCGTAACTTTGGCTTCACAGTAAGCACATTTCTCGAAGGTTTCCTGCTTCAGTGCCGCTTTGACATCAGGATGGTTGTATCTCTGTGTCTCCTTCTTAATTTTTTCTTTGTCTCCTGCAGCAATAGCGGCGAACAATTTCGTAGTCCACGCTTCTCGATTGTCTCTCAGAACTTGAGGCTCTTCTCCTTTCTCCAACTTAATCACGGGAAATTCTCCCAACCGCTTCTGGGAAAAACTGAGATAGCCCGGCTTCATCTAATTCAAGGCGAAGCTGATTTAAAGATTCCTGTGACAGTTTGGATGCTTCGAACCGGGCCGAAATTTCATTAAGCTCACTTTCTGCCCACTTCGGAATTGTAACAGAGACACCAAGTACCTCATCAAGAATCTTTGAGGCGCTGCCAGCTTTGCTTTTCATATCTACGAGGTCCGCCGACACGGCAGATGTACCATCATCGCGCTTCACGTATCTAAGCGCATATATTCGGGAATCTTTCACGGATGAGATGATGAAAGGCGAGTGTGTCGCGATCACAAATTGGGTCCGATCAAATGTTCTTACGAGATTGCTCAGGAAATCTCTTTGAAGCGACGGATGGAGATGATTCTCGGGTTCATCTATTAACACGACCGCGTCAGGTCCATTCGCCTCAATGAAAATAAATATTTGCCAAGCTGTTTGAATTAATGCCATCAGGCCACCGGAGGCCGAATCAATTGGAAACTCGCCGGTCGAAGTCACGATAACAATCTCTGGGCTCCGAACTTCGAGTCTCTGAAAGCCAATCTCTTTTGGTAGGAGCGTTCTTAAGATGTCTTGGAAATTGTCGTAAAGTCCCACCAGCTCCGGCACCGCTTTCATGTGTGGCGTGTCAGCGCCAAATGCAGCAAAGCCGATGAGTGTTTCTTTGAGGGGCGCAATTGGATTCTCAACGCTAGCCCCATTGTGATGATATCTGTGCCCGCGTTGATATGAAAACAGAGATTGTGTAAAATAGAAAAAAGCGTCTTTAGGCTTTATGCCGGAGATAGGCAGGCTTTTGACTTCTTGATAGCGAGGTGACGCCCGATGTGAGCTTATCTTGAAACCAGGAACTAACTGACGACCGTTTAGCAAGACTTGGTACTGAAGAGTGTTTAGATCGTCCACCTGCAGAATCGCTCTATCACCAGAAGCGTAGGTGATTGTTCCAATGCTGTGGCGCTCTTCGTAGTGCTCCAAAGAGCGGTTGCGCCTGAAGGGATTGTAGCGTGCAAATAGCGTTCCAATGCTAAAGCCAGATTTCCCACTTTCTTTATCGTTCACCGGAGTCGCCATAAATGGTTCTTCGGCAACGGCTGCGGTGCTGATGCTCAAAATGGATAGTAACGTACTCTTGCCAGAACCATTTGGTCCAGTTAGGATTGTTAGGCGCGGATGCAGATCTATGTTTACATCTTGAAATTGGCGCCATTCATTTACGAAAATTGATTTGTACTGCATAATTGCCGGGAGCCTACTCAGCTTTGTGTTGCAGAAGGCTATAAGTACAACGTCAAGCCTTGCTCATGCAATCAGCATCTGGTCCTAGCCCGTCGCGATTCGCCGTTGTCGGGTGCTGGCACGCTAAATTGCCGAATCCCCGTCTCCACCAAAGCAAGACGCAAGCAAGACGCAAGGAAGACCCCAAAACCCCCTCGTTTCAACGTCTTGACCCCCGCCCCACCGCCCTTGCGGCCCCCGTCTTCACACTTCGCTAACCGCGCATTCCGGCAGCAGCCGCATCACGTCCTGCGGGCGGCACAGGTTGGTGGCGTCGGTCATCACGGCTGCCGCCGCCGCTGCGGCCCCCAGCGCCAGGGCCTCGTCGTCGCCCTGGCCGCGCGCCATCGACAGGACCAGCGCCGCGACAAAGCTGTCGCCCGCGCCGACCGTGGATTTCACCTTTACTTTCGGGGCCTTGACGAAAATCCGTCGCTCGGCCGTGGCCAGCACATTGCCATCGGCTCCGCGCGCCACGACCACCCGCTTCGCCACGCCGTCCCGCGCCAGTTTCTGCGCGAAATCAGCGGTTTGCTCGCGGCTTTCCAGCGCGTGGCCCACCAGACCCTCGGCCTCTTCGCCATCCATGCGCAGCACTTCCAGACCGGGGATCGGATGGCGCACCGCCTCGGTCAGGGGCGCGCCGGATGTGTCCAGCACCACCCGGCTGCCGGGCATCGATTCGGCCAGTTGCGCCGGAAAATCCACCGGCACGCCGGGCGGCTGGCTGCCCGAAATGACCGAAATCCCCCCCGGCCGCGCCGTGGCGCGCAACAGCGTGAACACCCGCTCCCGCTCCGCCCCGCCCCAGACCGGCCCCGGCAGCATGAACCGATACTGCTTGCCGGTAATTTCCTCAGTGATTGTAAGGGATTGGCGGGTTTCTCCCGGCCCCAGGATCGCCAGGAACGTCACCTCTGCCTGCCGGATCAGCCCCGCCAGACGGTCGCCCGTCAGCCCGCCAATGGCCACCAGCGCCAGGCTGTCGCCGCCCAAGGCCTTGATCGCGCGGGAAACATTCAGGCCCCCGCCGCCCGGGTCCAGCAACGGTTCCGAACATCGCAGCTTCTGGCCGGGAAGGATCTCGGCGACATCCGTCGCCATATCCAGCGCCGGATTGAGCGTAAGCGTCAGGATCGGGGCCTGGTCGGACATGGAACACCTCGCGCGGGCAGGTCTTTCCTCTACCCCCGCAACACCCTTCACGGCAAGGGTTAGCGCTAACTTGCCGCGCGAGCGAGGCCGCCGGGGCCGGACGCGCCCGCTATTCCCACCAGGGGTCGATGGCGGCGATATCGTCATCCGACCAGCCGAAATGATGGGCAAATTCATGGATCGTCACATGCGTCACCAGATCGGCAATCGACACATCGCCGCGCTCGGCCCATTCGTCCAGGATGGCGCGGCGGAACAGCCAGACGATATCTGGATGCGGCGCCGGGTCCGAGACGGATTTCTGCGTCATCGGCACGCCTTCATAAAGCCCCGTCAATTCAAAGGGATCATGCAGGTCCATCGCCTCAAGCATCTCGTCCGGCGCGAAATCCTCGATCCGCAGCACGACCTGGGTCGCGGGCGTGCGCCAGGGTTCGGGCAGGCTCGCCACGGCGTCATGGGCAAGCTGCGCGATATAGTCGAGCGAGGGGGCGATGGCGTCGGGGGCGGGATTTGTCATGGCCGCAGGCTAGCCGGGCAGGGCGGCGGGGGGAAGGGCCTGCCCGTGCAAGGGCGCGCCGCCCCCCCGGCAACTGGACAAAGCGCCGCCCCTGTGACAGAGGGTGCGGGTTCCGAAGGAGCCGCGCATGACTGCCCCCGTCACCACCCGTTTCGCCCCCTCGCCGACCGGCTATATCCATGTCGGCAACCTGCGCACCGCGCTGATGAACTATCTGATCGCCCGCAAGTCCGGCGGCACGTTCATCCTGCGGCTGGACGACACCGACCAGGAACGGTCGAAGCAGGAATATATCGACGGGCTGATGCAGGATCTCGACTGGCTGGGCCTGCATTGGGACCGGCTGGAGCGCCAGTCGCTGCGCTATGACCGCTACCGCGAGGCCGCCGACAAGCTGCGCGCCGATGGCCGCTTCTATGAATGTTTCGAGACGCCGACCGAGCTGGACCTCAAGCGCAAGAAGCAGCTCAATATGGGCCGCCCGCCGGTCTATGACCGCGCCGCGCTGGCGCTGAGCGACGCGCAGAAGGCCAAGGCCCGCGCCGAAGGGGCCGAGGGCTATTGGCGCTTCCTGCTGCATCAGAACCGCATCGAATGGGATGATGGCATCATCGGCCCGATCTCGATCGACGCCGCCTCGGTCTCGGACCCGGTGCTGATCCGTGCCGACGGGCAGGTTCTTTACACCTTCGCCTCCTCGGTCGATGACGTGGATATGGGCGTGACCCATATCGTGCGCGGCGCCGACCATGTGACCAATACCGCGACCCAGATCCAGATCATGGAAGCGCTGGGTGGCACGCCGCCGAACTTCGCCCACCATTCGCTTCTCTCCGGTCCGGGGGGCGAGAAACTGTCCAAGCGGCTGGGTGCCCTGAGCCTGCGCGACCTGCGCGCGCAGGGGGTGGAGCCGATGGCGCTTCTGTCGCTGATGGCGCGGCTGGGATCTTCCAGGCCGGTGGAACTGGCGGGTTCGCTGGACGAGCTGGCCGAGGGCTTCGATGTCGGCAGCTTCGGCACCGCGCCCACCGAATTCGATGCCGAGAACCTGTTCCCGCTGACCCGTCAATATGTGCAGGGCCTGCCCTTCGCCACGGTGCAGGCGCGGATCGCGGCGCTGGGCGTGCCCGCCGACAAGGCTCAGGAATTCTGGGCCGTCGCCAAGGGCAATATCACCGTGCTGGCCGATCTTGAGGGCTGGTGGGCGCTGTTCCGCGACGGGGCCGAACCCCTGGTCGACGAGGCCGACCGCGATTTCGTGGCGCAGGCGCTGGCCATGTTGCCCGCCCAGCCCTGGACGAAGGCGACCTGGGGCGAATGGACCGCCGCGGTCAAGGCCGCCACGGGCCGCAAGGGCAAGGACCTGTTCCGCCCGCTGCGCCGCGCGCTGACCGGGCGCGATGCCGGCCCCGAGATGGCCGATGTGATGCCGCTTTTGCAAAAGGTGCCGGGCCTCGGCGCCTGACACCGCCCCCGGGGCTCTGCCCCGGACCCCGGGATATTTGGGACCAAGATGAAGGGCGCGGCGGGAAATCCGGCTGCGCCCCCGCTTTGCTGCGCGGCCGCCTTTCCGTCGTAAACGCATTGCATACCGTCGCATTCCTTTTCCTCTTGCCCGGATCGGGCGGCTTGGGCTAGTCAGGATGCGTCAGATCGGGAGAATCCGGGGTCCGTCCCCGGTGCCGAAGGAGCAACCGCCCCGGTAAACTCTCAGGCGCAAGGACCGTTCTGACACACGGACTCTGGAGAGAGGCGCGCAGGCGCCCGCCGAAGGGATAACGATCTCAGGCGTGCCGAAAGGCGCAAGGACAGAGGGGGCACCGAGCGGCAGGGGAACTGCCGTGTACGGTGCCGGGCTGTTTGCCGGCCGAAACGGGGAGAAGCGGTGTGACCGATCTTCAGCGCCTTCCATTGCATGACCTGCATGTGGAACTGGGCGGGCGCATGGTGCCCTTTGCGGGCTATGAAATGCCGGTGCAATACCCGGCCGGGGTGATGAAGGAGCATCTTCACACCAGGGCCGCGGCGGGGCTGTTCGATGTCAGCCATATGGGCCAGGTGATCCTGCGCCCGCGCCGCGACATGGCGACCCTGGTCGTGGCCTTCGAGGCGATGATGCCGGTCGATGTGGCAGGGCTGGCCGAAGGGCGGCAACGCTATGGCCTGTTCACCAATGACGAAGGCGGCGTGCTGGACGACCTGATGTTCGCCAACCGGGGCGATCATCTGTTTGTCGTGGTGAACGCGGCCTGCAAGGCGCAGGACATCGAGTTGATGCGCAAGGCCCTAAGCCCGGTGGCCGAGGTGCTGCCGGTGACCGACCGCTGCCTGCTGGCCTTGCAGGGGCCGGGGGCCGAGGCGGCGCTCGAGGCGCTGGTGCCGGGCGCGGCGGCGATGCGCTTCATGGATGTCGGCGTCTTCGGCGAGTTGTGGATCAGCCGCTCGGGCTATACCGGCGAGGATGGCTATGAGATTTCCGTGCCCGAAGCGGCTGCGGAAGGCTTTGCCCGCGACCTGCTGGCGCAGCCCGGCGTCATGCCCATCGGCCTTGGCGCGCGCGACAGCCTGCGGCTCGAGGCCGGGCTTTGCCTTTACGGCCATGATCTTGACCAGACCACCAGCCCGGTCGAGGCCGGTCTGACCTGGGCGATCCAGAAATCCCGCCGCACGGGCGGCGCGCGCGAGGGCGGTTTTCCCGGCGCGGCGCGCATCCTGCGCGAACTGGCCGAAGGGCCGGCCCGCCGCCGCGTCGGCCTGCGCCCCGAAGGCCGCGCGCCGATGCGCGAAGGCACCGCGCTGTACCACGGCGAAACGGCGGTCGGCACCATCTGTTCGGGCGGCTTCGGCCCCTCGGTCGAGGCGCCCATCGCCATGGCCTATCTGCCCGCCGCGCTTGCCGCGACCGGCACCGCGCTTGCGGGCGATGTGCGCGGGCGTCGCCTGCCCGTGACCGTCGCCGACATGCCTTTCCACCCCACATCCTACAAACGCTGAGGACCGTCTGATGAAATTCACCAAGGAACATGAATGGCTGCGCGTCGAGGGTGACGTCGTGGTCGTCGGCATCACCGATCACGCCGCCGAGGCGCTGGGCGATGTGGTCTTCGTCGAACTGCCCGAGACCGAGATCATGGTCAGCGAGGGCGATGAGGTCGTCGTGATCGAAAGCGTCAAGGCCGCCTCCGATATCCTGGCGCCGGTGGATGGAGAGATCGTCGCCGTCAACTCCAAGCTCGCCGACAATCCCGGCCTGGTGAACGAAGACCCGACCGGCGCGGCCTGGTTCTTCAAGATGAAGCTCGATGACCTCTCCGTTCTCGACCAGTTCATGGATGAGGATGAATACAAGGAACTGATCGGAGACTGAGCCATGCCGGGCCGGACCGACCGTGCCGAGAGGCTGATCGCCGCGCCGCCCGCGCGGCTGTTCGCCTGCTGGACCGATCCGGCCCTGCTGGTCCATTGGCTTCCGCCGCGCGGCATGGCGGCGCGGGTCGACCATCTTGACCCGCGCCCCGGCCGGCCCTTCCGGCTGGTGCTGCGCTATGAAGACGATGCCATCGACGGCAAGTCGGGCGGCGGCGAGGATGTGGTGGCGGGCGAATTCGTCGCCGTCGATCCGCCGCATCATCTTGCCTTCACCAGCCGTTTCGCCAGCGACGATCCCGCCTTCCAGGGCGAGATGCGGATGGACTGGCATTTCGATCCCGTGGGCGCGGCCACCCGCGTCCGCATCATCGCGGCCAATGTGCCGCCGGGCATATCGGCCGAAGTTCACGCGGCAGGACTGGGCGCCTCGCTGGCGAACCTTGCCGCCCTTGTCGAATAGCGAAGGACCACAAAGCCATGGCTTTTACCCCGACCGACTATAACCCTTACGATTTCGCCAACCGCCGCCATATCGGCCCCTCGCCCTCGGAAATGGACGAGATGCTGAAGGCCGTGGGCGTCACCTCGCTCGACGCGCTGATCGAGGAAACCGTGCCCAAGGCGATCCGGCAGAAAAAGCCGCTCTCCTGGGCGCCCCTGGCCGAGCATGAGCTGCTGGCCAAGATGCAGGCCGTCGCCAAGAAGAACCGGGTGATGACCAGCCTGATCGGGCAGGGCTATTACGGCACCGTCACCCCGCCCGCGATCCAGCGCAACATCCTGGAAAACCCCGCCTGGTACACCGCCTATACGCCCTACCAGCCCGAAATCGCGCAAGGTCGGCTCGAGGCGCTGCTGAATTACCAGACCATGGTCTGCGACCTGACCGGGCTTGATGTCGCCAATGCCTCGCTTCTCGACGAGGCGACGGCGGCGGCCGAGGCGATGACCATGGCCGAACGGGTGGCGAAATCCAAGGCCAAGGCCTTTTTCGTCGACCGTTTCTGCCACCCCCAGACCATCGAGGTGATCAAGACCCGCGCCCTGCCGCTGGGGATCGAGATCATCGTCGACATGGCTGAAAACCTGGACCCGGCCAAGGTCTTCGGCGCGATCTTCCAATATCCCGGCAGCTATGGCCATGTCACCGACTATACCGACCAGATCGCCGCCCTTCACGCGGCGGGCGCGGTGGCGGTGGTGGCGACCGACCTGCTGGCCCTGTGCCTGTTGAAGGAACCGGGCGCGATGGGGGCCGATATCGCCATCGGCTCGTCGCAGCGCTTTGGCGTGCCGCTGGGCTATGGCGGCCCGCATGCCGCTTTCATGGCGGTCAAGGATGCGCATAAGCGGCAGATGCCGGGCCGCATCGTCGGCGTTTCGGTCGATGCCCAGGGCGGCAAGGCCTATCGCCTGTCGCTGCAGACCCGCGAGCAGCATATCCGGCGCGAGAAGGCCACTTCGAACGTCTGCACCGCCCAGGCGCTTCTGGCGGTCATGGCCAGCATGTATGCCGTCTTCCACGGCCCCAAGGGCCTGCGCGCGATTGCCGAGCGGGTGCATTTCCTGACCCAGCGTCTGGCCCGTGCGCTCAAGGCGGCGGGGGCCAAGGTCTCGCCCAAGGCCTTTTTCGACACGATCACGGTCGAGGTCGGCGTGGGGCAGGCGGGCATTCTGGCCGCAGCTCGGGCCGAGGGGCTGAACTTCCGCCGCATCGGCAATGACCGGATCGGGATTTCGCTCGACGAAACCTCGGACGAACAGGTGCTGCTGCGTGTCCTGCGCGCCTTCGGCATTCATGGCGTGCCGCCGCACCGCGCCGCGCTGGGCTTCCCCGAGGCGATGCTGCGCGAGACGGACTATCTGACCCATCCGGTCTTCCACATGAACCGGGCGGAATCCGAGATGATGCGCTACATGCGCCGCCTGTCGGACCGCGATCTGGCGCTGGACCGGGCGATGATCCCGCTGGGCTCCTGCACGATGAAGCTGAACGCCGCGGCCGAGATGATGCCGATCACCTGGCCCGAATTTGGCTCGCTTCACCCCTTCGTGCCGCCGGATCAGGCGCTGGGTTATGCCGAGGCGATTGCCGACCTGACCACGAAGCTGTGCGAGATCACCGGCTATGACGCCTTTTCCATGCAGCCCAATTCCGGCGCGCAGGGCGAATATGCGGGCTTGCTGACCATCCTCGCCTATCACCGGGCGCGGGGCGACCATGACCGCAAGATCTGCCTGATCCCAGTCTCCGCCCATGGCACCAACCCGGCCAGCGCGCAAATGGCGGGGATGCAGGTGGTGGTGGTCAAGGCCGCGCCCAATGGCGACGTGGATCTTGACGATTTCCGCGACAAGGCGGCGGCTGCGGGCGACCGTCTGGCTGCCTGCATGATCACCTATCCCTCGACCCATGGCGTGTTCGAAGAGACAGTCAAGGAAGTCTGCCAGATCACCCATGACCATGGCGGCCAGGTCTATATCGACGGCGCGAACATGAACGCGCTGGTCGGCCTTGTGAAACCGGGCGAGATCGGCGGCGATGTCAGCCACCTCAACCTGCACAAGACCTTTGCCATCCCGCATGGCGGCGGCGGTCCCGGCATGGGCCCGATCGGCGTGCGCGCCCATCTGGCTCCCTATCTGCCCGGCCACCCGGAAACCGGCGGCTCGGAAGGTCCGGTCTCGGCGGCGCCCAATGGCTCTGCCTCGATCCTGCTGATTTCCTGGGCCTATTGCCTGATGATGGGCGGGCCGGGGCTGACCCAGGCGACGCGGGTGGCGATCCTGAACGCCAATTACATCGCCAGCCGCCTGTCGGGCAGCTATCCGATCCTGTTCATGGGCAATAAGGGGCGGGTGGCGCATGAATGCATCCTCGACACCCGGCCCTTCGCCGATCATGGCGTGACGGTGGACGATATCGCCAAGCGTCTGATCGACAACGGCTTCCACGCGCCAACCATGAGCTGGCCCGTGGCGGGCACGCTGATGGTGGAACCGACGGAATCCGAGACCAAGGCCGAGATCGACCGTTTCATCACCGCCCTTTTGGCGATCCGCCAGGAGATCCGCGCGGTCGAAGCGGGCGAGATCGCCGCCGAAGACAGCCCCCTGCGCCACGCCCCGCATACCGTCGCGGCGCTGGTGGGGGAATGGAACCGCAAATACTCGCGCGAGGCCGGCTGCTTCCCGCCCGGCGCCTTCCGGGTCGACAAATACTGGCCGCCCGTCGGCCGGGTCGACAACGTCTTCGGCGACCGCAACCTGATCTGCACTTGCCCGCCGGTCGAAAGCTATGCCGAGGCGGCGGAATAGGGCCAGGTTAAAGAAGTCTTAATATTTCTGGCTGAACCCAGATTTTTCAAAGACTTGGCGGTGTGTCCCTGCGTGGGACATGCCGCCTTTCGCTTTCGCCGGGCCTTTGACAGTAGGCCCGCGCCGGGCTAGGCCTGTGCGGCTGCGCGGGACGGGCGCGATTGCGGAGGGGCAGGATGACAGCGATTTCCGACGGGGCAGGGACCCAGGACCCCGGCTTTGGTCAGGGGCTGCGCGCCGCCCTGCCCATCGTGCTGGGCTACCTGCCCATCGCCTTTTCCTTCGGCGTCGCCGCCACCCAATCCGGCCTGACCCCGGCCGAGGCGGTGATGCTGTCGCTGGTGATCTATGCCGGGGCCTCGCAATTCCTGGCGCTGGCGCTGGTCACCTCGGGCGCGCCCCTCCTGGTCGCGGCCTTCACCCTGATCGCCATGAACCTGCGCCATGTCCTCTACGGCCCGGCCCTGATGAAGCAGGCGGGGGCCAGCGCCAGCCGCCGCCATGCCTGGGCCTGGGCCTGGGGCCTGACGGACGAGGTCTTCGGTCAGGCCCTGGGCGCGTTGGCGCGGGGGCGGCGGTTTTCGGAACCCTACATGTTCGGGCTGGGCCTTGCCGCCTATGCCTCATGGGTCATCGGCACCGGGCTGGGCGCGGTGGCGGGCGGCGGCGCGCTGGATGGCTGGCCCGCGGTGCAGGCGGGCCTGGGCTTCATGCTGGCGGCCCTGTTTCTGGCACTTCTGCTGTCGATCCTCAGCCGCGCCCTCTTGCCCGTGGTCGCGGCAGCGATCCTCGCCTGCGTGCTGGGCACGATCTTCTGGTCCGGCACGGCGGGCATTCTTCTGGGCATGGTCGCGGGCGCGCTGACCGGGGTCTTGCGGCGATGAGCGGTGATCTGGTCCTTCTGGCGCTGATGGTCGGGGCGGCGAACTGGGCCTTCCGCGCCCTGCCGACGATCCTGTTGCGCCGCGAGCCGCAGCCCGGCGGCATCCTGTCGCGCTTTCTGGCCGCGACCGGCCCCGCCGCCATCGCCACGCTTTTCGCCGCCTCGATCCTGCCGCAGCTTTACCCCGCGCCCAAGGAGCTTGTGCCCCTCGCCGCGGGCGTGGCGGCGACGGTCCTCGGCTTCCTGCCGCGCCGGTCCGTCGTGGCGGCAACGCTTTGCGGCGCGCTGGCCTATGGGCTGGCCTTCGCCGCGCTGGGCTGAGGCGCGGCTTTCGCTTGCGCCCGCCCCGCCAAAGCGCGAACCTGCGCTGAAGGAGAGCAAAGATGATCGAAATCAGCCCCAGCAAGGTCGTGCAGGTGATCTTCCTCGCGCGCGAGGAACAGGCGGGCGCCGCCGAACTTCACGCCTTCATCGACAATCTCAATGCCGAGGAGAAGGCGCATCTGACCGCCATCGCCTGGGTCGGGCGGGGGGCCTTCGAACCCGAGGATTTCCGCGAGGCCGTGGCCACCGCCTTTGCCGAGGCGACGATTCCCACCGCCGATTACCTGATGGGAATGCCGCATCTGTCCGAGAACCTGGAAGCCGGGCTCGAGGCGCTGGGCGTGGATGTCACCGGCGAGGAAGAGGATCTGCTCTGATCCCCTTGCGCCGGGGCAGGGCGGTGACAATATATTCCTGAACGGGAATGTGAGGCGATCATGGCCGAGACGATGGATGGCGTGAAACTGGTCTGCGCGACCTGCGGCCAGGCGAACCGGGTGCCAAGGGCGCGGCTGGCCGAGGGGCCGAGATGCGGCTCCTGCGGCGATCCGCTGGTCGATGGCAGGGTGGCCGAACTGGACGCGGCAACCCATGACAAGGTGACGCGCGGCGACGGTCTGCCCGTGCTGGTCGATTACTGGGCGCCCTGGTGCGGGCCGTGCCGGGCCATGGCGCCGGAATTCGCCAAGGCGGCAAAACTTCTGGCCCCGCAGGCGCGGCTGATGAAGCTGAACACCGAGGACCACCCCGCCATCTCGCAGCGTGCGGGCATTCGCGGCATCCCGGCGCTGATCCTGTATCGCAACGGACGCGAGCTTGCCCGCCTTGCCGGCGCCCGCCCTGCGGCCGAGATCGCGGCCTTTGTTCGCCAGTCTTTGGGCTGACATCCGCCAGACCTTCGCCAGACCTTTGCCAGACCTTCGCCAGACGCGCGCTTCGCCTTGTCTCGGCGCAGGATTCGCCGCTAGCCCGACATCAGTCAGGCGGGGGCGGTCTTGGCACGGCAGGGCTGGAACGATCTTTCCCTTGCGCGGCAATTCGCGCTTGCAGGCGGCTTCATCATGCTGGCCGCCATGCTCTCTGTCGGCTTCTGGGTGGCTCGCTGGATCGAGGATGTGACCGTCCGCAACACGGCCAATGCGACCGCCCTATACATGGAAAGCTTCATCGCGCCCCTGATGCAGGATCTCGCGACACAAGAGCGGCTGGGCACGGCCGAACGGCTGGAAATCAACCGCCTGATCAAGGAAACCGCCCTGGGCGAGCGGGTGGTCTCGTTCAAGATCTGGCGCGAGGACGGGCTGATCGTCGATGCGTCGAACCCGGATGTCGTAGGGCAACGGTTTGATCTGACACAGAATCTTCGCCTGGCCTGGGACGGTCAGGTGCGCGCGGATTTCGACGACACGCGCGATTCCGAAGATGCGGCCGAAAATGCGCTGGGCGTGCCGCTTCTGGAAATTTACAGCCCGATCCGCGAATTGGGCAGCGGCAAGGTCATTGCCGTGGCCGAGTTCTACGAGGTCGCGACCGAGTTGAAGGACGACCTGATCGTCGCCCGCTTCTCCAGTTTCGCGGCGGTGGCGGCGGTGACCTGGGCGATTGGCCTGACGCTTTTCGCCATCGTCCTGCGCGGCAGCCGCACCATCGACGCCCAGATCTTTGCGCTGCGCGACATGGCCGAGCGCAACACGGCTCTGCGCCGCCGCATCCAGGGCGCGGCGGCGCGGTTTTCCGCGCTGAACGACCAGACCCTGCGCCGGATCGGAGCCGACCTGCATGACGGCCCGGTCCAGTTGATGAGCTTTGCAACCCTGCGGCTGGATGCCCTGCGCAAGGATGTTTCCGAAGGGCGCGGGCGTAGCGAGCTTGAGGCGATCGAGGCTTCGCTGCGCGAAGCGATCACGGAATTGCGCAACATCTCGCGCGGGATGTCGCTGCCGGATCTTGAGCGTAAGCCAGTCGAGGCGTTGCTCCGGGAATTGGCCGCGGCGCAGGCCGAACGGGGCGGGCAGCCCGTGGCAGTGTCGATCGACCTGGCCGGGCGCGCGGATCTGCCGGGCGAGGTCAAGACCTGCCTTTACCGGGTGGCGCAGGAAGGGCTGACCAATGGCTGGCGCCATGCGGAAAGCCGGGAACTGGAGCTGCGTCTGCGGCTGGTGGACGCGGTGCTGACCCTGTCGGTGCTGGATCGCGGCCCCGGAGCGGGCAGCGGCGGCGCAAGCGGGGATCAAGGCGGTCTGGGCCTGGCTGGGCTGGTGGATCGGGTCGAAAGCCTGGGCGGCACGATTCGTCTGCTTGACCGGCCCGGCGGCGGCGCCGAATTGCGCATGGAGCTGGATTTGCGGGAGGTGGTGGGATGACCGGCAGGATCAGGGTTCTGGTCGCGGATGATCACCCGATCTATCGCGACGGGCTGGCGCGCAGCCTTTCCGATGCCGAGGCGATCGAGGTCGTGGGTGCGGCGGCGGACGGCGACGAAGCGGCGCGGTTGGCCGAAGCGCTGCGGCCGGATCTTGTGCTTCTGGATGTCTCGATGCCCCGGGGCGGCGGGCTGGGCGCGCTGGCCCTGATCCGGGCGCTGGATGCGCCGCCGCATGTGGCGATGCTGACCGCCTCGGAGGAAAGCGACGACGTGATGGAGGCGATGCGGCTTGGCGCGCTTGGCTATGTGCTGAAGGGCATCGGGGCAAGCGAACTGGTCGCGGTGGTCCAAGACCTGGCGCAGGGTCGCCCGCATATCGCGCCCTCGCTGGCCGGGCGGCTGTTGCTGGCGCTGAGGGGCGGGCAGGAGATGCGGCCCACAACACCGCCCGACCCCTTGGCTGACCTGTCGCGCCGCGAGGAAGGCATCCTGCGCCTTGTTGCCCTGGGGCGGTCGAACCGCGAAGTCGGCGAAGCGCTTGATCTGCAAGAGAAGACGGTGAAGCACTACATGACTTCAATCCTGCAAAAGCTTCAGGTCAGGAACCGGGTTGAGGCCTCGATGCTGATGCGCGACCATCGCAAGGTCTGATGGCGTTCAGACCAAAGGCTGAAAGACGGGGCAAAGATCGCCGGGCCTTGGTCCCTGATGGCGGGCGGCGAAGAGGGATAGTCTGGCCCCATAGACGGACCAGACCAAACTCTCAGCCAAGGAGACCTTCGATGACCCGTTTGCAGACCCTGCTTCCGCTGGCCGCCGTTGCGGCCCTGACCCTGACCGGCAGCGCCTTTGCCCATGTTGCGGGCGCGACGCCGAAGCTGACCCTTGTTCTGCCGGGCCTTGACGCGCCCGTCATCGCGCGCCGTGGCGCCGACGATCCCGCAGGCGATGACCGGCGTGGCCGGGGGCGGGGCAAGGATGACCCTGCGGGCCATGCCATGGCGGCCCCTTCAGGGGGCGAGATCCTGCTTTATGCCCGGCGCGGCCGCGGTGCCGATGATCCGGCGGGTCACCAGCGCCGCGGTCGCGGGGCCGACGACCCGGTGGGCCACGGCTGACCTGTTGATCAATCGGCGCTTCGGCAAAGGCGGGCCTTGTCCCGCCTTTGTACTGTCGTATGGCTTTCCTGCCTGCGTCTGGCCCATCACCGGCCAATTTCCACCGCCGCGCAGCTTGACAAGAATGTGGCCATGGGCCAGATAACCGCCACGGTCATTGGGGCAGTAGCTCAGTTGGGAGAGCGTATCGTTCGCAATGATAAGGTCAGGGGTTCGATCCCCCTCTGCTCCACCATGACCGCCTCATCCTGTTGACGACCCGTCGATAAGGACTTTTCCGACATTTCATTCGGGCGTAATGGCGGCAGGGCCGCTTGCATCGCGGCTGCGATGCCAATGTCTGACGGCTTTTCGCCTGGCGCGGACTTAGTGCCGACGGAGCGCCATCGCCCATCGCAGGCCGGATCCTGCCAGCGAAAACCGAACCTGGCCCCTGATTAGCTCTCTGGCGGCACCTCATCCTCCGCTCCATCGGCGCGCTGGTAGCGCAGCAGGTCGCCGGGCTGGCAGTCGAGGAAGTCGCAGATCCGCTCCAGCGTCTCAAAGCGCACGCCCTTCACATGGCCCTTCTTGAGAAGCGAGAGGTTTGCTTCGGTGATCCCGACATATTCGGCGAGATCCTTGGATTTGACGTTGCGCTCGGCCAGCATGACGGCGAGCCGGACCTGAATGGGCATGGTCCGCTCTCCCTAGACGAACTGATCGTTCTCGGCCGCAAGATCGGCGGCTTCGACCAGCACGCCCGCGATGACCGCAACCATCGCCGCGAAGAGCAGCGAGAGCAGCAGATCCGAGCCAATGTCCAGCACCAGACTTCGGGTCTGGTCTGGCGAGAGCGCACTCAAAAGCACGCTGAGCGCCGCCCCGGCCAAGGGCTTGAGCAGGGCCGATGCGCCGACGCCATAGGCGAAGCCACGCAGGCTGCGGGCCGCGTCCGCCGAGAAGATCCGGCCCGCCGAGAAGTGGCCGAAACAGCGCCGGGCGCTCATCAATCCGGCGATCAGCGCGCCGAGCGGGATCATGGAGATGGCGAAACCGGCCAGCCGGAGGGCGAGCCCGATCTCCGGCGGCGGCGGCGTGACAAGACCCGCATAGCGAAACAGCGCATCTGCGGGCGTCACGCACCAGTAAAGCAGCATCGCCCCGCCAAGCAGAATTGCGACCGCAGCGCTGGCCGTTGCCATCGCCGCGCTGCGGCGGCGAACGCGATCAAGGCGGATCGCGCGGGGATCTTTGCGTCGTGACGATATGCCCATGCCGGATGTGACCATTCGGAAGTCTCCTCTGCTGGTGTGACTCTAGCAACTAATTATCGTTTTACAATAATAGATTTTCATGTGACGATTGAATCTCAACGACAGGAGGTCACATGCCACTCACTCGAACCATTCCCGCCACGATCGCCGGATGGGCGTCGTGCCTTGTTCTGGCCGCCGCTGCCAATGCGCAGACGGCAACGGAAACGGGCGCCATCTCGGTCGCGCAGCTTGTCCAGATGCTGGATCAGGCTGCCACCGATCAAGCAACGCAGCAGGTGCTTACGGCATATCTTGCCGTTGTCGGTGAAACCGTGGGGGCCGTCGTCGATGTGGGCGGCGCCCCCTGCAAGCGGCCTCTGGGCTTGTCGGCAAAGAACGTGCGCAAGGCGATTTCCGCGGCGACCGGAGAGCCGCAGGCGAGCCGGACTGCGGCAATACCGCTGATCGTCCGCGATATGTTGGCCCGCGCCGGTTGCAGCCGCGGATAGGTGCGGAAGAAGGTCACCCCGGCCCTGAGGCCGTCGCCCGCCCCGGGGTGGCGGCCTTTTTGCTGCTCTGACACCTGTGGTTTTGTCGATCAGGAATACTTATCGAACCAATCAGGAAATGCGACTTCATCCAATGATGCGCCCCTGTTAGAACCATTCCAGACTATGGGGAATCGCAGCCCGGCCCGCGCGGCCTGGCGCGGTTCGAACCTTCAATGCAGGAGAGCGAGATGGACGGAAATGGTGGGGGCAAGTGCCCGGTGATGCATGGGGCGCTGACGGTGACTTCGAAGTCGAATACCGACTGGTGGCCCAATGCGCTCAACCTCGACATCCTGCATCAGCATGACGGCAAGACCAATCCGCAGAAGGGCTTCAGCTATCGCGATGCGGTGAAGGGGCTGGATTACGCCGCCGTCAAGGCCGACCTGACCGCGCTGATGACCGACAGCCAGGACTGGTGGCCGGCCGATTGGGGTCATTACGGCGGGCTGATGATCCGCATGGCCTGGCATTCGGCGGGCAGCTACCGTCTGGCCGATGGCCGTGGTGGCGGCGGTTCGGGCAATATCCGCTTCGCGCCGCTGAATTCCTGGCCGGACAATGTCAGCCTGGACAAGGCGCGCCGTCTGCTGTGGCCGATCAAGAAGAAATACGGCTCGAAGCTCAGCTGGGCTGACCTGATCATCCTGGCGGGCAATGTCGCCTATGAATCCATGGGCCTGAAGACCTTTGGCTTCGGTTTCGGCCGCGAGGACATCTGGCATCCCGAGAAGGACACCTATTGGGGCGCGGAAAAGGAATGGCTGGCGCCGTCCGACACCCGTTATGGCGATGTCTCCAAGCCCGCCTCGCTGGAAAACCCGCTGGCCGCCGTGCAGATGGGCCTGATCTATGTGAACCCGGAAGGGGTGAACGGCAAATCCGACCCGCTCAAGACCGCCGCGATGATCCGCGAGACCTTTGCCCGCATGGCGATGGACGACGAGGAAACCGTGGCGCTGACCGCAGGCGGCCATACCGTCGGCAAGGCCCATGGCAATGGTGACGCCAAGGCGCTGGGCGCCGACCCGGAATCGGCTGGCGTCGAGGCGCAGGGCATGGGCTGGGCCAACCCCAACCAGCAGGGCAAGGCGGCGAATGCGGTGACTTCGGGCATCGAAGGCGCCTGGACCGCCAACCCGACCGTGTTCGACATGGGCTTCTTCGAAATGCTCTTTGGCCACGAATGGGAATTGCGCAAATCCCCGGCCGGCGCGACCCAGTGGGAGCCGGTCTCGATCAAGGAAGAAGACAAGCCGCGCGACGCCAGCGACCCGACCAAGCGCCGCAATCCGATGATGACCGATGCCGACATGGCGATGCGCATGGACCCGGCCTATAACGCGATCTGCCAGAAGTTCATGGCCGATCCGGCCTATTTCAAGGAAACCTTCGCTCGCGCCTGGTTCAAGCTGACCCATCGCGACATGGGGCCGAAATGCCGTTACATCGGGCCGGAAGTGCCTGGCGAAGACCTGATCTGGCAGGATCCGGTGCCGGTGGGGCCGAAAGGCTGGGATGTGGCTGCGGTCAAGGCCAAGATCGCGGCCTCGGGCCTGTCTGTGGCCGAGCTGGTCTCGACCGCCTGGGATTCGGCGCGCACCTATCGCGGCTCCGACATGCGGGGCGGGGCCAATGGCGCGCGCATCCGTCTGGCGCCGCAGAAGGACTGGGAAGGCAATGAGCCCGCCCGTCTGGCCAAGGTTCTGGCCGTGCTGGAGCCGATCGCAAAGGCGGCGGGCGCCAGCCTGGCCGACGTGATCGTGCTGGCGGGCGGTGTCGGCATCGAGCAGGCCGCCAAGGCGGCGGGCCATGCGGTGACCGTGCCCTTCGCGCCGGGGCGCGGCGATTCGAGCGATGACCAGACCGATGCGGCGTCTTTCGACGTGCTGGAGCCGCTGGCCGATGGCTATCGCAACTGGCTCAAGGCCGATTACGTGGTCAGCCCGGAAGAGCTGATGCTCGACCGCACGCAGCTCATGGGGCTGACGGCGCCGGAAATGGTGGTTCTGGTCGGCGGGCTGCGCGCCATGGCCACCAACCATGGCGGCAGTAAGCATGGCGTCTTCACCGACCGTCCGGGCGCGCTGACGACCGATTTCTTCGTGACGCTGACCGACATGGCCTACACCTGGGCCCCGGCGGGTGACGGCAGCTACCAGATCCGCGACCGCAAGACCGGCGCGGTGAAATATACCGCCACGCGGATGGATCTGGTCTTCGGCTCGAACGCGATCCTGCGCGCCTATGCCGAGGTCTATGCCGCCGATGACGCCACCGGGAAGTTCCTGGCCGATTTCATCGCCGCCTGGACCAAGGTGATGAACGCCGACCGCTTTGACCTGATCGCCTGATCGGGGTTTCCGGAACCAAGAGGGGCGGGTGCCGTGGCGCCCGCCCCTTTCTTTTGATCCTCCCCTTCGGCCTTTCGGCCCGGGCCTATTGGCCCTGAAGCGCGACACTGCTGCCCGGCTCAGTGCCGAGCATGTCTTTCGGGGCTAGCATGATCACCAAAGCGGCCGCATAGACGGCCATGAACAGCACGATTGCAAGCATCGGGCGCGGTTCGCGCCTCTGGCTGTAGGTGTCGGACATCTGTCTCTCCCTTGTGCAGCTTCGGGTCAGTCGGTGCCGATGGCGGGAGCGTAACACCCAAAGGCGTGACCGGGTTTCTCATCTTCTGCGTGTACTGGGAATATTTTCCCCGAAAGCCGCAAATTCGGCGGAATTGCGCCAATGATTCGCGGCGTTTCTGCGCGTGCGAAGAAGATTGTCCTGCTGCGCAGCGTGGGTCGGGGGTTCAGTTCATGGAAAAGGCCGACCTGGTTGCCCAGGCCGGCCCATTTTTCGCCCGACCTTGCCGGGATCAGTAGCAGACGTACCAGTATTCGCAGTAGCCGTACCAGTCGCACCAGTATTCCCAGTAGCAGGCGCCACGGGTCTTGGTCTCGGCGGCATCGCGCAGCTCTTCGACCTTGGCGACGATCATCGGGTCGTCCTTGCCAAGAGCGGCCGCTTCATCAAGGATCTTGCCCAGATCAAGCGTCTGGCCCTTTTCCTCGATCGTGGTGCCTTCGGCGGCCGAAAGCATCATCTCGACGCCGGTCATCATGGCCAGCGCATCGCCCTTGGCGCGACCATAATTGATCACGGCATTGGCGGTTTGCAGGGTGGCGCGGGCCTCGGCCTGTTCGGCCGCATTCGGAGCCTTGGTTTCGGCCATCACGGCCGGGGCGGAAAGCACAGCGACAGAAAGGGTCACAGCAGTCAGAAAACGTTTCATTTCATTCTCCCATATCTAATGTTTCGCCCGCCCCCTGATCGCACAACTGTGATCATTCTTGGTTCGGATGTGAGGAGAATGTGCATCGCAGCGTCGCCGCGATCAAATGAAAAACCCCGTCATGACGGGCGGCGCGGTCGGGAAATCCCCACCCGCGTCGCCCCTTTGCAATCCGGGGTTGTCGGGCCGTGTCACGGCGTGACGGCAGGCCTCAGGTGCGGATGCCGGCAAAGCGCGCCTGCCAATCGGCGCGTTCCTCATCGGTGATCTTGCGAAACAGATTCTCGGGAACCGAGAAGCCCGCGCCGGGCGCCAGATGGCGCAGGGCGGCGGGAACGTCGGCAGGCCAGGACCAGTCGGTGCAACCCATCGCCGCCATCATCGCTTCGGCGGCATCGGGGATGAAAGGCCGCGACAGCACGGCGTAAAGCCGGATCAGGTTCAGCCCCAGCCGCACCATCGCCTGGGCCTGGTCGGGATCGGTCTTGACCACGCTCCAGGGTGCCGCGGCTTGCAGGTATTCATTGCCCGCCACCCAGATCGCGCGCAGCTCGGCCGCGGCCTTGCGCACCTCGATCGCGTCCATCAACCGCTCATATTCGCGGATGCGTGCGCCCAGATCGGCAATCAGCGCATGTTCCATCGGACCGTATTCCCCGCCCGCCGGAACCGTCTCGCCGAATTTCGACCGGGCGAATTTGGTGACGCGGCTGACAAGGTTGCCCAGCACGTCGGCCAGGTCCTTGTTCACCGAGGCCTGGAAATTCTCCCAGGTGAACTCGCTGTCGGCGCTTTCGGGCGCATGGGACAGAAGCCACCAGCGCCAGTAATCGGCGGGCAGGATCGACAGGGCCTGATCCATGAACACGCCGCGCCCGCGCGAGGTCGAGAACTGGCCGCCGTCATAGTTCAGGTAGTTGAAGGATTTCAGGTAATCGACCAGCTTCCAAGGCTCACCCGACCCCAGGATCGTCGCCGGGAAGGACAGGGTGTGGAAGGGCACGTTGTCCTTGCCCATAAACTGGAAATAGGTCACGTCCGAGGCGCCCTTGTCGGTGCGCCACCAGCGTTCCCACTCGGCCTCCGGGCGACCATTGGCATCGGCCCATTCGGCGGTGCAGGCGATGTATTCGATGGGCGCATCGAACCAGACGTAAAAGACCTTGCCTTCCATGCCCGGCCAGGGCTGGTCGCCCTTCTTCACCGGGATGCCCCAATGCAGATCGCGGGTGATGCCGCGATCCTGCAACCCGTCCCCGTCATTCAGCCATTTCTTCGCGATCGACGTCGTCAGGACCGGCCAGTCGGTCTTGCTGTCGATCCAGGCTTCCAGCTTGTCCTTGAGCGAGCGCTGCATCAGGTACAGATGCTTGGTCTCGCGCACTTCCAGATTGGTCGAGCCGGAAATGGTGGAATGCGGGTTGATCAGGTCGGTCGGGTCCAGCTGCTTGGTGCAATTGTCGCATTGGTCGCCGCGCGCCGAGTCATAGCCGCAATTCGGGCAGGTGCCCTCGATATAGCGGTCGGGCAGGAAGCGGTTGTCGTCGATGGAAAAGACCATCTTCTCGCTGACTTCGCGGATCAACCCGGCCTCGTCCAGCTTGCCTGCGAAATGCTGGGTCAGCCGGTGGTTGCGCTGGCTGGAGGACCGGCCGAAATGGTCGAAGGAAAGCCGGAAGCCGCGCGCCAGGTCGGACTGGACGTCATGCATCTCGGCGCAATATTCGGCCACGGGCTTGCCCGCCTTGGCCGCCGCCAGTTCCGCCGGCGTGCCATGTTCGTCGGTCGCGCAGATGAACATCACCTCGTCGCCCCGCGCCCGCTTGTAGCGCGCGAACAGGTCAGCCGGAAGCTGGCTGCCCACCAGATTTCCCAGATGCTTGATGCCATTGATATAGGGAATGGCCGAGGTGATCAGGATCCGTGCCATGTCTTGCCCGCAGTTGTCCGCAATTGCCCGTGGCGGGATAGCGCAAAGCCGGGGCGAGGGCCAGATGCCTGCGCAGATTCACTCGTGCCGGGCGATGCGGGCGGTGATGATGATGCGCACCTCGTCGCCGACCTGCTGGCCAAAGCCGGTCGCGCCGAAATCCGACCGTTTCACCTTGCCGGTCAGCCGCACCGTCAGATGCGACCGGTCGCCCGCCTGCGTGCCCTGCTGCCGGAAGATCGCCGCGTCCAGCGTGACCTTGCGCGTGACGCCGCGGATCGTCAGCGCCCCCGAGATCAGCGCCCCGTCCCCCGCCGCTTTCACCGCCCCTGAGATGAAGGTTATGGTCGGAAAATTGCCCGCATCCAGCACGGTCTTTCCCTTCATCGCCTCGGCGGCGAAGGGAAAGCTGGCATCGGCCCCGGCGGCGTTCAGCACCACCGTGACAGTGCAATTCGCCAGCCGGTCAAGGTCCAGAACCAGATCTGCGCTGGCGATCGGGATATGGCCGGAAATGACCTGGGCGCCGAAATCCGTCTCATAGGTCACGGTCGAGCGGTCGGGCTGAAGATCATAGGCGACCGGCGCCGCTATTGCGGGCGAAGACAGGGCAAGGATCAGCACGGCAGGGGCAATCCGGCGCATCGCGATCTCCATCTGTCCGGCCAGATTAGCACGGGGCAGGGGCTGGCGTCCCGGATGGCGGCGGTCATCACCGGAACGTGCGCCGGGGTGCGCGTCGCTTGCCTGTTGCGCCGGGCGCGCTAGCCTGTGGCCAAGCAGGGGGTGCAGGATGAAAATGATTCCGCTGGGAAAATCGGGCCTGACCGTGTCCGAGCTGTGCCTGGGGACGATGACCTGGGGCAGCCAGAACAGCGAAGCCGAGGGCCATGCCCAGGCCGATATGGCGCTGGACCATGGCGTGACCTTCTGGGACACGGCCGAGATGTATCCGACGAATCCGGTGCGGGCCGAGACGGTGGGCCGGACGGAAGAGATCATCGGTTCATGGTTGGCCGCGCGGGGCGGGCGGTCGCGGCTGGTGATCGCGACCAAGGTCACCGGCAAGGGCCAGGTGGTGCGCGACGGCGCGCCGATCACCGGGCGGTCGATGCGGGCGGCGCTGGAAGGTTCGCTGCGGCGGCTGGGCACGGATTATGTCGACCTCTACCAGCTTCATTGGCCGAACCGGGGCAGCTATCATTTCCGCCAGGCCTGGACCTATGCGCCCCATGGTGTCGACAAGGCCGCCGAGACGGCGCATATGACCGACATCCTGACCACGGCCCGCGCGCTGGTCGACGAAGGCAAGATCCGCGCCATTGGCCTGTCGAATGAAAGCGTCTGGGGCGCGGCGCGCTGGCTGCATCTGGCCGATACGCTGGGCCTGCCGCGCATGGCGAGCGTGCAGAACGAATACTCGCTTCTGTGCCGCCAGTTCGATACCGACTGGGCCGAATTTTCGATGATCGAGGACATGCCGCTTCTGGCCTTTTCGCCTTTGGCGGCAGGGCTTCTGTCGGGGAAATATGCGGGCGACGTGACGCCCGAGGGCACGAGGCGCAGCTTTACCCCCAATCTGGGCGGGCGGATCACGCCCCGGGTCTTTCCGGCGGTTGCGGCCTATCTGGGCGTGGCGGCGCGGCATGGGCTGGATCCTTGCCAGATGGCCATCGCCTTTTGCCGCTCGCGCCCTTTCACCACGATTCCGATTCTGGGCGCGACTTCGGTGGCGCAGTTGAAGGTCACACTGGGGGCGGCAGGCATGATACTGCCGCCTGAAGTCCTTGCCGATCTGGACGAGGCGCACCGGGCGCATCCGCGTCCCTACTAGGGCTTGCAGGAGCAGCCGGTATCGGCCACAAACTGTGGATAAGGGCGGGGGTTGCGACACAGATGGCGTCAACGGGCTTGCGATATGTCGCGCTTGCGGGGGCCGTCGCCCTGGCCGGATGCGTTCTGCCGGGGGGCGGTGGTGGCAAGACCGCCGCGCCCAACCCGGTGACCGGCGATTCCATCGAGGTCACGCCGCTGGACGCTGGCTCCGCCTCTGACGCCGCAAAGCCCGAAATGGCCGCCGCCGCCGCTGCGCCTGCCGCCCTTCCAGTCAAGGCTCCGGCTGCCGGAGACACCCGGCCCAAGCCCCGGCCTGCGGCGGTTTCTCCTGCCGCGCCGGAAGTGGTAGTCGCGGCACCCGTCGTCGCGCCGGCCGTGCCGGAAGTGGCCAAATCGCCCTCTCAGATCGCCTGCGAGCGCAAGAAGGGCCTGTGGTCCAAGGCGGGCAAAGGCGGTTTCGCCTGCATCAGCAAGACCCGCGACTCGGGCAAGGAATGCCGCAGCGCCAAGCAATGCGAGGGCGAATGCCTGGCGCGTTCGGGCACCTGCGCGCCGTTCAAGCCGCTGTTCGGCTGCAACGAGATTCTGGACGATATGGGACGAAGGACGACCCTGTGCATCGATTGATCCTGGCGCTGGCCCTTGCCCTTGCCGCCTGCGTGGCCGCCCCGCAGATCGCCGGGTTTCGCCCGGCCTCCGCGCCGATCTGGTCTTCGGCGGCTTTCCTGCCCGCGAAGATCGAGGGAAGCTGGACCCAGGCTGCCACCTTCTCGGCCGGCAAGGGGCCGGGCTGCGCGCTGGGCGGGCTGCGCTTTGCGCGCACCGGCGCGGGCCTGGCCGTGCAGGGGAAATTGTGCCTGAACGGCAAGATGCAGCGCATCGCGGGCGTGATGCGGCCCAGTGGCCCGGGGCGCATGACGCTGCCCGGCATGGCGGAATGGTGGGTGATCTGGGTCGATGCCGATTACCGTACCCTGGCTATCGGTACGCCGGATGGTAGCTTCGGCTTCATTCTTGACCGTGGAAAGATCGGCGCGGACCGGCTGCGGGCGGCGGCCGAGATCTTCACGTTCAACGGCTATGCCAAGGGACGGCTTTTCGCCTATTGAGGCGAGATCCGATTTTCGTCGAAAAATCTTGCTCTTGCCATCCGAGGCTCAGATCTTGAGTTTCAGCGCCCGCAGGTGCCGCGCCGCGTCGCGCGCGCCGATTTCCGCCTCGCGCACCAGCCAGTCGAAATGCTCGCTGACCGCCTCGACCCGGGCGTCGTCGCGAAAGGCGATGTAGTGGCGGCCCAGATAGACAACGGCAAGATGCGGGCCGAAGACCGTGACCGGGGCGGAAAACACCCGCCGGGCATCGAACAGGCACAGACGCAGCGTGGGGTATAGCTGGTCGCAAAGATCGGCCATCCGGTCGATCTGGCCCAGCCGGATCTCGGGCGGCAGGCCGCGATAATATCCGGTGCCGGTGGCCAGATTGTCGACCTCATGCAGGGGCAGGGCGATCTCGTAATCCGACCGCGCCCCGCGCATCCAGGCCAGCCGGTCCTCGAAGGCGCGCAGGGCCTGTTCCGGGCTGCGGCCCAGTTGCGGGGCATATTCCCATTCCACCATGGCGCGGGTCTTCAGCATATCGGGCAGGGTCGCCGGGACATGGCGGATCTTGTAGCCCGCTGCCTCGCGATGCCAGCCGAAGATCGTCTCATCGATCAGCGCACGCGGCGCCTCGGTCATGGTCAGCGAGGCGGCGAGCAGGTTCGAGACCGGCTCGGGCCTGCCAGACAGGCCGAGAAGCCAGTCGCAGGATACGCCCAGCACCAATGCGCAATCGGCGGCCAATTGGGCATTGGGCAGGCGCTTGCCCGGCGCCAGCAGTGCCGAGACGGTTGACCTGTCGACCGCGCAGGCCCGGGCCAGCGCTGCCTGGCTGACGCCTTTTTCCGCCATCGCCTGCGTCAGGCGCAGGCGGAACAGGCCCGCGCGGTCGCGTTTGTCCATCATATCCGGCATATGGTGACTTTCATCAACAAAGTTGCCTTTACGTTGCGTATCTTCCGAATTCCCCACCGCTGCGGCAAGGCCTATCATGTGCGGGACAATTCGCCGGAAAAGACAATGCGTTACAGGCTGCTTGCAGGAACATGGGCGGATGAGGCGCCGACGCTGGCGCTTCTGGCCGCGACCTATGGCCTTTTCGCCCTTGCCACCTCCTGGCTCTGGGCGGCCTCACCGGCCCTTGCCATCCTGGCGGCGGCCCTGGCGGCAGCGCAGTTCTGCTCGCTCCAGCATGAGATGCTGCATGGCCATCCCTTCGCCAACAGCCATCTGAACCACGCGCTGGCCTTTCCGGCCCTGGGCTTTTTCTACCCCTATCTGCGCTTTCAGGACACGCATCTGGCCCATCACCACGACCCGATCCTGACCGACCCCTATGACGACCCGGAATCGAATTACCTTGACCCCGAGGTCTGGGCACGGCTGTCCGCGCCGATGCGGGCGGTTCTGCGGGTGAACAACACGCTGGCGGGACGGATGATCCTGGGTCCGCTGCTGGGCTTCGGCTTCTTCCTTGGCACCGAGGCGGCGCTGATCCGGCGCGGCGTGCCGGGGGTGGCGCGGGCCTGGGCGCTGCATCTGCTGGGGCTGGCGCTGGTGATTGGCTGGCTGTCCCTGGCGGGAATGCCGGTCTGGGCCTGGCTGCTGGCGGCCTATCTGGCCGGGGCGATCCTAAAGATCCGCACCTTCCTGGAACACCGCGCGCATGAGCTGTTCCGCGCGCGTACCGTGATCATCGAGGATCGCGGCCCGCTGGCGCTGCTGTTCCTGAACAACAATTTCCACGTCGTGCATCACATGCATCCAGCGGTGCCCTGGCACCGGCTGCCCGCCCTGTACCGCCAGAACCGCCTCCATTACCTGCGGCGCAACGAGGGCTATCTCTACCGCAATTATCTGGAAATCTTCCGCAAGCACCTGTTCCGCGCCAAGGATCCGGTGCCGCATCCGGTCTGGCCGGTGCAGCGCGGGGAAGAGCGGCCCTTGCAGGACGCGGCGGAATAGGCTCAGTCGATCCGGCGGAACATCGGGCTGGACCCCGAATTGTCAAAGAAGGGCACGCCGGGCTGGGTGCCGCCCGCCAGAAGGTTCGTCACTTCGGCCAGCACGACCTCGGTGATGAAGGGCAGGTCCAGCGCCCGCGCCTCGGTCAGCCCGATCCAGTGCAGATGCGACAATTCGGCCCCGGCGCGGGTCAGATCGTCGGGATCGCAATCCAGCCCCGCCGCATCGGCCAGGAAGAAGCGGGCGTCGAAGCGGCGGCTGCGGCCGGGCGGGGTGATGGCACGAAAGACAAAGCGCAGGGGCGCGGCGTCGGCGCGCAGGGTCAGGCCGGTCTCTTCCTGCAATTCGCGCAGCGCGGCGGCGACCAGGGCCCGGGGCGCAACATCCGCCTTTGCAAGGCGGTCCTGGCACAGCGGCGCCAGCGGCAGCGGCCCGGCCCAGTGATCGCCGGGATCGACGGCGCCGCCGGGAAAGACGTATTTCGACGGCATGAAGGCGGCCTGCGCTCCGCGCTGGCCCATCAGCACGGCGGCTCCGCCCGCAGGCAGGCTGCGGGCCAGGATCACCGTCGCCGCGGCGCGGATCGGGGCGTCGGCGTCAGGCAAGATCTGGGGCCGGAACGGGCTGGCCCGAGCTGTCATGCCCGAAGCCATGCATCCGCTTCGACCATTGCACCGCGACCAGCGCGCCTTTCAGCCGGGGCAGGAGATACAGCGACAGGGCCGCACAACCGACCGACAGGATCGACGCTGTCACCAGAGGATCGGGTTCCCAATGGGTGAACAGGAACAGCATCACCGGCGCCATCAGATGGCCGACGATCAGGATCGTCAGATAGGCCGGGCCGTCATCGGCGCGGTGGTGGTGCAGGTCCTGGCTGCAGACCGGGCAGGTGTCGCGCACCTTGAGATAGGCGCGCATCATCGGGCCCGCGCCGCAATTCGGGCAACGCTGACGCCAGCCGCGCGCGACGGCGGGCCAGAGGGGGCGTTCGTCGGTGTCGGTCGGGACGGTGCTGTGCTGGTGCTGCATGGAAGACTCTGCCTGCGGACCTGTCGTGCTACCCGCCAAACATAGGCCCTGGATGGCGCGATTGACAGGCCCTGCGCGGCGCTGTGGCCCGATGTCGCAAGAGCCTGCCGGAAAACCGGGGCGGAGGCCGCGACGGAAAGCGTGGGCGCCGGCGTTTGCAGGGGCAGAAGGACGGCCAGGCAGCGCCGGTCCTGTCAGGAGGATGACACAGATGTTTGGAAAGATCGATCGTCGCGTGGTTTCCGCCCTTGCCCTGGGCGCCGTGGTGCCGGCCGCGCTGGGCACGGCTGCAATGGCCGACCGTGGCCCCGGCCGGGGCGAGGGGGCGGCGCTTTTGATCCAGCGTTTCGACGCGATGGATGCTGACAAGGACGGAAAGCTGACCCAGGCCGAGATCGACGCCTTCCGGGCGGCACGCTTTGCCGCTGCGGATGCGAACGGGGATGGCGCGCTCGACAAGGATGAACTGTCGGCGCTGCGCTTGCAGGAGATGCAGGCCCGGGCCGGCGATCGTGCGGCGAAAATGCTCGGGCGGATGGATGCCGATGGCGATGGCAAGCTTTCGGCGGCCGAGATGCCGGGCGAAGGCGCGGGCGGGCGGCTTTTCGCGCAGGCCGATGCCGACAAGGACGGGGCCATCAGTAAGGCCGAGGCCGAGGCGGCGCTGACCAGGCTGGCCGACCGGAGGGAGAAACATCGCGGCAAGGGCCATGGCGGGCCCGGCTGGTGGTGGGGGCAGGATGATGCGCAGGGCGCGGAAAACTGAACTCTCCTTTGCGCATCCCCCCGGGATGCGGCTAGATGCACAGGATGACCATGCCGCGCGACAGGCAGGCCGAGGCCTCGGACGACGATCTTCTGGCGCTTTATGCGCAGGGGGATCGCGCGGCCGCGCGCCTGTTGACCGACCGTCTGGTGCCGCGCGTCCTGTCCTATGCCAGCCGGCTTCTGGGCGGCGACCGCGCCGAGGCCGAGGATGTGGCGCAAGAGGCGATGCTGCGCCTTTGGCGCGCGGCGCCGGGCTGGCGCAGCGGCGAGGCCAAGGTCTCGACCTGGCTCTACCGGGTGGTGACCAATCTGGTCACCGACCGGCTGCGGGCAAGGGGGCGGCGGGGCGGCGGGCATCTGCCGCTCGACGCCGGCCCCGAACCCGAGGATGCGGCGCCGGGGGCGCTGGCACAGATGATCGACGGTCAGCGCATGGATGCGCTGGGCCGGGCGCTGGCGGGTTTGCCGGACCGCCAGCGCGAAGCGGTGGTGCTGCGTCACCTGGAAGGGCTGGGAAACCCCGAGATCGCGGCCATTCTGGGCGTCGGGATCGAAGCGGTGGAAAGCCTGACGGCAAGGGGCAAGCGGGCGCTGGCCGCGGCGCTGCAAGACCAGCGCGACGCGCTGGGCTATGAGGGGAGATGATGCGGATGGACATGGACGATCTTGACCGGCTGCTGGACCGGGCGCGCGCCAACCCGCCGCAGCCCGGCCCCGATCTTATGGCGCGCATCCTGGCGGATGCCCTGGACGAACAGCCCACGCCCGGCAGCACCGCGGCGCAGATGGCAACGGCGCGCCCGCCGCGCCGGGGGCGGCTTGCCGGGCTGCGCGCGGCGCTGGCCGATGGCTTCGGCGGGCGCGGGGCGCTGGCCGGTCTGGGCGGTGCTGCCTGTGTCGGGCTTGTGCTGGGCTATGCCGATCCCTCGGCCCTGACCTGGCTGACAGGCGGTCTGGGCGGGGTCACCGTGTCAGATGTACAGCTTCTGCCCGGCACCGATTTCTTTCTGAGCGAAGGGTAAGCCATGACTGATGCCGAGACTAAGCCCGGTGCCGGATTGCCGCCGCCCCCGCCCCCGCCGCGTACCCGGGGCTGGATCAGGGCGCTTCT
>Ga0056909_1000459_pt1 | contig 39493 bp, 39 predicted proteins | sample EBPBio102011_DNA_FD_62115 | JGI IMG/M metagenome (GOLD analysis project Ga0056909, IMG submission 62115) | Wastewater treatment Type I Accumulibacter community from EBPR Bioreactor in Madison, WI, USA - Reactor 1_1/10/2011_ DNA | ecosystem: Engineered > Bioreactor > EBPR > Anaerobic-Aerobic >...
GCGATCATCACCATGTCGATGCTGTCGCTGATCGCCACCTTCAACTCGTTCGACATCATCTGGATCCTGACGCGCGGCGGCCCCTCGGGGGAAACCACGACCATGATCATCGACACCTACCAGACCGCCATCGGCTCGAAGAAATACGGCGAGGGCGCCGCGCGGGCCGTGGTGATCTGCATCTTCCTGTCCTTGTTCTGCCTGGCCTATTTCCGCGTCACCCGGCGGCTCGCTGCCGCGGACAACGCCTGAGGAGGGGACCATGGCGCTCTTTCGCGACGAAAACACCCCGATGATCGACCGCTACCGCTGGTGGGAGGTGGTGGCGATCTATGCCGGCATCGCGGCCTTTCTCTTCTTCATGCTGTCGCCCTTCATCGAGGGGTTCCTCGTCAGCCTGAAGCCGCTCGCCCAGCTCTTCTCCTCGCCTTACACCTTCTGGCCGGAAAACGGCAGCTTCGACGCCTATTTCACGATGTGGGATTCGGTGCCGGGCTTCGGGCGCTACATCTTCAACTCGTTCCTGATCTCGACCGTGGCGACGGTGATCGTCCTTCTGCTGGTGGTTCCGGCGGCCTATGCCTTTGCGCGCTTCAACTATCAGGGCATGGGGCTGGTCCTTGGCGGCTTCCTGGCGATCAGCATGTTCTCGGGCGCGGTGCTTCTGATCCCGCTTTTCCGGCTGATGCGGACGCTCGGGCTTCTGAACACCTATTTCGCCATGATCGTGCCGGGCGTGGCCTTCCTGATCCCCTCGGCCATCTGGCTTCTGCGCACCTACATGAAGCGCATCCCCCTGGAACTGAACGAGGCCGCCTACATGGACGGCGCCAGCCAGTTCTACACCTTTCGCCGGGTGATCCTGCCGATCGCCAGCCCCGGCATCATCGTCGTGGCCATCGTCACCTTCATCGGCGCCTACTCACAGCAGTTCGTCTTTGCGCTGAGCTTCAACTCAAAGACGGAATACATGCCGCTGCCGGTGGGCCTGTTCGCCTACTTCGGCAAGCAGGAGGTGATCTGGAACGAACTGATGGCAGCGTCCTTCGTGGGCATCGCGCCCGCGCTGATCATCATCTTTTTCCTGCAACGCTATCTCGTCGGCGGGCTGACCGCCGGCGCAGTGAAGTAACAACCGATCCACAACAGGGAGTAAAAGAAGTGACGACACTCATCCGCAAGGGACTGATCGGCATGGCGCTGGTCTGCACCACCGCGCTGCCGGCCATGGCCAAGGACATCAGCTGGATCTACTGCGGCGACAAGATCGACCCGGTGCATGAAAAGGCGATCCAGGAATGGGACGCGAAGAACCCCGACAACAAGGTCGTGGTCGAGGTGGTGGGCTGGGAACAGTGCCAGGACAAGGCCACGACGCTCGCCGCTGCCGGTTCGCCCGCGGGCCTTGCCTACGTGGGCTCGCGCACGCTGAAGGAATTCGCCCAGAACGACATGATCGTCCCGGTGCCGATGACCGACGAGGAAAAGGCGGCCTACTATCCGGGCATCGTCAATACCGTAACGTCCGGCGGCACCCAATGGGGCGTGCCGATCGCCTTCTCGACCAAGGCGCTCTACTGGAACAAGGACCTGTTCAAGCAGGCCGGGCTTGACCCCGAGAAGCCGCCGACCACCTGGGCGGAAGAGATCGAGGATGCCAAGATCATCAAGGAAAAGACCGGCATTCCGGGCTATGGCCTGTCGGCCAAGACCTTCGACAACACCATGCACCAGTTCCTGCACTGGGTGTATACCAACAACGGCCAGGTGATCGACGCCGACGGCAACATCAAGCTCGACAGCCCCCAGGTGCTGGCGGCACTCCAGGCCTACAAGGACATCACCCCTTACTCAGAGGAAGGCCCGACCGCCTACGAGCAGAACGAAGTGCGGGCGATCTTCCTGGACGGCAAGGTCGCCATGATCCAGGCGGCCGTGGGCGCGGCCTTCCGGCTGAAGGACACCAAGATCAACTGGGGCGTCGCCGACCTGCCTCTCGGCCCCGATGCCAAGGGCAAGGGCACGCTCCTGATCACCGACAGCCTTGCGGTCTTCAAGGGCTCGGGCGTCGAGGACAAGGCGGTCGAATTCGCCAAGTACGTCACCTCGGCCCCGATCCAGGAGGCCTATGAAGGCGGTGGCGCGGCAGGCCTGACCCCGCTGCGTCCTTCGCCCGCAGTCGACAAGATGGTGGCCGACGCCCCCTACTGGAAGCCGTTCATCGACGGCATCGCCTCGGGCGGGCCCGAGCCGCTGTTCACCGACTACAAGGGCTTCCAGAACGTGATGATCGAGATGGTCCAGTCGGTCGTCACCGGCAAGGCCGAACCCGAAGCGGCGATGAAGAAGGCCGCCGCGGCGCTGGAAGAATACAAGTAATCCCCTTGCCCGGCCGGGCTTTCGCGCCCGGCCGGGCATTTCCTTGCAAGGAGAACGCGCCTTGGGACAGCTTTCCCTGAAAAAGGTCGTCAAGACCTTCGGCAACATCGAAGTTGTGAAAGGCGTGGACCTTGACGTTCAGGAAGGCGAATTCGTCGTGTTCGTCGGCCCGTCGGGCTGCGGCAAGTCCACGCTTCTGCGGATGATCGCGGGGCTCGAGCACACCAGCGCCGGCGACATCGTCATCAACGGCGAACGTGTCAACGACCTGCCGCCGGTCAAGCGCGGCATCGCCATGGTGTTCCAGAGCTACGCGCTCTACCCCCACATGACCGTCTTCGAGAACATCGCCTTTCCCCTGCGGGTCGAGAAGGCGCCCGAAGATGTGCTGAAGCGCAAGGTCCAGGCGGCGGCCGAGATCCTGCACCTGGAAAACCGGCTTCAGCAGAAGCCCGGCCAGCTTTCCGGCGGACAGCGGCAGCGCGTGGCCATCGGCCGGGCGATCGTGCGCGAGCCGAAGATCTTCCTGTTCGACGAACCCCTGTCGAACCTCGACGCCGCCCTGCGCGCCGACATGCGGATCGAGCTGACGCGGCTGCACAAGCAACTTGGCGCGACGATGATCTACGTCACCCACGACCAGATCGAGGCCATGACGATGGCCGACCGGATCGTGGTCCTGAACTTCGGCAACATCGCCCAGGTGGGCGCGCCGCTCGAGCTTTATCACCGGCCCGAAAACCTGTTCGTGGCGGGCTTCATCGGCAATCCGAGGATGAACATCCTGCCCGCGACCGGCGTCAAGGCCGGGCCCGAGGGCGTGACCGTCGACTGCCTTGGCCAGCGCCTGACCGTGCCCGTCACGCCCCGCACGGGGATCGAGGGCGCGGCCCTGTCGCTTGGTATCCGGCCCGAGCATATCCACCTTGGCGATGGCGGCGACATGCGGCTGAAGCTGACGCCGACGGTGGTCGAGCAGCTGGGCCAGCAGACCATCGGCTATGCGACGGTCGAGGGGATGGAGCCCACCTTCTGCTTCGTCCTGCCGGGCTCGCGCCCCGTTCACGACGACCGCCCGCTTGACGTGAATTTCCGCGCCAAGGACTGCCATCTTTTCGATGCGGACGGGCAGGCCCTGCCCCGGCGGCCGGGTGTCGAAGACAGCGACTGAGATAGCGACCGGGCCGTCCAACGGGCCGGCAACCGGGCTGGCAACCGGACTGGCGACTGAGATAGCGACTGGCCTGGCAACCGGGCTGGCCAATGAGGCCCCGCGCTCCCCCACCAAGATTGTTGCCAAAACGGAGACTTTCGGCCTAGAGCCTATCAAGGCCCGGACGGAACGGGCAGAGACTCGGGCGGGGCAGAGGCGGGAACGGGATCAGTCATGGACATCGTGTTTCATCTCGGCGCGCACTGCACCGATGACGGAAAGCTCATGCGCTCGCTCCTGCGCAGCCGTGGCGCCTTTGCCGACGGGCGGGTCGAGATTCCCGGACCGCGCAGCTACCGCGTTCTTTTGCGCGAGACGATCGGCATCCTGCACGGCGCGACGGCCAGCGCCGAGGTTCAGTCGCTGCTTCTGGACGGCATGACCGAAACCGATGACGCCGAGCGGGTCATCCTTTTCCATGAAAACCTGATCTGCCTGCCGCCCAAGGTCCTGTCACCTGCCGGGCTCTACCCGATGGCGCCCGACCGGATCGCCGCCATGCGCGGCCTTTTTCCCGACCATCATTGCCGCTTCCAGATCGCGATGCTGCACCCGGCGCTGATGATATGGGGGCTTCTGGCCCGCAATGTCGCCGCCGACTACAACGCGCTGATGGCCGGGATCGCGCCCAAGGTGCTGCGCTGGCGCCCGCTGGTCGAGGCGATCCTCGAGAAGAACCCCGACATCGACCTGACGCTCTGGTGTCACGAGGATGCGGCGGTCCTCTGGCCCGAGGTCCTGCGCGACCTGGCCGGGCTGCCCGATACCATGCCCCTTGAGGGCGATGCCGACATGGCGCTGACGCTGCTGACCGACACGGGGACCGAGGCGCTGGCGCGCAGCTTCCGCGAGACGCCGCCGCGTGACGGGGTCGAGCGGACCGAGCGGCTGGCGGACGCGCTCACGCGGAACGCAAACCCCGCTCTCGTCGAACAGGCGCTCGACTTTCCCGGCTGGACCGAGGCGGCGGTGACGAAGATGACCCGGACCTACGAGGCCGATTGCGCGGCGCTGGCCGCGCGGGGCGACGTGCGGTTCCTGACCGCGCCGGTGGCGGTCCCGGCCTGACGGCCAGGGCGCCTGCGGGCGGTCACGGCCCGGCTCAGGTTCGGTTCAGGCCCACAGCTCGGGCCCACAGCTCAGGCCCACAGCTCAGGCCCACAGCTCAGGCCATGCCGAGCGCGGCCTTGTACATCTCGAGCACCGCCTCTTCCTCGGCGATGTCGTCCTTGTCGCGCTTCCGAAGCGCGATGATCTTGCGGATGACCTTGGTGTCATAGCCGCGCCCCTTGGCATCGGCCATCAACTCTTTCTGCCGCTCGGCAAGGTCCTTCTTTTCCGCCTCGAGCTGCTCGAACTGCTCGATATACTGGCGAAGCTCGGCGGCGGTCACGGAATAGGCGTCGGCGGTCGGGTCGGTCATGGCGGGTTCCTTTTGAAGTCGGGCGATGACTAGTCGGCGGCGCGAGGGCGATCAAGGGGGATCGGGGCCTGGGGGACTTGCCCCGGCGGGGCCATGCCGCTAGGGGGGCCGAAACGGGAGGCTCTGATGGGCTACATGATCTGGATTGGGGCGGCTGTGACGGTCCTGGGGCTGGCGGGCCTGATCTGGTGCATCGCCACCGTCGCACAGGCGCGCGCTGCCGGCCTGCGCGACGATGAGCTGAAGGCCCGGCTCCAGCGGGTCGTGGCGGTCAACATGGCTGCGCTCTTCGTTTCGGCCATCGGGCTGATGATGGTCGTCGCCGGCGTCATGCTGCGCTAGAGCGCCCGGCTCGCCCGCGCGCGTTCGAGCCCGAGTTGCCGCTCGCGCCAGATGATGAGGATGCCGGCCGCGATCACCACGCACGCGCCAAGCAGGACCCGGCTGCTCGGCACCTCGCCGAAGCCGACGTAACCGATGACGATCGACAGGACCATCGCGGCATAGTCGAAGGGCGCCACGACCGAGGCATCGGCATAGCGGTAGCAGGCGGTCAGGAAAATCTGGCCGATCCCGCCCAGAAGCCCGCAGAGGACCAGAAGCGCGAAGGTTTCGCCATCGGGCCAGACCCAGCCCATCGGCAGGGTGACGAGCGAGAGAAGCGCCGAGTTGATCGAGAAGTAGAAGACGATGGCGCTGGTGCGCTCGTTCGAGACGAGCTTGCGGACGAAGACCTGTGCCAGCGCGGCAAAGACCGCTCCGGTCAGGACCGATACCGCGCCGAGCGCCTCGCGGCTGCCCGCCCCTGCCGCCGGCAGCGCACCAAGGCGGGGCGACAGAATGATGAGGACGCCGGCCATGCCGATCGCCACCGCGATCAGGCGGAAGGCGCGCACCTCCTCGCCCAGAAACATCGCGGCGAAGATCACGGTCAGGATCGGCGCGGCAAAGCCAAGTGCCGTGACTTCCGGCAGGGGCAAAAGGCCGTAGCCGAAGAAGGCAAAGCCCATGGCGGTCGTCCCGGCCAGGCCGCGCCAGAGGTGGCCCATGAAATTGTGCGTCTCTATCCCGACGCGCAGGCTGTGGGTCGCCATCAGCCAGACAAGGATCACCGGGACCGCGAAGGCCGAGCGGAAGAAGACCACCTCGCCCGCCGGGACGGTCGGCGCCACGATCTTGATGAGCGCGGCCATGGCCATGAAGACGCCGACCGAGACGAGCTTCAGCGCGATCCCGCGCAATGGGTTGGCGATGCGCCCGTCCCGCTGCGGCTCTGGAGGCGGCTCTGGAGGCGCCTCCCGGGCGGCCTCTGGTCCGGCCTTTGGGGACGCCTCGGGCGGGCTCATGCCCGTTACCCCTGCCCCGGCTTGATCCGCGGCCCGGTGCCGTCGGCAAAGGCCTTGAGCCGCGCACGGGCGTCGGGCTGGGTGTTCACGATCCCGGCCACCGTCGCCTCGGCGTAAGCCGCATCCAGCGCCGACATGTTCTGCATGTGGCTGATCGCCGAACAGATGGCGAAATTCGTGAGCGGCAGGTTCGCCGCCGTTGCCTCGGCCAGCTCGCGCGCCTTGGCCTCGCTGTCCTCGACCAGATATTGCGCAAGGCCGACCTCGACCGCCTCGGCCCCGCGATAGATGCGCCCCGTCAGCATCATGTCGATCATCCGCGCCTTGCCGACAAGGTCCGCGACCCGGATCGTGGCGCCGCCGCCGGTGAAGAGCCCGCGCGAGCCTTCGGGCAGCGCGAAGTAGGTCGAGGCGTCAGCGACGCGGATATGGGCGGCCGAGGCGAGTTCCAGCCCCCCGCCGACGACCGCGCCCTTCAACGCGGCGATGACCGGGATGCCGCCATATTCCATGCGGTTGAACGCCTCGTGCCAACGCAGGCACAGTTGCCAGAATTCGGCCGGGCTGCGGTCGGCGCCGTGGTGTTCCACGAGGTCAAGGCCGGCGCAGAAATGCGGTCCCTCGGCGCGCAGGATGACGGCGCGGACGCCCGCCTCGGGGAAGGCAGTGAAGGCGCGGATCAGTTCCCCCACTGTCGCCGCGTCGAGCGCATTGCGTTTCTGGGGGCGGTTCAGGCTCAGGGTCGCGATGCCGCGGTCATCGAGCGTCAGCGCAAGGTTTGCCAGCGACAGGGACGCCAGCGGCGGGGGAAGATCGGTCATGGTGCGTCCCGGCTTTGGGGGGTATGAGCCTAACCTGACAGACCGGCAGCACGATTGCCAGCAGCGGTTGGCAAGCGTTACGGTTGACCGAAGTTCAAAGGGGGACGCGATGGCGGCGGACACTCAAGGCCCGGACGGCAGCGGCTATTTTCTCTATCACTCGATCGGACAATATGCCGGCAAGGCAGAGGACCTGCGCCGCGCGATGGATGTCTTTGCCGCGAGCTGGGGGCGCGCCGATGACGGGCAATGGCCCGTGGCGCTTGGCATGCGCGCACGGTTTCTTGACCGCTGGACGGCGCTTCTGAAGGCCCGGCCGGGCACGGTCACCACCTGCGAAAGCGTGACGGCCGGCCTTGGCGCGCTGATCGGCGGCCTGCCGGACGCGGCCCTGCGCGGGCGCCAGGTGCTTGTCGCGGGCGACTGCTTTCCGTCGGTCCACTTCCTTTTGCAGGCGCTGGCCGAGCCGCGCGGGTTCCAGCTTGTCACGGTCCCCCTCAGGCCCGGTGCCACCTGGGTCGAGGACGAGGACCTGCGCGACGCCTGGGGGCCAGAGGTCGGCCTTGCGCTCCTGACCTGGGTCTCGTCGACCTCGTCCCACCGCAGCTCGCTCGCGCCCCTGATCGCCCACGGGCGCACGCAGGGCAGCCTCATCGGCGTGGACATCACCCAGGGCGGCGGGCTCCTGCCCTTCGACGTGGGCACGCCCGCGATCGACTTCTGCCTGACGACCAGTCTGAAATGGATGTGCGGCACGCCGGGTGCGGGGATGCTTTATGTCGCGCCCGAACTGATCGCCAGATCGAACCCGACGCTCTGCGGCTGGTTCAGCCAGCCCGATCCGTTCAACTGGGACTTCGACCGCTTCTCCTACGCGCCCGACATCCGCCGTTTCGACCATGGCACGCCCGGCGTGATCGCGGCTGCGATGAGCGCGCCGGCGATGGACTGGCATGCGGGCCAGGACCATGGCGCGATCCTGGACAACAACCGGCGGCTGTCGGGGATGATCGAGGAGGGTGCGGCCGAGATGGGGCTGCGCTTCCTCTCGCCTCGCGACCCCGCGCAGCGCGGCGGTTCGGTCATGGTCGAGCTGCCCGAGGGGCTGCCGGGCCCCGACGCCGTCGCGGGCCTTCGGGCCGAGGGGCTGGCGGCCGACGCCCGCAGCCGGACGCTGCGCCTGTCGCCGGGCGTGATGACCAGGGCCAGCGGCGTCGAGCGGCTGATCTCGGTCCTTGGCGGGATGGTCCGCAGGGCCTGAAGTCCGCGATGTCGGTGGAGCGGGTGATGGGAATCGAACCCACGTATTCAGCTTGGAAGGCTGCTGCTCTACCATTGAGCTACACCCGCGCCCGGACCTTTTAGGCCAGGCGCGGGCGAGTGGCAAGCCGGCCGGCCCGGCCTGCCGGACCCGGCAAAAGCGTCCTGCGGACCCGCCCCCGAATCGTGCCCTTCCGGATGACCTGAAAACCCCTGGACCGGGTGGGATACAGTCGGGCCTTCGGCCTTGGCATTGTCACGCCGGTGTGATGAAAATCCGGGTCCGTCGGGCCGTCGAGGAAAAGTTTAAGCCGAAATCCGCTAAAACCTGTCTAAAAGTTAGCAACCCAGAGTGAGGTTGAAACAGTCCTTTTCAGCCAGACGGCAGTAAAAAGGAACGGTTTCATTTCAGATTTCTGCATGTCTCCTGTATAAGTAAGTCATTGAAAGTGACGATTGCACGGTGAATGTTTCCAGGCTTTTCCGGGCCATAAAGCGGGGGTTTTTCCCGCTGGTTCGGAAAGGAGATTTCAACGGTCCGGTATTTTGCACCGGTTTTTTCAGGAAGGGCGACAAGATTGAGCGTCGCTGACCACAGGCTGCCAGAGAACGCCCCGTCCCGCCGGTCGGGGCGTTTTCCGTTCGAGCCACTCGCGGGTCCCGACCGGGAAACCCGGCTTGCCCCCAACGCCACAACCGTCGAGCCGCGCCGGTCCCTGGTGCGCCAGAGGCGCCCCTTGCGCAACGAACATGGCGTGCGGAATTTCCCGAGCTTCCTTTCCCGGCTGCCGGTCATGACGCTGGTGGAAACCGGCGGGATCGTCCTTCTGATCCTCTGCCTCGCGGCCCAGAGCTAGCCCGCCCTTTTGGCCCACCTTCGGGCCCCACCGTCAGGGCACACCGTCAGGGCCCACCTTCAGGGCGCTGCCACGCCCTGCCCTGCGGCCTTGGCGAGTGCCGGCCGGATGTCCGAGGCGACAGTCGGTTCGGTGATCGGACCGGCATAGCGCATGACGACGCGCCCCTGACCGTCGATGACGAAGCTTTCCGGCACGCCGTAGGTGCCCCAGTCGATCCCCATGCGGCCCGTCGGATCGGCCCCGGTCAGCGCATAGGGACTGCCAAGCTCGGCCAGGAAGGCCAGCGCGTCGTCGGGCCGGTCCTTGTAGTTCACGCCATAGATCGTCACCCCTTCGGCCGCGAGCGCCTTCAGGTTCGGATGTTCCGCCCGGCAGGGTGCGCACCAGCTGGCCCAGAAGTTCACGATCTTGACCTTGCCGTCCTTCAGGTCGCCCTCGGTGAAGGGCTTCAGGTCGCCAAGGGGCGTCAGTTCGACCGCGCCCGCCGGCTTGCCGATGAACATCGACGGCAGCGCCTCTGGATCCTTGCGCGACATGCCCCAGTAGAAAAGGACCGCAAGACCCGCAAAAAGCCCGACCGGCAGGACGACGAGGGGCGATATCCTAGCCATTCCCGCCCGCCTGTTCGGTAGCACGGTCGGCTGCCCGTTCGGTTGCCCGTTCGGTTGCACGGTCAGACTGGCTTCGCGCCTCTTGCGCCTGGAGCGCACGGCGGACCTCGCTTGCCCGCCAGAGCGTCTGGCCGATCAGCCCGGCCAGCGCCAGAAGCGTGCCGCCCCAGGCCAGAAGCACGGTCATTTCATAGTGGCCAAGATCGGGCATCAGGCCGCCTTCCTTTCTCGGGCCACCAGCGCGCTGAGGCGCCGGGCGCGGATTTCGGTCCGCGTGCGCACGAAGACCAGGGTCAGGAACAGGAACACGAAGCCCGCCATCGTCAGCCAGAGCGGATAGGCATAGACGTCCGCGACATGCTGGGCGCGGTCGACCGACAGGCTCGCGCCCTGATGCAGCCCCTGGGCCCAGAAATAGACGGCGTAGCGCGACAGGAAGGCAAAGACCGAGCCGACAAGGCAGAGGACCGAGGTCAGGTCGGCCGCCGTGTCGGGATTCTCGATCGCGGCCCAGAGCGCCAGATAGCCGAGGTAGAAAAGGAAGAGGATCAGGAAGGCCGTCAGCCGCGGGTCCCAGGCCCACCAGGTGCCCCACATCGGCTCGCCCCAGACAGCGCCGGTAAATAGCGCGATCAGCGTCATGACCATGCCCACGGGCGCGGCGGCGCGGGCCGCCAGGACCGACACATGGTGCCGCCGGACCAGCCAGATGAGCGAGGTGACCAGCATCATCACCCAGGCGTTGATGGCGATGAAGGCCGAGGGGACATGGACGTAGAGGATCTTCACCGTGGAGCCGAAGCGGTCGGCGTCCGGTGTCAGGAAAAAGCCCCAGACCAGGCCGCCGCCGAGCGTCAGCGCGGTCAGCGCCGTGAGCCAGGGCAGAAGCCAGCCGGTGGTTTCCATGAATTTCTTCGGGTTGGCATATTCCCAGAGTGACATGCGGTCTTTCGGGCTTCCATCTGTTCGCAAGGGCCTGACTAGCACGCTCGGCGCCTAGCGCAAACTGACGCGGATTGCCGCAGCCGCCGCAAAGGGCAAGGCGGCGCAGGCCGCCAGGCTGATCGCGGCGACCATCAGCAGAATGGGAAGCGCGGGCAGCCCCTCGGCGCCCCGCCGCGCCGCCTCGGCACCGAAGATGAGCGTCGGCACATAGAGCGGCAGGACGAGAAGCGACAGAAGAAGTCCGCCGCGCTTCACGCCCACGGTCAGCGCCGCGCCGAAAGCCCCGATCATGGACAGCGCGGGCGTGCCGGCCAGAAGCGACAGCGGCAGCCAGACATAGCCCGCCGGCGCAAGGTTCAGAAGGACGCCCAGGACCGGCGACAGGGCCACAAGCGGCAGGCCGGTCGTCAGCCAGTGGGCAGCGGCCTTCATGGCGACCGCGCCTTCCATCGGCAGGGGGGCGGTCGCCAGGGCCTCGAGCGAGCCATCCTCCCAATCCAGCTGGAAGAGCCGGTCGAGCGACAGGAGCGCGGCGAGAAGGGCTCCGACCCAAAGGATGCCGGGGGCGATCAGCGCCAGCCGCTCGCGGTCCGGCCCGACGCCGAAGGGGACGAGGACGGCGAGGATCAGGAAGAAGGCGAGGCTCAGGCCGAAGCCCCCACCGGCGCGGACCGCAAGGCGCAGGTCGCGCAGGAGAAGCGCGCTCACAGGAAGGCCTCGTCGAAGGCGTCGCCGGACCCGGTCGGGGCGTCGGATGGTGCAAGGTCGAGGCAGGCGGCGTCGGGCAGGCCAAGGTCGATGTGGGTCGCGAGGATCGCGGCGCCGCCAGCAGCAAGGTGCGCGCCAAGGGCCGTGGCGAAAAGCGCGACCGATCCCCTGTCGAGCGAGACGGTGGGTTCGTCCAGAAGCCAGACCGGCCGGCCGGTCAGGGCCATGCGCGCAAGGCCAAGCCGCCGGCGCTGGCCGGCCGACAGCGTCGCGGCGCGGCGGTCCCCGAGGTGGGTCAGGTCGAAGGCGGCAAGGGCTGCCGGCACGCCGTCCGACCGGCCATGGACCGCGGCCCAGAAGTCCAGGTTTTCGGTGACGGTCAGCGCGGACTTCACCGCATCGGCATGGCCGCCGTAGGCAAGGCCGCGCTCGCAGACCGTGACGGTGCCTGCAACGGGCGGCTGCAGGCCCGCGAGCGTGCGCAACAAGGTTGTCTTGCCGACGCCGTTCGGCCCCCGCAGGACCAGTGCGTCGCCGGGGCGAAGCTCGAAACTGACGCCGGACAGAAGCTGCACACCGCCCCGCGCGACGGACAGGTCCTTCGCGCTCAGAAGCGCGTCGCTCATACCGGCACCAGGGCGGCTGCGGTTCGGCGCCCCTCGGCCAGAAGCATGTTCCAGGTGCGGCAGGCGGACGGCGTGGGCATCGGCTCGGCCGGAAGGTCGGCCCCGGCCAGCGCGGCGGACAGGCCGGGCGACGGCCAGCCCATCGTGGCGCCCATGCCAAGGAGAAGGACATCGACCCGGCCCGCCAGCGCCAGAAGCGGCTCCCTGTCCTCTGGCCCCGACCAGGGGCGCGGACCTTCTGGCGTCAGAAGGACCGCGCCGCGCCAGACGCGGTCGTTCAGGCGAAAGAAACCCGGACCATAGCCCTGCACCGGCCCGGCCGGCCCCTCGTAGGCAATGTCGTCGAGCGCGACCACCGGCCTTAGGGCCCGGTCGCGAAGCGCGTGCCCTTGGGGCCGCCCTTGTCCGCGCCGGGCTTCGACCAGTCGCGCTTCACGCCCAGGTAAAGGACGACGTTCTTGGCGACATAGATCGAGGAATAGGTGCCCAGCAGGATGCCGATGAAGATCGCGAAGACGAAGCTGCGGATCACGTCGCCGCCGAAGATCAGAAGCGAGCCCAGTGCGATCAGCGTGGACAAAGAGGTCATGAGCGTCCGGCTCAGCGTCTCGTTGACCGACAGGTTCATGACGTCGCGCAGGGGCATCGTCTTGTATTTCATGAGGTTTTCGCGAAGCCGGTCGAAGACGACCACGGTGTCGTTGATCGAATAGCCAAGGATCGTCAGCAGGGCGGCGATGGTCGTCAGGTCGAACTTGATCTGGAAGAGGGCGAAGATGCCGATCGTGACCACCACGTCATGGACGAGCGAGGCGACGGCGCCGATCGAGAACTGCCATTCGAACCTGAGCCAGACATAGATGCAGATCGCGACCGTCGCGGCGAGGACCGACAGGACGGCGGACCGGATCAGCTCGCCCGACACTTTCGGGCCGACGGTTTCCACGGCGGCGAACTTCACGTCCGGCGCCACCGTCTGAAGGGCGGTCTGGACGCGCTGCACATCCTCGGGCGCAAGCGCCTGCTGACCGGCCTGTTCCTGGATGCGCACCATGGCCACATGCTTGTCGGGGCCGAAGCTCGGGTCGAAGACCTCGGTGATCGAGACATCGCCCATCTTCAATCCTTCGAGCGCCGTGCGGTAGGCGCCAAGGTCGATCGGCTGGCCGCTCTCGGTGCGGATCGTGGTGCCGCCCTTGAAGTCGATGCCGAAATTCAGCCCCATCACCAGCGTGATGACGATCGAGGCGACGACGGCAAACACCGAAATGCCGAAGGTCAGGGTCTGCCACTGGAAGAAGTCCCAGTTGGTCTTTTCAGGAACGAGTTTCAGACGCCAGGCCATGTTGCCCCCTCAGACCACGATGGTTTTCGGCCGCCGCCAGGCGAACCAGGTCGTCACCAGAAGCCGGGTGACAAGGACGGCCGAGAAGACCGAGGTGATGACGCCGATGGTCAGCGTGACGGCGAAGCCCTTCACCGGACCCGCGCCAAGGAAGAACAGGATCGCGGTCGAGATGAGCGCGGTCATGTTCGAGTCGGTAATGGCCGACATGGCCTTCTCGTAGCCGATCTCGATCGCGCGGGCCGGGCCGTTGCCCCGCCGCAATTCCTCGCGGATGCGTTCGTAGATCAGCACGTTGGCATCGACTGCCATGCCCATGGTCAGCACGATACCGGCGATGCCGGGCAGGGTCAGCGTGGCGCCGATCAGCGACAGGACCGCAAAGATCATGGCGATGTTCAAGGCCAGGGCGACGACGGCCAGCGTGCCGAAGAAGCCGTAGGAGGCGATCATGAAGAGGGCGACCGCGACATAGCCAACCGTTGCCGCGAGCTTGCCCGCGTCGATCGAATCCTGACCGAGTTCGGGGCCGATGGTCCGTTCCTCAAGGAAGGTCATGCCCGCCGGAAGCGCGCCCGCCCTGAGGAGGACGGCAAGGTTGGTCGAGCTTTCGACGGTGAAATGGCCGGTGATGATGCCCGAGCCGCCGGGGATGGCCGAATTGATGCGGGGCGCCGAGATCACCTTGCCGTCAAGCACGATGGCGAAAAGCTGGCCCACGTTTTCGGCCGTGTAGTCGCCGAAGCGCCGCGCGCCCGAAGGGTCGAAGCGGAAGCCCACGGAAGGCTGGCCGCTCTGGTCGAATTCGGGCCGCGCATCGACCAGATCCTCGCCGGTGACGACGGGGGTATCCTCGAGCACGTAGAAGACGCCCGGCTCTTCGAGCGATGGCAGAAGGACGTTGCCCGCGCCGGCCAGTTCGGTGCCGTCCGAGGTGCGCTTGACGACCGGCTGGAAGGTCAGTTTCGCCGTGGTGCCGATCAGCCCCTTCAGTTCGGCAGCCGAGCCGATGCCCGGCACCTGGATCAGGATGCGGTTCGTGCCCTCGCGCTGGATGGTCGGTTCGCGGGTGCCGACCTCGTCCACCCGGCGGCGGATGATTTCAAGGCTCTGCTGGATCGTCCGGTCGTCGGTCGCGGCCCGCTCGGCGTCCGACATGGTCATCGAAAGCGTGTTGCCGTCGCCCTCGATCTTGTAGTCGCGCTGGCCGACGCCGGTCAGGCTGATGACGGGACTCGTGAGGCCCTGCGCCACCTCCATCGCCTTGGCCAGCCCGTCGGGCTTTTCGATCTGCACGCGCAACTCGCCGTCGGGCGCGGGCACGCGGCGCACGCCACCCACTGTTGCGCGTTCGGCGGTGAGCCCCTTGCGAAGCTCGGGCCAGAGGCTGTTCATCCGCGCCTTATAGACATCGGCCACCTGCACCTCGGCCAGAAGATGCGCGCCGCCGCGCAGGTCGAGGCCCAGGTTCACGATCTTCGAGGGCGCCCAGTTCGGCCAGAGCGCGCGATCGGCGGCCAGTTCGGGCGTCTCGCCGGTCTTTTCGATCCGGGCGATGGCGTCGTTGTGCCTCTCGACCCTTGGGTAGAAGGCGTTCGGCAGGGCGTAGATCACCGCGAGCAGGCAAATGCCCCAGATGAGAATGCGCTTCCACAGGCTGAATGGCATGGCGGGGGAACTCGGGGCTTCAGGTCAGGGGCAGGTCGGGCGGGGTCGCGGCGCGCGCGGGCTCAGTTCGAGTTGGCTGCGGGCTCGGTCCGCGTCAGGACCTGCGAGATCGTCGACTTGACCACACGGACCTTCAGGCCCTGCGCAATCTCGACCTCGAGCTCCTTGCCATCGTCCATGACCTTCGTGACCTTGCCGATGATGCCGCCGCCCGTCACGACCTGGTCGCCGCGCCGGATCGCATTCAGCGAGGCCTGCTGTTCCTTCAGGCGCTTTTGCTGCGGGCGGATCAGCAGGAAATACATGATGCCCATGATGAGGATGAGCGGCAGGAACTGCGTCAGGCCGAAACCGGCGGGGGCGCCACCGGCGGCCTGGGCAAAAGCGGGAGTGGCGAACATGGCGGAATCCTTTGGTATGGCACGAGAGGGGCCGGCATGGGGTCATGCCGGCCAGATTCTGGTGGCGCACCCTATAGGCGCGGGTCCGGCAGCGCAACGGGTCGGGAACGGGGGCCCGGTCCGGGTTCGGCGCGCGGGTGGGCAGGACCGCGCGGGGACGCTAGAAGGGGGTGAGGCAACAGGGGGTGCGCATGGCTGGTCGTCTGGCGCTTGGGATGGTGATCGGGGCGCTTGCCCTTTCGGCCACACGGGCGGACGATTTGCCGCGGGCGCTCGGCTGGCTCGGCGCCGGCGTGGCCCCTGTCCCCGGTCCCGGCACCTGCTCGGCCGTCCTTGTCGCGCCGGATCTGGTGGCGACGGCCGCCCATTGCCTGGCCGACCCCAGGACCGGGGTCGTGCGCGATCTGGCGGGCTTGCGCTTCATCGCCGGCTGGGGCGGCCCGGCGGTGGCGCCGCCGGTTGCCGGCAAGGCGGCGATCTTTCCGGCAGCGCGCCTGCTTGCGAGCGGGTCGCTGCCCTATGACATGGCGCTCTTGCGGCTTGCCGGGCCCGTCGAGGGCGTGGCGCCCCTGCCCTTCGACCCCACGCCCGAGGCCCCGGACACGCCCGTGACGCTGGGCGGCTATGCGCAGGCCGATCCGGCCCGCCCGATCCGCCGCGACCCTTGCCGCAAGGTCCTGGTCGCGCTGCCGGTCCTGGGTCTCGACTGCCGGGCCGAGGGCGGATTTTCCGGTGGTGCGATGCTGACCATGGGGCCGGATGGCTGGCGGCTGGTCGCCGTGACAGTGGCCGAGGCGCGGAACGATCCGGGCCTCGGCGCCCTTGGCGTGACGCCGCCCGACGACCTGGCGGCGGTGATCGCGGGGAAGTGAGGGGCATGAAGAAAAGCGCCCCGTCCGGGGGGACGGGGCGGAGTAAGCGGTGAGGCAGCCGGGTTCGGGTCGACTGGGGGTGGACCCGGTGCGGGACAGGCGGCCCGGCGCACCGCGGGCAGAAATAGCGGGCAGAAATAGCGGGCAGTTTGGTTCAGAAAAGCGCCGGCAGGTTCAGCGCGACCAGGAACATCGCGAAGATCGAGACGAGCCCGAGCGCATCGGCGGCAAGCGTCTTGTGCGAACGGCTGACGGCATCCTTGATGTCGGCGATCATGGCGGGCTCCTCGTCGGTTAGGGTCGGAAACATTCTGTTTCACCATTTGTTCCCCATTTCGCCAGCCATGTAAAGAACTTTTAGGGAACATTTGTGAACATCTGGGAACGCCGCAGTTTCGGACCCCGCCGATGTGCCCTACAGAAGTGCCCTATCGACAGGCCTCACGATGCCTAACCTACGGAAATCAGCCGGATCGCCCGCTCCTGCTCCATCAGGTACAAAAGCGCGCGCACCGCCTGCCCCCGCGGCCCCGTCAGGCCGGGATCCGCCGCCAGTAGCGCCCGGGCATCCGTCTGCGCAGTCGCCATCAGCCCCGCCTGCCGTTCCAGATCGCCGATTCGGAACCGCGGCAGCCCCGACTGCGCCGTGCCGATCAGGTCGCCCGCGCCCCGCATGGCCAGATCCTCTTCGGCGATGCGGAAGCCGTCTTCCGTCTCGCGCAGGATGGTCAGGCGGCGCTCGGCGCCTTCCGACAGGGGCGGCTGGTAAAGCAGGATGCAGGTCGAGGCGCCCTGCCCCCGGCCGACGCGGCCGCGCAACTGGTGCAACTGCGCCAGACCGAAAGTCTCGGCCCGCTCGATCACCATGATGGTCGCCTCGGGGATGTTGACACCGACCTCGATCACCGTGGTCGCGACCAGAACCTGCGTGCGACCCGCAGCGAAATCGGCCATGGCGCGGTCCCGGTCGGCGGCGGGCATCTGGCCATGGACCAGCCCCACGACCCCCTCGCCAAGCGCGGCCCGCAGGCTGGTGAACCGTTCTTCGGCTGCCGTCAGATCGACGATCTCGCTCTCGCCGACGAGCGGACAGACCCAATAGGCGCGCCGCCCCTCGGCCACCGCCTGCCGCAGGTGGGCGACGAGCTCATCCATGCGGCCGGCGGAAAGAAGGGCGGTCTGGACCGGCTGGCGACCGGCCGGCTTTTCGTCGAGGACCGACAGGTCCATGTCGCCATATTGCGCCAGCGCGAGCGAGCGCGGGATCGGTGTCGCGGTCATCACCAGCACATCGGCCGCAGCCCCCTTGCGGCCGAGTTCAAGCCGCTGGGCGACGCCGAAGCGGTGCTGTTCGTCGACGATGGCAAGCCGCAGGTCGTGAAAATCGACATCCTTCTGAAAAACGGCGTGGGTTCCGACCAGCACGTCGATCCGACCCTCCGCCAGATCGGCCAGCTTGGCCGCCCTCTCGGCCCCCTTGTCGCGGCCGGTCAGGATCGCCAGCCGGATGCCCGCCGCCAGTGACAGCGGCCCGAGGCTTTCGAAATGCTGGCGCGCCAGGATCTCGGTCGGGGCCATCATCACCCCCTGCCCCCCCGCCTCGACCGCCGTCAGAAGCGCGAGGAAGGCCACGAGCGTCTTGCCCGCCCCCACGTCGCCCTGCAGAAGCCGGCTCATCCGCCGGTCCGACCCCATGTCGGCGGCAATTTCGGCGGCCGCCCGGTTCTGGGCCGCCGTCGGGCTGTAGGGCAAGGCCGCCAGAACCCGTGCGGCCAGGGCGCCGGTCCCCGTGCTCGGCCGTCCCTTGCCGCGCCGGAAAGCGGTCCGCGCAAGGCTGAGCGTGACCTGGTGGGCGAAGAACTCGTCGTAGGCCAGCCGCGCGCGGGCGGGCGCTTCGGGGCGCAGGTCGTCCGGCCCCTGCGGCGCGTGCGCGGCCTGCACCGCCGCCTGCCAGCCGGGCCAGCGCTCGCGCGCCAGAAGGGCGGGATCGATCCATTCGGCGAGTTCGGGCGCACGCTCGACCGCCCCCTGCGCGGCCCGGGTCACGGTCCGCAGCGTCAGGCCGCCGGTCAGGGGATAGACCGGCTCGAACGGCGGCAGGCGGGCGGCCTCGTGCGTCTGCAGGATGTAGTCGGGGTGGACCATCTGCGCCACGCCGTCGAACAGCTCGAGCTTGCCCGACACGATCCGCCGCGCGCCAATGGGCAGCGCCTCCTCGATCTGGGCGGCGCGCGCGTGAAAGAAGACGAGCGCGAAATCGGTCGTGCCGTCGGTGACGATCACCCGCGAGGGCCCCCCCTTGCGCCGGGCGGGCTGGTGGCCAAGGACCGTGACGGCGAGCGTAGCGGTCGCCGGCGGGCTGACGGAGCGGATCGAGGCGACCGGGCGGCGGTCGACGACGGCGTAGGGCAGCGTGAAAAGCAGATCGCGCGGCCGCTCGACCCCCATGGCGGGGAAAAGCCCCGCGGCCTTCGGCCCGACGCCCGGCAGGGTTTCGAGCCCGGCGAAAAGGGGAAACAGGGCCGCCGGGCGGTTCATGCGCCGATGAGCCTCAGCCAGGCGTCCTCGTCGATCACGCGGATGCCAAGCCGTTCGGCCTCGCGCGCCTTTGACCCTGCACCCGGCCCCGCGATCACCAGGTCGGTCCTGGCGCTGACCGATCCCGCAACCTTGGCGCCCATGGCTTCGGCCCGCGCCTTGGCCTCGGCCCGCCCCATCTTTTCTAGCGTGCCGGTAAAGACCAGCGTCTGCCCGGCAATGGGACTGCCCTCTGTCGCGGGCCGGGTGACCGGCTGGATATCCAGGAAACCGATCAGCCGGTCGATCGCCTGACGCTCGCGCGGGTTGGCGAGCGCGTCCGACAGGGACAGGGACAGGACCGGCCCGATTCCGTCGGTCGAAACGAGGTCGGCCCAGGCCGCCGCAGCGGTTTCCGGCACGGCGGCGGCGCGCAGGGCGGCGTCGCGCGCCTCCTTGACCCGGGCGCGGCGGCCGGCGGCGGCGGCGGCCTGACGCTCGGCATCTTCGGCCTCGTCGGCGGCGCGGTGCGCGAGTGCTGCGGGGCGCGCGCCGTCGAGTGCTGCGGCAAGCGCAGTCCAGTTGCCGTAGTGGCGGGCCAGGTCCTGGGCTGCCGTCTCTCCGGCATGGCGGATGCCGAGGGCGAAGATCAGCCGGTTGAGGGGGATGCGCCGCCGCTCCTCAATCGCCGCGAAGAGGTTGGCGACCGACCTTTCGCCGAACCCCTCGCGATTTTTCAGCCGGGTGAGGTTCTCGGCATCCCGCGCGGCAAGGGTGAAGATGTCGGCGGGTTCGCGGATCGGCAGCTGGTCGTCGTCAAAGAACATCTCGACCTGCTTCGCGCCAAGGCCTTCGATGTCAAAGGCGCCACGGCTGATGAAATGTTTCAGCTTTTCAATGGCCTGCGCAGGGCAGATCAGGCCGCCCGTGCAGCGGCGGACCGAATCGCCCTCTTCGCGGACCGCCGGAGAGCCGCAGGCGGGGCAGACATGGGGGAAGCGGTAGGGCTCGGCGGTCGCGGGGCGCCTGGCCAGGTCGACATCGGCGATCTTGGGGATGACGTCGCCCGCGCGGTAGACCTGAACCCAGTCGCCCTCGCGGATGTCCTTGCCGTCGCGGATCGGCAGGCCCATCGCATCATGCCCGGCGATGTAGTCCTCGTTGTGCAGCGTCGCGTTCGACACGACGACGCCGCCAACCGTTACGGGATCGAGCCGCGCGACGGGCGAAAGTGCGCCGGTGCGGCCGACCTGGATGTCGATCGCGTCAAGCCGCGTCCAGGCCAGTTCGGCCGGGAACTTGTGGGCGATGGCCCAGCGCGGCGTGGTCGAGCGGAAGCCGAGGCGCGCCTGCAGGGCCAGGTCGTCGACCTTGTAGACCACGCCGTCGATGTCATAGCCGAGGGCGGCGCGGTCGCGTTCGATGGCGCGGTAGGTCGCGAGCATTTCCTCGAGCGTGGCGCAGGTGCGCATCAGGGGGTTCGTCGAAAAGCCCATGGCGGCCAGGCGCGCGACGGCGGCTGTCTGGGTGGCGGCGAGGGGGGCCGAGAGCTCGCCCCAGGCATAGGCGAAGAAGCGCAAGGGGCGCGCGGCGGTGATGGCGGCGTCAAGCTGGCGCAAGCTGCCGGCGGCGGCGTTCCTCGGGTTGGCGAAGGTCTTGTCGCCCGCCGCCGACTGGCGGTCGTTCAGGGCGGCGAAATCGGCGTGGCTCATATAGACCTCGCCCCGGACCTCCAGAACATCGGGCAGGTCGGCGCCGGCGAGCCGGTCGGGAATGTCGGTGACGGTGCGGGCGTTGGCCGTCACATTCTCGCCCGTCTCGCCATCGCCGCGGGTTGCGGCCTGGGTCAGACGGCCCTTTTCATAGCGCAAGGACAGCGACAGGCCGTCGATCTTCGGCTCGGCGGTGAAGATCAGGGGCGCGGCGGGGGCAAGGGCGAGGAAGCTGCGGACGCGGGCCACGAAATCGGCGACATCCTCGCCGGAAAAGGCGTTCTCAAGGGACAGCATCCGCACCCGGTGGACGACCTTGTCGAAGGTCGCGAGCGGCGCTGCGCCGACTTCGGCCGTCGGGCTGCCGTCGGCCAGCGCCGGAAAGGCGGCCTCGAGCGCCAGAAGGCGGCGTTTCAGCGCGTCATAGTCGGCGTCGCTGATCTCTGGCGCGTCGGCCTGGTGATAGGCGAGGTTCGCGCGGGCCACCCTGGCGGCAATGCCGGCCCATTCGTCGCGGATTTCGGGCGTCACCGTCCCGGCGTCCCGGGCGCGCTCGCCCCCCCCGTCCCCCTCGTCCTTCGGCCCGGCCATGTTCGCCTCTCTCCGCCCCGCGTCCCCTCTCACTGTTAGGGGGGACGGGGCTGGCGGTCCAGTGGCAGGCCGGGTCCGGCGCGGAGCCGATCAGGGGTTGAGGTCAGGCGCTCGCATCAGACGTTCAGGTCAGGCGTTCACCTCAGGCATTCACGGCGATCTTCTGGCCGTAATCCTCTGCATGGGGTTCGCGCAGCACATAGCCCCGGCCCCAGACGGTTTCGATGTAGTTCTCGCCCTCGGTCGCTTCGGCGAGCTTCTTTCTGAGCTTGCAGATGAAGACGTCGATGATCTTGAGTTCCGGCTCGTCCATGCCGCCGTAAAGATGGTTGAGGAACATCTCTTTCGTCAGGGTCGTGCCCTTGCGCAGGCTCAGAAGCTCGAGCATCTGGTATTCCTTTCCGGTCAGGTGCACCGGGCGGCCATCCGCTTCGACCGTCTTCTGGTCGAGGTTGACGGCGATGCGGCCGGTGCGAATCAGCGGCTGGGCATGGCCCTTCGAGCGGCGGATGATCGCGTGGATGCGGGCGATCAGCTCTTCGCGGTGGAAGGGTTTGGTCATGTAGTCGTCGGCGCCGAAACCGAAGCCCTTGATCTTGTTTTCGGTGTCGTCGGCGCCCGACAGGATCAGGATCGGCGTGTCGATCCGTGCGGTCCTGAGCTGGCGCAGAACCTCGTGCCCGTTCATGTCGGGCAGGTTCAGGTCCAGCAGGATCAGGTCGTAGTCATAGAGTTTGGCAAGGTCGATCCCCTCCTCCCCCAGGTCCGTGCAATAGACGTTGAGGTTGGCGTGGGTCAGCATGAGTTCGATGCTGCGTGATGTGGTGGGATCGTCCTCGACAAGAAGAATGCGCATCAGCTGGCTCCGCAATTGGTGTCATGCCGGCAGTATCTCCACCAATGGTTAACCGCCGGTTACCAATGCAACTTCTGCGCGAATTGCATCCTAAACTTGGCGATATTTCTGTATTCTTGTGACCTTGAGCGCGCCTTCGCCGTGATTGGCGACGGCCTGGAGCCATTGATCGAGCTCTTCTTCCGACAGGTCGTAGCGGTCGCGCGCCTCTGCCGCGGTCAGAAGGCCGGACTGGACGGCGCGCACGACGCGCGCCTTGCGGCTGGCAACCCAGCGATTCGTGCCCGGATCGGGCAGGTCCGCCCGTGTCAGGACGGTGCCATTCGGCAATGTCACGGCACGGGGGCCGTCGATTTTCTTCAAGAACATGGTCTCACCCCTTTCCTTCACCGAGGGGGAGATTGGCAGAGCGCCTTTAACAGCCGGTGAAGCGGCGCGGGGTCCATGGGTTGTGAATATCGCAGATTTTCCTATATTTCGCGGCATGAAGGATCACATGCTCAACTCGCTCGGCCTGCCCAGGCCCCCCGCCGAGACGCGGGTCGTCGTCGCCATGTCGGGGGGCGTCGACAGTTCGGTCGTGGCCGCGATGCTGAAGGACGAGGGCTATGACGTCGTGGGCGTCACCTTGCAGCTGTACGACCATGGCGCCGCGCTTGCGCGCAAAGGCGCCTGCTGCGCGGGACAGGACATTCACGATGCGCGCCGGGTGGCCGAGGCCATGGGCTTTCCGCACTATGTCCTTGATTATGAAAACATGTTCCGCGAGGCGGTGATCGAGGAGTTCGCCGACGCCTATCTGGCGGGCGCCACCCCCGTGCCCTGCATCCGCTGCAACGAGCGGGTGAAGTTCAAGGACCTGCTGGCGACCGCGCGCGACCTGGGCGCGGACTGCATGGCGACGGGCCATTATATCAGGCGCATGGTCGGCGCGGCGGGGCCAGAACTGCACATGGCGGCCGACCCGCGCCGCGACCAGAGCTATTTCCTGTTTTCGACCACGCGCGAACAGCTTGATTTCCTGCGCTTTCCCTTGGGCGGCCTTGCCTCCAAGGCCGAGACGCGGACGCTTGCCGCGCGCTACGGGCTGACGGTCGCCGACAAGCCCGACAGCCAGGACATCTGCTTCGTGCCGGACGGGAACTATTCCGCCGTGATCGAAAAGCTGCGCCCCGGTGCGGCCGATCCGGGCGACATCCTGCACCTGGACGGCCGCGTCCTTGGCCGGCATCCGGGCGTCATCCATTACACGATCGGCCAGCGGCGGGGCCTCGGCGTCGGCGGGACGGGCGATCCTTTGTATGTCGTGCGGCTCGACCCCGAGACGCGGCAGGTGATCGTCGGCCCGAAAGAGGCGCTCCAGCGGAAGGTGATTCGTCTGGCCGAGGTGAACTGGCTGGGCGACGGGCCGATGGCGGCGCGTGAGGAATGGCCGCTTTCGGTCCGCATCCGCTCGACCCGGCCGCCGGCCGAGGCGGTCCTGCGGCCCCTGCCGGACGGCACGGCCGAAGTCGAGCTTCTGGCGGCCGAGGAAGGCGTGAGCCCCGGCCAGGCCTGCGTCTTTTACGAAACCGGCGGGACGCGGGTTCTTGGCGGCGGCTGGATCAGGTCCGGGCGCTAAGCCCTGGCCCGGCGGCGCACGATCAGCGGCACCAGTCCGGCGCCAAGCAGCAGCGCGCCGGCCGGAAGCGGCACGGCCGAGATCGGCGGCGGGCTTGCCGTGGCGTTCGACGGAATGTCGATCGTATAGGGCAGGACGGCGCCGTAGGTGAAATTCAATGCGACATAAAGCGGGCCGCTGAAACCGGGGCCAAGCGTCAGCGTATGGCTTTGCGCGCGCGTGAAGTAGCTAAGGCCGATGCCGCCGATCGGCGTGCCATCCCAGCCGAAGCGAAAGGGCTTCTGGCTGTAGAGCAGGATGCCGCCTGCCGAGTAGGACCAACCGATCCCCTGCGGGGCGGTGAAGGTGAAGGTCAGGGTCTGGGCGCCTGCGGGAAGGGCCGTCAGGACGAAATTGTCATAGACGCCGCCCGAACCCGTGCCCGAGATCTGGGTGATGCCCGCGCCGATCTGCGTGGGCGCGGACCAGAGCGGCGAAAAGGCGCCGGCCGGCAGGTCGGCTTCGTTGAGCGTGCTTGCGCGTGCCTTCCCGGCCAAAGGCGAGGCAAGAAGAAGGCCCGCCAGCACAAGGACGGAAAAAACCCCGCCCAGAAAACCCAGAAACCGCATCGTCCTGCCTTTCGCATTCCTTCGTTCAGGGAGTTCCTAACGAAGGGTTGAGGCGCGGCAGGGGCCAAGCGATGGCCGCGCCCGGACATCTGCATGGCGGAAGCGGGGCAATAGGTCGCCGGGGGCGAAACAATGGATCCGTCAGGCGGCGAGGAACCGGATCGGTTGTTTCAGAAGCTGCGTCGCGCGGAGCGACACCTCGGCCGGATCGCCGGTGGTCAGGAACCGGGTCGGGCCACCCGTCGAGCCGGGCCCTTTGGTCCCGAATTCGGGGTGGCGATCCAGGTAGTCTGCCAGGGCCTCGGCCACGAGGCCGGCCTGCGAGAAGACCTGGACGTTCGGCCCGAGGGCCGCGCGGAAGGCGGGCTCGACCAGCGGATAGTGGGTGCAGCCAAGGATCGCGGCCTCTGGCTTCGGCATCCGGCGCTTCAGCGCGGCGACATGGGCCTGAACCAGGGTTTCAGCAAGGATTTCATCGCCTTGCTCGATCGCATCGACAAGGCCGCCACAGGGTTGCGCCTCGACATCGACGCCGATCGCGCGGAAGGCAAGCTCGCGCTGGAAGGCGCGCGAGGCGACCGTCGCGGGCGTGGCGAAGAGGGCGACGTGCTGGACCGAGACCTGGCGCGGGGCGGAATTGTCGCCCCAGTTCCGTTCGGTCAGCGCCTCGATCAGCGGCACGAAGACGCCCAGGACGCGCTTGCCTTCGGGCAGGCCCGCCTCCTGCATGGTCTTGAGGGCTGCGGCGGACGCGGTGTTGCAGGCAAGGACGACCAGGTCGCACCCCTCTGACCAGAGCCGTTCGACACCCGCGCGGGTCAGGCGCAGTATGTCCTCGGGCGGACGCACCCCGTAGGGCGCATTGGCATTGTCGCCCAGATAGACGAACTCGACCCCCGGCAGCCGGGCCGCGACGGCCTGCTGAACGGTCAGGCCGCCAAGCCCCGAGTCAAACAATCCCACCGCCATGTCCGCCTCCAGCTTCGGCCGTTCCAGGCCCGTCATAGGGTGCCCGCGCGCGAAAATCCATGCGTGCCGCCGGGTCGTCCGCGCCGCCCTGCCGACTTTCGCCCACCCTCGCCGCAGTTTGGCTTTGGCGCGGCCCCCCGGATCGACTAGAACCGGCGCGAAAAGGAAAGTGCCGCCGATGGATTGGGACAAGCTCAGGGTCTTTCACGCCGTGGCCTCGGCCGGCTCGCTCACCCATGCGGGGGACGCGCTGCACCTGAGCCAGTCGGCCGTCAGCCGCCAGATCCGCGCGCTGGAGGACAGCCTTGGCTCGACCCTCTTTCACCGCCATGCGCGGGGGCTGATCCTGACCGAACAGGGCGAACTTCTGTTCGAGGCGACCAGCTCGATGAACAAGCGGCTCGACGCGGCCGCTGCCCGCATCCGCGACAGCGAGGAAGAGGTGGTCGGCGTCCTTCGGGTCACGACGACCATGGGTTTCGGCACCATGTGGCTTGCGCCGCGCCTCACGCGGCTTTTCGACAAGTTCCCGGACCTGAAGATCGAGCTGCTCTTGGAAGAGCGCGTCCTGGACCTGCCGATGCGCGAGGCGGACGTGGCGATCCGCATGAAGGAGCCGAACCAGGCCGACCTGATCCGGCGGCGGCTGATGAATATCCGCATGCGGCTTTACGCCACGCCCGACTACCTGGAACGGAACGGGACGCCCAAGCGGCTCGCCGATCTTGCCGACCACCGGCTGATCGGCCAGAACCCGACCACGCCGCAGGTGACTGCCGGCGCAGGGCTATTGCAGACGCTTCTGGATCAGGAGCCGCGCTCGACACTCATGGTCAACAACTATTTCGGCGTCCTGCAGGGTGTGCTGAACAACCTCGGGCTCGGCGTCCTGCCGGACTATCTGTGGGAGGATTTCCCCCACCTGGCCCGAGTCCTGCCGCAGATCGAAAGCGACGAGGTGCCGGTTTTCCTGGCCTATCCCGAGGAACTCCGCCAGTCGCGCCGGGTCGCGGCCTTCCGCGATTTCGTCATGGAAGAGATCCAGGCCTACCGCAAACGCATGGCGAACGACCCGCCCGAATGACGGACAGGTGAAGGCCTACAGGGTCCGGCGCGCCGGACCCGAAACCGAGGCATTCCGGCAACGCATGGCTGCCATGTTGCAACTGCAGCAGGATAGCCCTTGAAGGGCGGGGGTGCGGCAGCTACATCCTCGGCATGAGCGGGCGGTCGAGGCAACTCCCGAACGTTCATACCTCCCTGTTGGACTTGGGCCGAGATTCGTCTCGGCCTTTTTTTTTGCGCCGCGCTCAGGGGCGGACAGGGGCGGACGGTGGCGGACAGGGGCGGACGGTGGCGGGTCCTGGCAGGGCTTTACAGGCGCCCCCGTCAGGGCCAAAAATTTCACCGCGAACAGGCCGATCAAACGCAGGAGAGTGCGATGACGCCCTATTCCCCAGCCGCCATCCGAACCGCGACCGGTGCCGCTTCCCTGTCGCTTGCGCTGGCCCTTGCCTTCGGTCCTGCCCTGCCTGCCGGCGCGGCCTGCGTCGGCACCGTGCCCCTGGCCGATGGCGGCATGAAGGGGGGCATCTCCGGCTATGACAGCTGCGACTTCCGGGTAGAGCTGAAGGCCGGTCAGGTGCTGGCCCCGACGCTCGTGGCGCCTGACGGGTTCCTCTTGCAATCCGTCGGGGACCACGACCATGACTTCGCCAAGGGCCCCCTGACCGCGCCCGAGGACGGCACCTACACGGTGCGCGTGCGCCAGTTGCGCGCCGTGGCCCGGAAGCACCCCGAAATCCGCGGATACACCATCCATTTCGGCGATGCGGCGGCCCTGCCGGCCGAAGCGTCGTGGAAGCCGTCGCTTCCGGTCGCGACGGACTAGCCGCGCCCGGCGGCCCTTAGCGCGCTTGGCCGTAGCGCGATTGCCTTTCGCCCGATTGCCCTTGGCAGTGCGCGCGGATAAGAGGGCGCCAACCAGCCGGAGGCGCCCGATGACCGAGCCGACCATCACCCCCGACCTCATTGCCGCGCACGGGTTGAAACCCGACGAATACGACCGGATCCTGACGATCCTCGGCCGCGCGCCGACCTTCACCGAGCTTGGCATCTTCTCGGCCATGTGGAACGAGCATTGTTCCTACAAATCCTCGAAGAAATGGCTGCGGACGCTGCCCACGACGGGGCCTCAGGTGATCTGCGGGCCGGGCGAGAATGCGGGCGTTGTCGACATCGGCGATGGCCAGGCCGTCATCTTCAAGATGGAAAGCCACAACCACCCCTCCTACATCGAGCCGCATCAGGGCGCCGCGACCGGCGTCGGCGGCATCCTGCGCGATGTCTTTACCATGGGCGCGCGGCCGATCGCCGCGATGGATGCGCTATCCTTCGGCCTGCCCTCGCACCCCAAGACCGCCCATCTGGTCAAGGGCGTGGTCGAGGGGATCGGCGGCTACGGCAATGCCTTCGGCGTGCCAAACGTCGGCGGCGAGGTGCGCTTCCATGCCGCCTATAACGGCAACTGCCTGGTGAACGCCTTCGCGGCGGGCCTCGCGGATGCCGACAAGATCTTCTACTCCGCCGCCTCGGGTGTCGGGATGCCGGTCGTCTACCTTGGCGCCAAGACGGGGCGCGACGGGGTCGGCGGGGCGACCATGGCCTCGGCCGAGTTCGACGACACGATCGAGGAAAAGCGCCCGACGGTGCAGGTGGGCGACCCCTTCACCGAAAAGCGCCTGCTCGAGGCCTGTCTGGAACTGATGGCGTCCGACAGCGTGATCTCGATCCAGGACATGGGGGCCGCGGGCCTGACCTGTTCGGCGGTCGAGATGGGCGACAAGGGCGGGCTCGGCATCCGGCTGAACCTTGACGCCGTGCCGCAGCGCGAGGCACGGATGACGGCCTATGAGATGATGCTGTCCGAAAGCCAGGAGCGGATGCTCATGGTCCTGAAGCCCGAACGCGAGGCGGTGGCGCGGGCGATCTTCGAGAAGTGGGACCTGGACTTCGCCATCGTCGGCGAGACGATCGCCGAGGACCGGTTCCTGATACTGCACGGCAATGAGGTGAAGGCCGACCTGCCGCTCTCGAAACTGTCGTCAAGCGCGCCGGAATACGACCGGCCCTGGGTGCCGACGCCTGCCGCCGCGCCCATGGCGCCGGTGCCGGCAATCGACGCCGTCGCCGGGCTGAGGGCGCTGATCGGCAGCCCGAACCACGCCCACAAGGCCTGGGTCTGGGAACAGTATGACACGCAGGTGATGGCCGACAGCGTGCGGACGCCCGGCCTTGGCGCCGGCGTCGTGCGGGTCCATGGGACCGGGAAGGCGCTCGCCTTCACCTCTGACGTGACGCCGCGCTATGTGCGGGCCAACCCGGTCGAGGGTGGCAGGCAGGCGGTGGCGGAAGCCTGGCGGAACCTGACGGCGCTGGGCGCGCGGCCCTTGGCGGCGACCGACAACCTGAACTTCGGCAACCCCGAAAAGCCCGAGATCATGGGCCAGTTCGTCGGCGCGATCCAGGGCATCGGCGAGGCCTGCCGGGCGCTCGACTTTCCGATCGTGTCCGGCAACGTCTCGCTTTACAATGAAACCGACGGGCGGGCGATCCTGCCCACGCCGACGATCGGCGGGGTCGGGCTTCTGGACGACCTGGGCGACCTGATCGCCGGCCCGGCGCGCACGGGCGATGCCGCGCTGATGATCGGGCGGGCGGGCAGCCACCTCGGCCAGTCGGCGCTGATCCATGAGGCGTTCGGGCGCGAGGATGGCGACGCGCCGCCGGTCGATCTGGCCGAAGAGCGGCGGAACGGCGATTTCCTTCGGGCCGAGCGGGCCCGCGTCCGGGCGGCGAGCGACCTGTCGGACGGCGGCCTGGCGCTCGCGGCCTTCGAGATGGCCGAGGCGGCGGGGACGGGTGTCACGCTGACGCCCGCGACGACGGCGGAGCTGTTTGGCGAGGATCAGGGGCGTTACCTTCTGGCCGTGGCGCCCGACGGGGTGCCTGCCCTGATGGCGGCCGCGAAGGCGGCGGGGGTGCCCCTGACGCAGGTCGGCAGCTTCGGCGGCGAGGCGGTGCGGCTCGGCGCATCGGTGGCACCGTTGGCGGACCTCTCGGCCCTTTACCGCAGCGCCTTCGCGGCAGCCATCGCCTGAACGGCCATCGCTTAAGCGGCCACTGCTGAGCGGTCAGCCGTAGAGCGCCTCGGCCCGCGCCTCGAACGCGCGGACGACGCGGCGCATCGCCTCGTCGAAGACGACGCCGATCACCGCCTGAAGGATGGCGTTGCGGAACTCGAAATCGACCGAAAAGTCGACATCGCAGCCCCCGTCCGGCAAGGGCTCGAAGTCCCAGTGCGAGTGAAGGTGCCGGAAGGGGCCGTCCAGGTAGTCCGTCTCGATCCGCCGCGTCTCGGGGTAAAGCCGCACGCGGCTGCCGAAGCGTTCGCGAAAGACCTTGAAGGAAATGACCAGGTCCGCCTCGACCAGTTCGCCCCCTTCGGGCAGGGGCGAGCGCGATCGGATGCGGGCGGCAGAGGTCCAGGGCAGGAATTCGGGGTAGCGCGCGATGTCGGCCACCAGGTCATACATCTGGTCGGCCGACCAGCGCAGCCTGCGCTTTTCCTGATGTGACGGCATCCCCACCCGCTCCTCGCCGTCCCTTTTCGCGGTGACAGGCAAGGCTCGTTTCGGCTAAAGAGGGTCGGAAATCAAGAGGAACCGCCGCGCCGTGCCCGACCGTCCCTATGTCATCGACCCGATGATTTCCGCCAAGTCGATCGCCGCGCGGGTCGAGGATCTGGCGCGCGAAATCACCGAAGCCTATCGCGGCACCGACAAGCTGATCGTCGTCGGGCTTCTGCGCGGGTCCTTCGTCTTCATCGCCGACCTGGTGCGGGAAATCGACCTGCCGGTCGAAGTCGATTTTCTCGAAGCGTCCTCCTATGGAAACGCCATGGAAAGCTCGCGCGAGGTTCGAATTTTGAAAGACCTCGGCAGCGAGGTTTCGGGCCGCGACGTGCTGGTCGTCGAAGATATCGTCGACACGGGCTTCACCCTCAGCCATGTGGTGCGGCTTCTGAAAAGCCGCGAGCCGAAGCGGCTGCATGTCTGCGCGCTTCTGGACAAGCCCTCGCGGCGCGAGGTCGACATCCGCGCCACCTGGACCGGATTCGAGATCCCCGACGAGTTCGTCGTGGGCTACGGCATCGACTTCGCGCAGAGGAACCGCAACCTGCCCTATATCGGCAAGGTCCGGTTCACGGGCGAATGACCCCAGACCGCTGGCTCATCCGCATGAACCAGTGGGCGCGCAACCCGCCGTCCATGAAGCGCGTCCTGCTGTGGGTGGTGGTGATCGCCCTTTGCCTCGGGGTCTACGGGCTTGAAAAGGCCGGGCTTCTGCCGGCCTGGATGGAAGCCTCCCGCCCGCCGCCGGTGCGCTCCCTGCCCTAGTCGGCCCCCTGAGCGGCCCCCTGAGCAGCACACCGCGCAGCGCCCCTGCCCGGCGGCGCCTTTCTTCTCATCCGTCGACATATTCCCCGGCCCTCCACCCTAAGTCATAGGCCCCGCAGCTTCACAACCGATGGGCTGCCCGTGCAGGTTCGCACCGTTCGCCACTACCAGCGGAGTGATCCATGCTTTCCAAAATCCTGACTTCCAAACCCGTCCTCGGCGCCGTCGCGGGACTTGCCGTCACAGCCGTTCTGGGCAGCGCCACCCTGGCGCAGGACCTGAAGGACCCGGCCGAGTACGTCAACGCGCGCCACGGCTACATGCTGATGATGGCCATGAACCTTGCCACGCTCGGCGGCATGGCCAAGGGTGAGACGCCCTATGACGCGACGGCGGCCAAGATGGCGGCCGCGACCCTCGCGAGCCTGGGCGGCATGGACACCGCCTTCCTCTGGCTGCCGGGGTCCGAGGCCGGCAAGGCCCAGGACAGTTCCGCGCTCGCCCCGATCTTCACCGAGGTCGACAAGCGCAACCAGATGTTCAAGAGCCTGGCCGACGCGACGGCCGCCATGCAGACGGCGGCGGGCACTGACGCCGCAAGCCTGAAGGGCGCGATGGCTGCCGTGGGCGAGGCCTGCGCGGCCTGTCACAAGGCCTATCGGCAGCCCGAATAAGTCGGCCTCAGCTGCCGCAAACCGGGGGGGCGCGGGCCATGGTCGAGCGTGATGGCCCGCGCGCCTGTGCGGTGGCGCGCGATCAGGGTGCGAATTTGCGCTATAGGTCAGGTCGGCCGTCGGGTTATCCTTTCGGCACCCAGAAAGGGAGAACAGACATGACCATTCGCCTTTCCCGCCCAGCCTGCTTGATCGCACTTGCCGCCGCACTATCCGCAGCAACGGCCGTTTGGGCTCAAGACGCTCCACCCTTCCAGTCCGAGACCAAGGCGCGCCAGGGGCTCATGCAGATGAATGCGCTGAACATCGCGATCCTGGGCAAGATGGCCAAGGGCGAAATGCCCTATGATGCCGCCCAGGCCAAGGCGGCGGCCGATGCGCTGGCCGGGGTCTATGCGCTCGACCTGCCGATGCTCTGGCCGGCCGGGTCCGACAACGGGGCCGTGAAAGGCACGAACGCCCTGCCCGCAATCTGGGCCGAGGGGTCCGACATCGGCGCCAAGGTCGAGGGTTGGGGCAAGGCCGTCGCCGCGATGCAGACGGCGGCGCCCGAAAGCCTTGACAGTCTGAAAGCCGCAATGGAGCCCTTGGGCGGCGCCTGCGGTTCCTGCCACAAGGCCTTCCGCGCCAGCTCTGGCTGAGGCGGCGGGACCGACCCACGAATGGAGACCGGATGAGACGCTTCCTGACTTTCCTACTTGTGCTCGGCGTGGCCGGCCTTGCGATCTTCTGGTTTCTGACCATGCCGAACCGCCTTCCGGCCGATGCGATGGCCGGGCTGACGGGCGACCCGGCGAAGGGCGAACAGCTGTTCTGGATGGGCGGCTGTTCGTCCTGCCATGCCGCGGCCGACGCGACGGATGCCGCGAAGCTGCAACTCGGCGGCGGGCAGGAGTTCCCCTCGCAGTTCGGCACCTTCATCGCCCCGAACATCTCACCCGACCGTGACCAGGGCATCGGCGCCTGGTCGAGCCTTGACCTGGCCAATGCCATGCTGAGGGGCGTGGCGCCGGACGGGCACAACTTCTACCCCGCCTTCCCCTATACGAGTTTCGCCCATGCCTCGACGCAGGACGTGGCGGACCTTTATGCCTACCTGATGACGCTGCCCCCGGTCACGACGCCGAGCCAGCCCGCCAAGGTCGGTTTCCCCTTCAACATCCGCCGCGGGATCGGCCTGTGGAAGATGCTCTATATGCCGAAGGACTGGGTCCTGACCGGCGATCTGACGCCCGCCGAAGAGCGGGGCCGCCAGATCGTCGAGGGGCTCGGCCATTGCGGCGAATGCCACACGCCGCGCGATGCCATCGGCGGCATGAAGCGCGGCGCCTGGCTGGGCGGCGGGCCGTTGCCGGTGGGCAAGGGGTCTTTCCCGAACATCACCACCGGCAAGCTCGACTGGAGCGAGAAGGACATCGTCGAATATCTGACGACGGGCTTCACACCCGACTATGACAGCGCGGGCGGGCACATGGCGCTGGTCGTGCAGAACATGGCGCACCTGCCCGAAAGCGACCGCGCCGCGATCGCCGCCTACCTGAAGAAGGTGCCCCCGGTGAAGTGAGGGCCGCGTGCCCGCGCCGTGACCAAATGGCAAAGCCGCCGCCGGGCCCCACGGTCCGGCGGCGGTTTTCCTGTCCCACGGTCTTTCGACGGACGGCCCGACCCCGCGCGGGGACCAGGCGCCCCGCCCCTCAGCGGGCCTTGATGTCGAGGTAGTCGCGCTGTGCCGGCCCGATGTAGAGCTGGCGCGGGCGTCCGATCTTCAGGGTCGGGTCGGCGATCATTTCCTTCCACTGCGCGATCCAGCCGACGGCGCGGGAGATCGCGAAGATCGGGGTGAACATCGAGGTCGGGAAGCCCATCGCCTCCAGGATGATGCCCGAATAGAAGTCGACGTTCGGATAGAGCTTCTTGGCGACGAAATACTCGTCCTCCAGCGCGATCCGTTCCAGTTCCTTGGCGACCTGGAGCGTGGGGTTGTTGTGGATGCCCATCAGGTCCAGCACCTCGTCGGCGCTTTCCTTCATCACCTTGGCGCGGGGGTCGTAGTTCTTGTAGACCCGGTGGCCAAAGCCCATGAGCCGGATGCCCGACGACTTGTCCTTGGCCTGGCGGATGAACTCCGGGATGCGGTCGACGCTGCCGATTTCGCGCAGTTGTTCGAGTGCCGCCTGGTTCGCACCGCCATGCGCCGGCCCCCAGAGGCAGGCGATACCCGCCGCGATGCAGGCGAAGGGGTTCGCGCCGGACGAACCGGCAAGCCGCACGGTCGAGGTCGAGGCGTTCTGCTCGTGGTCCGCGTGCAGCATCATGATGCGATCCATGGCTTTGCTCAGCGCGGGCTGGACCACATAGTCCTCGCACGGGACGGCAAAGCACATGTGCAGGAAGTTCGATGCGTAATCGAGCGAGTTCTTCGGATAGACGAAGGGTTGGCCCAGCGAATATTTGTAGGCCATGGCGGCGATGGTCGGCAGCTTGGCGATGAGCCGGATCGCGGCCACCTCGCGCTGCCAGGGGTCGTTGATGTCGAGGCTGTCGTGGTAGAAGGCCGACATGGCGCCGACGACGCCGACCATGGTCGCCATGGGATGGCTGTCACGGCGGAAGCCCCGGAAGAAATAGTGCATCTGCTCATGCACCATCGTGTGGCGGGTGACGCGCTGTTCGAAATCGGCAAGCCCGGCGGCGTTCGGCAGGTCACCGTAAAGAAGCAGGTAGCAGACCTCGAGGTAGCTCGACTTGTCGGCAAGCTGCTCGATCGGGTAGCCGCGATAGAGAAGCTCGCCCTTGTCGCCGTCGATGTAGGTGATCGAGCTTTCGCAGGCGGCGGTCGAGGTGAAACCCGGATCGAAGGTGAACAGGTCGCCGTCGGCGTAAAGCTTGCGGATATCGACCACATCGGGGCCGAGCGTCGGCTTCAGGATCGGCAGGGTCAGGGACTTGTCCCCGAAAGTCAGTGTGGCGTTCTTGGGTTCGGCCATCGTCATTCTCCAAGGACCGGCCCCTGGCAGGGGCGCCGGTCCGATCAGGCCGCGTGCCGGTCAGTCCCGGCCCGCGGCATCGGTGAGCCGGGCGAGGGTTTCCTCCCGCCCGAGCACGATCATCATGTCAAAGACGGACGGCGTTGCCGTTCGTCCGGCGAGTGCGGCGCGCAGGGGAGCGGCGACCTTGCCAAGCCCCAGCCCGTGTTCGGCCGCAACCTCGGTCACGGCCCCTTCGAGCGCGTCGCGGGTCCAGGCGGCATTTTGCAGCCGCGGCACGAGATTGGCAAGTATGCCACAGGATACCGGATCAAGCGCCTTCGCTGCCGCCTCATCGGGTTCCACAGGCCGGTCCGCCATCAGGAAATGCGCCTTTTCAAGAAGTTCCGGGAAAGATTTCGCACGCTCCTTGAGGCTCGGGAGCGCCACGACAAGCCGGCTTCTTTGCCGATCGGTCAGGGCCGGCCGGTCGGCGGCGATCAGAAATGCCTCAATTTCAGGCAGCAATGCTGCATCCGCAGCAGCGGCGATATGCTGGCCGGACAGGTTTTCCAGCTTCTTGAAGTCGAGTCGCGCCGGCGCCCGGCCGATTCCCGACAGGTCGAACCATTCCAGGGCCTGATCGTCGGTGAAAAACTCCGCATCGCCATGCGCCCAGCCGAGCCGCGCGAGGTAATTGCGCAAGGCCGCCGCCGGATAGCCCATGGCCTGATAGTCCTGCAGGCCGACCGCCCCGTGGCGTTTCGACAGCTTGCGGCCGTCCGGCCCGTGGATGAGCGGGATGTGCGCCCAGACCGGCACGGGCCAGCCCATCGCATGATAGATCTGCGTCTGGCGCGCGGTGTTGGTCAGGTGATCGTCCCCCCGAATGACATGCGTGACGCCCATGTCGTGATCATCGACCACGACGGCGAGCATGTAGGTAGGTGTGCCATCATTTCGTAAAAAAACCATGTCGTCCAACTGGTCGTTGGCGATAATCACGTCGCCCTGCACCGCGTCCTGGATCACCGTCTGCCCTTCGCGCGGGGCTTTCAGGCGGATGACATAGGGCAGGTCGGGGAAGGTCGCGGGGTCGGCGTCGCGCCAGGGGCTGCGAAAAAGGGTCGAGCGCCCCTCGGCGCGCGCAGCCTCGCGGAAGGCCTCGATCTCGGCTTGCGTGCAGAAGCATTTGTAGGCCGTGCCTTGCGCCAGCATCTGGCGCGCGACCTCGGCATGGCGGTCCTTGCGGGCGAACTGGCTGACCGGCTCGCCGTCCCAGTCAAGGCCGAGCCAGGTCAGCCCCTTCAGGATCGCCGCCTCGGCCTCGGGCGTCGAGCGCTCGCGGTCCGTGTCCTCGATCCGGAGGAGGAACTTGCCGCCCCGCCCGCGCGCATAGAGCCAGTTGAAGAGCGCCGTGCGCGCGCCGCCGATATGCAGGTAGCCCGTAGGCGAGGGCGCGAAGCGGGTAACGATGGGGGTGGACGAAGGGGTCGGGGCGTCGGTCATGGGTCGGTCTTTCCGGCTGGGCTCAGGCGGTCACGGGCTCCCCCGGGCGCCAGCGGCATTAACCATTTGGCAACCAGTTTGGGCGAGGCTCACCCGCGCGGTTCTAGGCAATCGGCGGAAGCGAGACAAGGTGGCGAACGGGGTGGCGAACGGGGTGGCGAACGGGGTGCTGAGCGGGACGGTCGGAATGGCGGGCGGCCAGTGGCGAGCGATTGCCGCGCCCTTCGCCGGACGCCTGGCCGCCCTGCGCGCGCCGCCGTCGGCCAAGACCCGGCGGCTCGCGGCCGAGGCGGGCTTTGTCTGGTCGCCGGTGATCCTGTCCTGCGGCATCGGCTTCTATTTCCTGCCGCGGGAAGAACCGGGCTGGCTTCTTCTGGCGGCGCTCGGCTGCCTGACGGCGGCGCTCGCGGGCCTGTCGTTCCGGGCCGATCCGCCCCTGGGCATCTGGGCGCTGAGGGGTGCCGCGCGGGCGCTCGCGCTCGCCGCCGGTGGCTTCGTCCTGATGGCGATCCGCGCCCATATGGTGGCCGCGCCCGTCCTGGCCTTTGCGACCTACGGGCCGGTCGAGGGGCGGGTGATCGACGTCGACCGATCCTTTTCCGACCAGATCCGGGTGACGCTCGATCAGGTCAGGCTGCCGGAACTTGCCGCAGAGGAACCCGATGCGCCCATCCCGTCGCGCGTGCGCATCTCGCTTCATGGCGAGGCGCCGGACTTCGCGCCCGAACCCGGCGCGCGGCTCCGTGCCGTCGCGCGGCTCGCGCCGCCCGACGGGGCCGTTGCTCCGGGCGGCTTCGACTTCCAGCGGCTCGCCTGGTTTTCCTCGCTCGGCGGGGTCGGCTATGCGCGCGATCCGGTGATGATCCTCGGCCCACCTGACGCGAGCCTGTCGCTGTTCGCCTTCCGGCTCAGGATGCACCTGTCGCGCGCCATGCAGTCCGCGATGGGGGGCGGGCAGGATGCGGCCTTCGCGGCCGCCCTGATGACCGGCGACAGGTCGGGGGTCAATCAGGCCACGAACCAGGCGCTTCGGGCCTCGAACCTGTCGCACATCATCTCGATTTCCGGGCTGCACATGGGGCTTCTGTCCGGGTTCGTCTTTGCGCTCGTCCGCTATGGGCTGGCGCTGGTGCCGCCCCTGGCGCTTCGCATCAACGGCAAGAAGGTGGCGGCGGCGGCGGCGCTTCTGGCGGCGACCTTCTACATGATCCTTGCCGGGCCCGACGTGGCGACGCGGCGGTCCTACATCATGGCGGCGGTCATGCTGCTTGCGGTCCTGACCGACCGGCGGGCGCTGTCGCTCAGGTCGGTGGCGATGGCGGCGCTCATTTGCCTGGGGCTGGAGCCCGAGAGCCTGGTGGAGCCCGGTTTCCAGATGTCCTTCGGGGCGACGGCGGCGCTGATCGTGGGCTTCGACTGGCTGCGCCGGCCGCTCGAGCGTCTGCCGAAGATCGCCCGGCCCGTCGCCATGGCGGTCCTTTCGTCGGTCGTCGCGGGCACGGCGACGACGCCGATCGCCGCGGCGCATTTCAACCGGATCGCGGAATATGGGCTGGTCGCGAACCTTCTGTCGATCCCGGTGATGGGCTTTCTGGTCATGCCCTTCGGCGTCCTTTCGGCGCTTCTGGCGCCCCTTGGCCTTGCCGCTCCGGCGCTGTGGGTCCTGAAGGTCGGATCGGGGCTCATCCTTCTGATCGCCGAGCGGATCGCGGCGCTCGACGGCGCGCTTCTGCCGGTCGTCTCGCCGCCGCCGTCGGTCCTGCCGCTGATCGGCCTCGGGGGCGCACTGCTCCTCATCGGGCCCTCGCGCGGCGTCCGGGCGGGCGGGGTCCTGGCGCTCGCGGGGTCGCTCTTCCTTTGGGCGGGGACGGTGCGGCCGACACTCCTCATCTCGAGCGACGGCACGCTGGCCGGGGTGATGACCGAAGGTGGCCGCGCGCTTTCGAAGCCCAAGGGCGGCGGCTTCATCGCCGAGGCCTGGTTGCAGGACGACGGCGATCTGGCAACGCAGATCGAGGCGGCCGCGCGGCCGGGTTTCGCGGGTCCGAAAGGCGCGCGCCAGACCAGCGTGGCGGGGCGCGCCGTCATCATCCTGTCGAGCAAGGGCGCGGCCGACAAGGTGGCAGAGGCCTGCACGCCGGGCGCGATCATCATCCTGGCCGACCGGCTCGACGGCCCCCGTCCCTCCGCGTGCGACCTTTACGACCAGCGCCGGCTGCGCCGGACCGGGGCGCTCGCGCTCTATGCCGAGCCGGGGGGCGCCTTGCGCATCGTCACCGGGCGGGGCGGCGCGGGTTACCGGCTCTGGAACTGGCACCCGCGACGGTGGAAGGGCGCGCCGGGGCCGGCTGGGCGACCATAGGCCGGGCCGGGCGGGATCAGGAACGTATCGCGTTTTCCCCGTCCGTGCGGGAACGCCCCCCCCTGGACCGCAGATGTCGCTCACCGAAAGAGGCCAGCGCCTGCCCCGGTGGGCGCATAGCGCCCGCCGATGGCGGGGCGGGCGCTGGCCGATGGCCTTCGGGGCCATCGGCGGGGACAAAAGACCAAGCCACAGCATGGCAGAGGCGACGGCCTCTGCCACCAGAACCAAAATGCTCCGGCCAATCCGGTCCTATGCCCCCTGCCCGGTTGCGATCCGTTCGGCCTCGCGCCCATACAGCTCTTCGTAGTGGTCGAAGGCCGCCTCGTGCCAGGCCGTGCCCTGCGTGGCCGACCCGAGCGCCGCCACCAGGTCATCCTCGGCCGACTGCGGCAGGAGCGCGCGGAAGAGGTCCCAGCCCCGGCAGGCCGGATCGCGGTCAAAGCCCAGCACCTGCCCCTTGAGCGAGGAAATCAGCGACACCATCGCCCCCGCAAAGACCGAGGGGATGTGGATGTCCACCCGCTCGACCGGCTGCAGCAGGACCGGCCCCGCCTTGGCCAGCGCCTCCTTCACACCCTGCCGACCGGCGGTGCGGAAGGCGAAGTCCGAACTGTCGACCGCATGGTGCTTGCCGTCGGTCAGCGTCACGCCCACGTCGATGACCGGAAAGCCCAAAGGGCCTTTCGCGGTCGCATCCCGCGCCCCCTCCTCGACCGAAGGGATGTAGTTGCGGGGCACCGCGCCGCCTTTCACCACCTCGGTGAAGCGGAACCCCTCGCCACGCGCCAGGGGGGCGACGGTCAGGGCCACATCGGCAAACTGACCTGCGCCGCCCGATTGCTTTCTGTGCCGGTAACTGTCTGACACGGAAGACGAAATCGTCTCGCGGTAACGTGGCGCCGGGGGCGCCGCCTCGACCTCGACCCCGAAGCCGTCGCTGAGCGCCTGCAGGACGGAGCGCAGGTGCATCGGCCCTTGAAGCCGCAGGACCGCGTGCCCCGTGCCCTCGTCCTGGGCAAGGCTCAGGGCCGGATCGGCCTCGGCCAGCCGGGAGAGAGCGGCTGCCAGGCGCACCTCGTCCTTGTCATGCTTCGGGGCCACGATCCGCGCCATCGACGGCGCCGCCGCAAGCGCCCAGCCGGGGGCAGGAATGACGCCGGTCGCGGTG